>JACCDV010265621.1_pt1 | contig 25858 bp, 35 predicted proteins | sample 7446131 | NCBI WGS metagenome assembly JACCDV01 (sample SAMN15323448, study PRJNA562643) | freshwater metagenome | isolation source: river surface water | place: USA:Blue River Watershed | collected 2017-08-17
CGGACAAGCCAATGCAAAGGAATAGCTCTATCCTGATAACGAATAGAAATCATCAAAATAGCATATTGATGACCAATCTCTGATTGGTCTAAGGATAGTACAATGGTATCATCAAATTCAAAATCATGAATAAAATTTTTCCAAACATTAAAATTATTAAATTTTTTATTCAAATAACGTAGAACTTTACGTTCTTGATTATCTTTAGAGGTATAGTTATGAATCAATGAATTAGCGATTTTAGCTGTATTTGAAGTCATATTGATACTCATGGATGCAGTTATCTCTGCCAAACATTTAGTGTTTGGCAGAGATAGAGAAAGATTTTTATCTTTAAATTGAGACAACAGACTTTTATATAAATTTTCAATCATGGACATTTTGATTCCTTGTCTTTTAATATGAATTCATGATATCATATTTTTTGACAGGTATTAAGCTCATTAAATAATAAAAATCTTCAATATAATTTATTCAACAAAGGATATTTTAACAGTATCAATAAAAATATAATTTTTAGTTTATCTATGATAATTAAATCAGAATTTAATAAGATTATAGAGATACTAGAAGATAACGGTTATAGTGGATTAAATGAATATAAAGTAGATATACCGATAAAGAGAAATATAATATGATGATGTTCTTTTTTATTTTTTTCTTCTAAATAATTTTTTTCCAAAAAGCAAAATTATTTTGTAATAAAAAATCATCGTCAAACATATTTTTAATGTTTTCATCATAGGATTAATGTTTATATTTTAAGATATCCTTATTTCCAGTCAATAAAAATAAAGATTCATAATTTTCTATTAAATGATTGAATTCAATAAATATATTATCATCTACTTTCTGAGGTAATCCATCTAAAGATGTTATTTTATTTTGCGAATAACTACATGCTCCATCAACAATTTTGGGTCCATGCCGCAATGATGTTAATTCATTTTCAGAACAGTAAAAATTACCAAAAATATTTTCTTGACAATATTCTAATGCTTGAATACTATTACTTGAAATATCGATATTATGACCCATTAATTTTGGAAAATACTTCAATGAAGCTATCTTGTTATTATGACAACTAAATGATTCTCCAATGATTGCTGGACAACCTTTGAAGCTTTGTAAATTTCCACTCGAACAGAAGAAATTCAAATCAACTTAATAAAATTGTATCGGTATTTCCTCTAATTGATTAAAATAATCAGATGGTAAATGATCTTTTTCGAGCATTTTAATTAATAAATTTTTATTTTTTTCATCACTTAGTGCAATACCTTACATTATTCATTTTTTTCTTAATATCATATTTTCCTTTCATTTCGATGATTGATTTATTCAAAAAGATATGATGAAATCCCTTGAAAATCAACAGGTTTAATCTTATGATTAAATCATGTTATCAATAATTTTATGGGACTAATATTTAAAAAACATCACCAAGAATATATGAGCATTTGTGAAAATGGAAGTGTTGATGATAGATAAATTTTACAAAAAAAATTAAGAACATTCAAGAAATTAATTTTTTTTCTGGAATATATATTTCATATCATAAAAACCAGGAGCTATTTACTTTTCTACTTACAAACTCTTTTTTCAAAAATTCAAGACAATCTATTGATTTGATAAGAGATTCTCTGTCACACAATGATTTTGATTACTTTTTATCCATAGAAAAGATAATTCCTTATCATTTAACACAAGAAGAAACAATATCATTGATGTCTCAAATGATAGAACAAACAGAAAGAGATATCAAATTTTTTGATTATTTTATCAATTTACTTTCTAAAAATGATTCAAGATTAGAAAAATTTTTATTACTTGCAGTCATTCATAATAATAAACATATGATTAAAAATCTTGTGAATAATTATCATGTCAATATTAATTATAATGATGGTCTTATTTTAAAAAAAGCATATTGATTTGAACATACTGATTTGATTAAATTTTTAATACATTCAACTGATTTAAAAGAAAACTCTGATCCAAAACTTGTGATTGACTATTTGTATACCACGGCTTCTCAACGACAAGATCATGATTTTCTAAATTATTTAAAATTATTGGAGTGACTTGCTTTTTAGTCATTATCAATCCATTAAATATTTTTATAAAATCTATTTGTTTTTCAATCATTTATATGATGCTCATTCTTTTATTTTTAAAATGAATCATTCAATTTATAAAATATCTCTTTGACACAATTTGATTTTATCAAAAATTCACATATAATTACATTATATTCTTCAAAGATAAAGGTATGTCATATGAATTTTCCAGATTATTATATTCAATCTAATCAAACTCTCAAAGATAAAAATTTTTATCTTTTACAAATTAATCCTATTCAGACAGTGAACATTGATCTTAAAAGTTCAGAATTTGCTTTTGTCTTGGATGAAAATAAATCAAAATTGTATAAATTAAATGATGATGAATTAGAAATTTTATTTGAACAAATTTCTCAAAATTTAGTTTTAGATTTACAAAAAAAAGAAAAAACATTATCACAAAATAGGAATAAGCCATGATATTGAATGATTCAAAACACTTATTTTTTATAGAACCGATAGAAAAATTCAACAAGGTATGAGTATAGACTTATACAAAACATCTTTTTTCAAACCTAAATAAAAAGGTTTAACGGATAAACGTGTGAAAAATTAAATTGGGAAAAAAATAAAAAGGATTATATGAAAATTAATTATAAAAAAAATAGATTATCTGAGATTAATATATTCAACGAAAATATTCCATGCAACATTCCCAAACAAGTGATTGAAAAACTTTTAAAATCTAAACATGCTAATATGGAACGTCATCCATCTGGTGAATGCATCATTTTAACCATCAAAAATCAAGATATTGTTTTGATTAATGATACAAAATTAAAAAAAATCCTTAATGAAAGAGATAGTTTTTGTTATGCAAATATGATTATTTTAAAAGATAATGATTATCAAAAAGTCAACAGTCATTTAATGATTTCACATCGTGTAGAATTAATTAATGATACAAAATTATTAGATTTTTTTAAACCGAAAGATATTTTTTCTGATCATCCTACCAACTTTTCCAGTAAATCTTATCAAGTATTTAAACATATTCATCAATCTGCAAATACCAAAATAACAGGTTCATTAAACGCGCATGAATATAAAACATCTCATTTATTTTATAAAAAAAATGTTCATGACACAGGTCCATCCATTCAAGATAAAATGATGTATTATTCGTTAGTTAATAATAACTGCTCTTTTGACTCTCCAAATTTTGTTGGTTTAATTTATGATGTTTTGAGCAGCGTTAACACCATGTCTGAATTTGAAGACAAAATAAAATCCATTCCTATGGAAGAAGGTGTTGGCTCTATTGATTATAAATACACAGATAAAGGTTATAAAATTGAAATTTTTTCAGAGATTGACAAAATGAAATGCATTGGTGAGTTGAACTTTGATAAATTAAACAAAACTCTTAGCTGCACCAACGAAACAGGTACATCTTATCTAGAAGAAAGGCATGGCAAGCTTAATATTAGAATGTATGATGAAAGAACTCAAAAAAACACTTACCAAACGATTGAAACTCCAGTTAATTCAGATATTGAAAGTGAGAATATTTTACGCTCACCACCTTTAGAATACTCTTCTTCCAGAAATTATAGAGATGATTCATATCGTGAATCTGCTCCAGCCTATAGATATGAAGATTCAAAAGAATATAACACTTCTCCACCCAGCAGTTATCAAAATGATATCTACGTTGATAACTCTCCGTCTCCTTCTTTTTCTCCAAATGCAGCACCTTCATACGATCCGCCATCATACTCCCCACCTCCATCTTCCTCAATGGATTAGTAAGCAAACAAAGCTCTTTTGAGCTTTGTTTTATTTGATATATTTTTTATACAGCTTTTGATCATTTTCATAATAATCTAAAACTGCATTGACCAACTTATATAAATTGATGTTATAAAATCCTGAAGCATTTAAACAATTCAGCTCCATGATTTTATAAGAGTCTTCAATAGCTGCTACATCCATACTATAGCCAGGAAAATCAAATTTTTTAGACATTTCTTGTGCAAATTCAATAGCTTTTTCATCTATTTGCAAATAAGTTGAAAATTGACCATTGACTTTATAAAGACTACATGTCACCATTTCTCCATTAATGAAGAAAAATCTAAACTCTTTATCAATTTTTTTAATACTTGAGGCAATAACTGAAACATTATCTAAATCATCTATTTCAGCTTTTTTATAAACACCATTAAAGGCTTTATTATCATGAAAAGGTCTTATAAACATTTTATCAAAAATCCACTCAACGTCTTTTAACAAAGATATTTGCACATCATGATTGACAAAGTTTTCTTTTCCGAAAATATCAAACCACGAATTGAAATCAAAATTTTGTAAACTAAACACGCTTTTAGAATTTAATTGAGCTGCAATTCTTGTTAATGCATACGATCCTAACACAAAATATTGTTCATTTTTTTCAAAATGAAACACTTCATTATTCAAATATAAAATTTTTTCATTTTTTGGAATCACAAATTCAAATGCAACTCCTGCCATATTCAGCAAATTCACGATTTCATTGATTTGTTGATATTCATTTTTTATAGGTTGTATCAGCCACTTCATGATGATTCCTACATTTTGAATGTTTTTTGTAATTGCATACTTTTTATATGATGAACCCCTAAAAATCCAATCACTTCATGAATAGGTAGCACACAACCATTGAATAAATTCATTCTTAAATTTTTCATAAATTCATCTGAATTTATTTGGTTATCTATAGAATATTGTTTGATGAAAACAAGATAGTCAACTGGAGATTTCATATCATCTGCAAAATCACTTAAATCATTCCAAAATTTTGAATAATTTTTTACGTTATTTTTTATCTCTTGGATTGGAGCTAAAATCTTCTTAAAATCTTGTGTTGTTTTAGCTCTTGATGTCACTGATGATTGTATAAAATCCCAACGCAATAAATCTTTATCAAAACCAATCAAATCACCTACGCAGGAAACAAAGTCATCTGTAGTCATTTTTCTCATATGCTTTTGATTGATCCATATGAGTTTTTGCAAATCAAATTTAATTGGATTTTTTCCCAATTTATCAAATGAAAACATATCGACAAACTCTTCTTTTGTGAATATTTCATCTTTAACATTATTAAAAGATATCAATAATAAATAATTGATAATTGCTTGAGGTAATATACCATTATCTTGATAATAGTTCAAATTAGTCATTGGCAGTAATTGACCATCATTTATATTTTGCTCCAAAACATTATCTCTTTTACTCTGTTTACTACCATCCATATTTAATATCAAAGGCACATGTCCAAAACTTGGTAAATCTCTATTGAGTGCTTGATAAATATGAATTTGCTTAGGGGTATTATTGATGTGGTCATCTCCTCTTAAGACATGGGTTATCTTCATGTCAGAGTCATCGACAACAACACAAAAATTATAGGTCGGACTTCCATCACTTCTTAATATAACAAAGTCATCAATTTGTTGATTAGGTATTGATATTTTTCCTTTAATAATATCTTTCCATGAGACAGAGCCCAATGATGGTAATTTTAAACGAATGCTAGGCATTACACCTACTGGAGGTGTATCGTTATTATCACGCCAAAATTTATCATATTGATAGCCATCATGACCATGCAATGCTTTAAAATCTTGTCTTTTTTGATTTAACTCATCTGATGTACTATAGCAATAATATGCCTTACCTTGACGTACCAGTTCATGAGCAAGCTCTTGATATCTTGCATATCTTTGAGATTGATAGAATGGACCACTGTCATATTTTAAATCAAGCCAATCCAATGATTTTAAAATACTTTGTGTGTATTCTGGCTTACTTCTTTCTTGGTCAGTATCTTCAATTCTCAAGACAAAATGACCATTGAGCTTTTTAGCAAACAACCAAGATAAAATAGCTGTTCTTGCTCCTCCAATATGAAGATTTCCAGTTGGACTTGGGGCGAATCGAGTTGCTGTCATGTTTTTATTCCCTTCCTTATTTTTACAGGCATGTTGTTAAATATCTCTTTATTATCAAAACTTATCCATGCAGAAGACTCCATATGGTCAGTGCTCAAAAGCTGCGCATGATGATTTAATATTTTATATGCATGCCACTGCTCTTGGGATAAATCATTAAAATCTATGTTATTCAATTTTTGAAACAATCTTAATCCTTCTTCTTCTAAATATTCTTCTAACATCATGATTTTATTATTTATATCAAAAAATATTTCTGAATCAAGATGTGTTTGATATTGTTCATCATCTAAAGTGCAAGCACTTTCTGGTATCATTTTTTTAATAAAATCAAGCGATTGAGCATATAGATTGTATAACTTTTTATTTTTTTCTGTTGGATAACTGCTCAACAAATCTAATTTTTTTTGAACATCCATTTCTTTTTCTATCCAATATTGATAATTCATGACATCTCCATTATAAAATAAAAAAAGCACTCAAATAAATCTGAGTGCTTTTCATAACTGTTATATTAAACTTTAACTTATCTTCTTTCCATTAAAAAAATAAGAGACTGAATAATAGGTTGCAGCTGAACGCACCCATTTTTCCCAATCTTCTCGTTCATAATTAAATTGATAACTTGCCATATTTATTCCTTTTTTTAATTTTATTTATTATATGATTTTTAATTAATCCTGTCAATTATTTTTTACACAGACAATTTATTCTTTTTAATTTCATAATTTTTTAATCCATGTAAACTGTTAATGTATATAGACATACTTGATAAGTGTTTCTTCATAAAATATTCGTATAAATCACGAGAAACTTCAGTTAACATTATTTTTGTACAAGGTCTTGAGTATTCATCAGGCACATAATCTGTTGGTAAACTACTGAATTGTTTTTGTATGAAATTGTTTGCAGCTTCTTCAGAAATATGAATAGAGCAACCATCAGGTCTTGTACCCCATCCACGCTCTGACTCCTCCCAAAAAATGACATATAATGTATGTTTTTTTTGACTTCTGACTCTATCTGCTATTTGCTTATCTGTTTGGTATTCTAATTTCAGAGTTAATGTTGAATAAGCAATCAATTCATTATTCTCACTTATTTTCATGCTGACTTTTTTTTCTTTTGCTAATAAATCAATCAAATCCAAGCTCTTAATGTATTGTGCCATATCAATTTTTTTGTTTTTAAAATCTAGATTAGCATCATTAACTTTTGATTGAACAAATTTTAAACTATTTATCAAATCTGAAGGCACTTCATAGAAGTTTACATCACCAGTTTGACAGTCTTGATAATTAAATTCTTTTTCTAATTGCAATTCATTCATAGAATTCCTTTCAATCCTTTATACTTTTGGAGCATTTCTTTTTATTTCTAAGCTTTGAGTCAATTGACTAACGATATCATCTTTTTCCTTGATGGCATAATAAGCTTTTGAGTCTTGTAAAAATTCTTCAGCAAGTTTTTTCTTTTTAATATAATAATCTCCACCAAATCCTGATTGAGTTTCACAGTTTTTAATCTCTACCATGATTTCATGAATGGTATAAAAACGAATTGAACTTTTTTCAATTAAATGAGAAAAATCTACAGCAGATCGTTTTAAATAAGATTTTCCACCATCAACAGAAATAGCCCTACAAGAACAAGAAACATAATCATGACGATGATTGGAAACAATGACATCTTGACATTTTTTGCATTGCGCAGAATTTGTAATAATCTTTGTAAATGATTCATATTTCTCAATTAAATCAGATGAACTATTCAAATAAAAATCAAGTGCAGATTCTTTATCTTTTTCCATATTTTTGTCCTTTATTTTATTATAGACTGATTATTTTATTTTTCAACCATAAATGACACATTTTTTGTGTTATAATATTCATATGTTCAATTTTTTGTGGTAGAAAAATTATATCATATAAAAAAGCGAGATTCTAACGAATCTCGCTTTTTTTATTCTTTTTTCTTACAGTTGATTAGTTATAAATGACACATTCTTTAAAATTTTTACTTTTCATGAAATCTATACATACATGGATATTTCAAAAAAATCTATTTAACAATGTATTTTATTTAATGAAAAATATTTTTCTGATAAATTTTTAAAATAATTATTATCTTTGCAATCAGCAAATAAATCATTTAATTTAACCTCAATTTGATGGTGTGATTAAAAATAAGTATCTCCTTTAGCTATATCTATTCATCTGAATTGCCCGTCCCAAGGATATATTTTAGAAATTCTTCGTGTATTGTTTTAATTGTATTTATAGAAAATTCATTAAAAATTTTTAAACTCATCATTTTATTGATTTCTATAGCTGTTAAGTCACTCTCTAGATCATTAATATCTTGAGTATTCTCAATATTATTTTTTAAAACACCATTCGCAAGAACATATGGACCATTTTTAATAGAATATCCTTCTATATAATAATGATTTTCATTATTCATCTCATTTTAACTTTATTCAATGTAATCACTTTTTCTTTTGCTCTGTTAATAATTTCTTCGGTTGCTTGCTCATAAGTTATTAATCCCTCTTCTATACACTTTAAAACGTCATAACAGAAAATCAGTCACCTTTATATTATCAACTGATAATATACCAAGCGCCTGTCTATTATTCCAAGATTTTAATTCAGAACGTTTCTTCATTTTTATCCCTTCTATTTTGAATATATCAAAAAAATTTTATGGGTTGACGAAGACAGGTTATATTTTTTATTATTTTTATCTTTTTCAATGGTAGATTACAATAACTCAAAAAGAATTCTTTTATATTATTTTTTTAACTCAATAACAATAAGCCTACAAGAGGCTTATTGTTATGAATTTCTTGAGTTTTTATTTCACACTCACTTTATATTTCAGCCACTCTTCACCAGATTCAGCTTCTAATCCTACAACAAGATAATAATCTCCCTTAGGAATAACTTTTTCATTTCCAATACCAAATACTGGTCCTTTTGAATCATATCTTGGAGCAACAAATTCAATTTGTTGATTTTCTTTATTGATTAAAAAGGTTTGATATCCTACTGGATAAATTTCTCGACCAGAATGTGTCATATGAATATCATAGCTGATTTTTCTATGTGTTTCATACAAAGGATCATCAACTGATAAAGCAAATTGTGCAAAACCTAAATTAATTAAGTTTCCTGCTGGTGTATAAAATGTTGACTCTCTATGTTCTTTTGTCAATTTATTGCAATCAGCCGAAGGACTCAATGCCATTTCTCCCTCTTTATTGATGTAAGATATATATGTTCTTGGATTCTTTTCACCTTTTATTTGTAATGCAAAAGATACATTTTCACAAGTTTTATCAATGGATTTATTAAAAGAAAAAATCTTACCATTTTTCACATCTTCATTCAAAAATACTGCTTTTTCTGTTTTAAATCCAGACATATCAGAACTCATTCTAATTAATGAAAATGGTGCTTGATAACCTGCTAAATTGACAGTTGAATATTCATCCAGTGGTTTACCTGTTCTTTTATCTTTAATCGTGATAACATAGTTTTTTTGTGGTACTTGAAACTGTTCATTTGGCAAATCATTGACTGCATAAGAAACTTCAATATCATTGTATGTCAATGGCGTTTTCCATTTTGATAACCCATCTTCTCCAGCAGGTACATGATACATGTCTGCTCCACCCACTGTAATTCCATCATTTTCTGGCAATGGGGGAATTTCTTCTTTAGGAGCTACAACGACTGGCTTTTTCTTCTTCTTTTTTATCACTGTTTTTTTAACAACTGGCTTGGGATCGCATCCACATTGACCTCCAGGTTGTGCTCCCATGCTTAATGCATTGTTGATATTCTTGACAGATTCAATTTCAGGAGCAGGAGTGACTTGATTTAATGAATTGGCAACCCCGATGTTGCTATCATTACTTATCACAGAAGATGCAGACTCACTTGCTTTAGACACTCTTTTATTTCTTGCGGGTTTTTCAGATGAAGATTGCTCTGATGCACTACCATTAGAGTTCACAGCAGATGAAGTTAACGCATTATCTAAGTTTTCTTGTCTTGTTTGAGAAGCTGTATTCAATTTTTCTCTGACTTGGGCAGGTTTTTTAACCATATCGGCTAATACATCTTGAGCATAAGCAGCATTCATACCAATACCCGCAATAAATCCAATACTTGCCAAGGCAAGGGATAATCTTTTTAATTTAGATTGTTGTTTCATATTAATCCTTTTAACAAAAACTTTTGTACTCATCAACTCTAATTAAAAATAATTTTTTAAATGTCAAATTTTTTCTTAAATTTTAAGAATTATTTTGATTTTTGGTGATAAATAAAATTAACATTTTCCAAAATAAGATGAATATCTTGGTTTTAAACCATCTGTATGTTTTTGTCTAACAAACTGTATGAATCTTTTAAATCCAGGACACTCATCATCTACCAAAGGATCAAAGAAATTAAATAAAACACCACATCCAGATTTGCAAACTCGATACTCTTCACATGTTCGACATATTTTTTGTGGTTTGCTTGCTAAAAAAACCGTTCTCTCAAAATGCTCTGTTTGAGCTACTGAGGCAATCGATGTTTCGAAAATATTACCAGACCATTCAGGATTTTTAGAGCCACCAGCTTCCAGACAAGACGCTGTATGACCATCCCAATTGATATCCATACTACCAGAAATCATTGGGCATACAATATCATCTAATGGTTCATTTTTATCAATACCACTGAGCATGCTCTCAAAAGGATTAACCCACAAATCTTGATCATGCTCTCTTTTTTCTAAGTACCACTGAGAAGCTTCTATTAGAAATTGTGATGTTTGGGAAAACCTGGGAAAAATTTCATGAATATTATCAAGACCATCTCCTTCTGGGATGAAAAAACCAAAATGTATTTGTTTAATGTTATTTTTATAAAAATAATCTAACAGCTTTTTTGCTCCAAAATCAATGACAGGTTTGGTCATGGCAGTGGTGATTCCTAAATCAATATCATTTTTTTGTAATAAATGCACCGCATTTAACCATTTCTCTTCTAACCTAGGCTTATACTCACCTTTCAAACTCACAAAACGAGTGCCAACCTCATATGATGTTGTAACCCTATCAAATAATTTAGCGATTTCTACAATGTCTTCTGATAATAAATTACTGATCATCATCACCTCAAAAGTAAACCCATGCCCTTCTAAAATTGATTTTACCTTGGGGATATTATCTTGAAAAAATTTCAAACCTAACATAGTTGGCTCACCGCCTACAAAATGAATCTCAGCATGCCGATATCCTATTGATTTCATATGCTCTAAAATTCCATAGGCAATAAACTCAATTTGTAAATCTTGCATATTTTCACTGCTTGCTTTGACATCTGAATGAATATAGCAATGTGTACATCTTAAATTACAATCTCTGGTAACATTAATTTGATAAAGATAAGTTTTTTCTTTTTTATTTGTATCTTGATGAATTTTAGACTTTTGGTCATCAATATATTTTTTTAAATATATATCTTTTGATTGTATGAGTTGAATAGGAATAATTTTTTTCATATTTTTAAATGATTTTTTGACATCTTGACAAATTGCTATTTAATTGTCAAATTTAAAATGCTTTTTTATGAATGTATTAAAAAAATCATAACTTTTTATCTCTTTTTTGATGTTTTGGTTGATTTAATATACCCAAAGACTCTTGAATGATTTGATTTTCTTTTTCATACTTTTCAAGTAAATGGAATTGATTCCAAAAAGAAAACTCTTGTTGCTTCAAAAAATCTTGATTCGATAAATTTATATAATTTTTTTTATATTTTAATAACTCTTTATTTCCAGATAAATTCATCATACCACCGACTGTTTCTGGAAAATAATTAAGTGATCTGAGTTCATTGTATTTACAAATAAAATTATCATTAATAAATAATGGACAATATTGTAATGAAGTTATCTTATTGTCTGAGCAACGAAAACTACCTCCAACACCATAAGGACAACCACTTAATGAAATTAATTCATTATGAGAGCAATCAAATGAATCTACAATATGATAAAATTGAAATGGTATTTCAGTTATCTTTTTATTAGATATATCAACCAATGTATTAACATTTACAATGTATTGATGTCCTTCTTGCTTTAATTTTATGACATCTTCCAAATTTATTTGACTCATGTCTAACATTGAGTCAATATCAGAATTATAGAGATTTATCAATTGGTAATCCTGACTTTTGAATTTAGATTCATATCCATAATCATTTTTTTGTAACCAACTCAATATTTGACTTTTTGTTTTCAAAATCATACTCATACCTTTTTTATTTTTGGTTTTTTATAATCATTACTATTGATTTTATCATTTAAATTTAATTCATCAATAATTTGATTATTTTCATCTATATTTTTTTCTACTAAATGTAAATCTTTCCAAAAAGAAAAATTTCTTGTACCTAAAAACTCTTCATCTGACATTCTCTGAATTTTTTCATTATCTGAGTTTTTTTATATGTTAATAAATGATTATAAGTCATTATGACTTCACCTTGAATATTATCTGCAAAATCTTCTAATGATTTTTTTTGATTATTTGAACAATTAAAATTGCCTTGAATATATTGAAGCATTTTTTTAAAGAAATTAATTGATTATGAGCACAATTAAAATCACCATTAATTTTATACAATTTTATAGGAATTGTCTTTAAATTTCTGTATCTTATTTTAAAATCACTTCCAATACTTAAAAGATATTTATCACCTTGTAGTTTTATTTTTTCAAAATAATCATGTGATAAACCATCTTCTTTTATGATATCATTAATTAAGTTTTGCTCATGTATATCAATAATTTTATATACATGATTTTGGATATTTACCTTATAGTTTTCATCATTATATTTTAACCAATTCAAAATATCTTTTTCATTTTTTAAAATATTGTCTTGAAAGAAAATTTGTTTTATTAAGTTTTTCATAAAATGATTTTTATAATTATTTTATATGATTTTCTATAAATTGAAAAATATTTATAACAATCATTTTTTACAACTTTTTTAAAGTTCTTATGTTTTGATTTAAAACCAAAGAATTGTTTATTAAAATATTTTCTAGTATTGATTTAGCATGATTATTTTCTTCCATTAAAAGAGCAGAAATTAAACAATTATTTCGACAACTATTAAAAATTATTCTTTTATAATCATCACAATTTCTTTAGTAGATTTCATAAAAAAAATCATTTTTTATCAAATCTACTAAAGAAATTTTTTGTGTAATTTTTTTATCACCTACTTTTTTTGATATGAATTCTATAAATGGTTTTTTTATGTAATATTCTAATAAATAACTTTCATATAATTGTTCTTTTTTGTAAATTTTAATTGCAATATCATTTTTTATTTCTAAATGATAATCTAGACCATTAAAATGACATTTTTGATTTTTTAATAAAGCCTCTTTATTATCGTTTAAAACTTCAAATAATTGCATTAAATCTTTTTTAATATCATAAAGGTTTATTTCTGATTGAGAAACTTTTAAAAGATTTAAATTTGTTTTTTACAATAATTTTTCAATGATGGTTTTCTCTTCTTTATTATTTGTAAATATTGGAATATTAGCCAATAAAATTTTATCTCTTAAATTTAAAAAAAATTGAATATGAAAATTTTCAAAGCTTATTGTCATACCAAGTCCAAGCTCAGAATGTGAAACCGCTTGATTCCATAAATTAAACTTTCCATCTAATAAAACATCAATTAATTGTAAGTTTGATAAATTTGACATGTTATTTATTTTTTAATTCATGATTTAATTTTTTTATTATTTGATTTTTTAACATCAAATAATTGATTAAATTCAATGATTAATTTATTTTTATTATCTAAACAATACTTCTCAAATTCATCATCATTTAAATGTTCCATATCCTCTTGAGCAAAACTCTCATAATCCTTATCTTCAAACAAAAAATATTTCCATTGTTTTTTTTCTTCTTCATTAAATATAAAACCTTCAGATAATAAATTTTTCAACATCTCCATTCCGCCGAAAAATCCTTCTTCATATTTAATGATCTGAAAATTAACAGATTTTGGTCTTAATCTTAAATCATAAATATCAAAATCTTTTTTATTTTTTAAAAATTCTAAATCCCTTATATTTTCTCTACTGAATAATTCCATTACATCATTTTCATCAAGTTTTTCTTTTGATTTTGTTATTTTTTTTAAAATAGATTGATTATCAAATAACTTTTCTACAAAAGAATTGATATCTCCTATTAATTGATCATCATAAAATACATTTAGACTGTTATGTAAAAATCCTTTATATATTGCTTTTTTTTCTTCTTCAGATGAGTATCTTAATGCTGTCATTAAAGATGAATAAGGAGTGTCATAACCTTGAAAAGAATGAATTTTTTCATTTTTAAAATCAATGACTACTAAACCATAATCTACAGGAGCAGTTTCTTGACACCAACCATACACGCCACTCATTGGTAGTTTATATGGCTTTCCTGATAAAAAATCTTCTCGCATTTCATTAAATATTTTCACATGTTCTTCAATAGCTTTATCAATTTTTCCTGTGATAAAATCTTCTGAAAAAAACATCCAATTGTATGCTCCTGTTTTTCTTGCCATTTTAATGACATCACCATTTTTTAATCTAATCGTTTCAGCAACTGTACCACCCATATCTAACTCCTATAATGAGTTATTATTATATAAAAATTATTTCAATAATCAATTATTTTTATTTTGTACATTTATCTTTGAATGCAATATCATATGCATGGCTATAATCATCAATTTTATCTGTGCTTTTTGCAACATCGTAAAATTTATCAAAATATTTTTGACAACGTTCTTCATTTTTAATTTGAGATGAATAATTTATTCTTAATGAACTTTTTTCAGCTTTCAAATTATTTTTTGCATCTTGTGTTTTCTGAATTTCTTTGCCCATCAACCTCTCTAATGGATTGTTTGATTGTAATCTTGCTTCTTGCTCTGTTAATAGACAATCATCGTTTTGAACTTTGATTAAGAATTTTTGAAATTCATGATGTGTGCTTGCATCTCCTGAAGGAAGACTTGTCATTGCATTAATTTCTTTTCTCCATACATCACATCTTTTTTCTTTCTTTATCCTTTTTTCATAACCATCTACTAGTCTTTGACTATCCAATAAAAAAGCATAAGAATTTTGGTTTATCAAAAGCAACAATAACAAGATTATTTTCATAATGTTTTTCCTTTTAAAAATCATATTTTATAAAAAAATAATTACAAGTTTTTTTAAAACTCATTTCAAAACAAAATTCATTATTTCAAATCACTAATCATAAGATTGTTTATTTATATTTGCTAATATTACCGTTTTTTATTTCTTTACTTTATAAATTAATTATTTATAATTATTGGATAAAAAATAAGTAAAAATTTTAAAGACACCAAAGATTTACAAATGCAAAACCAAGTAGGATTTATGATGAATTTCTCTATTGATAAAAAATATCTTGCTCTTTCATGTTTTCAAAAATGTATACGCAGAGGTGAAACGAATTTAGCACAACAATACGCCAAAAGACTTTATGAAATTGATCAGTCTCATTTCCTTATGAGACTTGGCGTTTGTTTAATCGAAGATGTATCATTTGGAAATATTGATTTAGTACATGAATATTTATCTACTGAAATCAAGAAAAAATTAATTGAAGAAAAAGGTGGTTTACAATTTATTTTAAATCTTGTTGAAAAAGCTTGCAATTCACCAAAGGATAAAACACCTTGGTCTCTTGTTTATGGCAATCTCATAAAATTCCATCATCAACATGACTTTGGTTTTTTTAATCAATACATTCAATATAATGAGAATGAACAAAAGACGATTCCATTTCTTCAGATAGAATCCATACAAGATAAGTTAATTGATATCATTAAAAATGAAAATAATCCTGCCATTTTAACGGTAGCGCATCAATTCATGATCGGTAATGCTGGACGCTCTTTTAATCGATTTTTACCTAAAATAGAATTCAATCAAAATAGATTTGATCAATTATTTGATATGATTGCTCATGATCAAAACTTCAATCATCGTCATATTAATTTTGATGTGCATAAAATCAAGGATATTGTTAAAATCTCTCATAAAATTTTCTCAGAAGATATGTTTATAGGATTTTCAGTTGTGCTACAAACAATTTTAAAAAAAGACATTCATCATTTTGGTTCTTATCAAACAGGCGATATCTTTCATAAAAAATTGAACCACCAACTTTATACAGATGAAAATAACAATCAATGGATATCTTCTGGTATTGATAAACATTGTTATGAAGGAGCTTCTTGTCTTCATCAGTTTCTAAAATTAAAAAATATTGCGTTATTCAATCAGAAAAATCATTTAAATTTTGAAGAGTCAAAATCATTATGGAGTCAAGTCATTTTTCATTTAGATGGTGGATTGATACAAAATCAACTTATTTATAAACTTGCCATTCAATCTCATCAATCATTAGAGCAAAACTTGTTTAATCATCAAAACTTTCATTTTTCTGAATTAAAGTCATTATTTGTTCAAAATATGGATGATTTCGAAAAAATCAAAAAAAATCAAATCAACAATCAATCATTTTCTAAAAAATTCAGTAAATAGCCTGTCATGTCTTTTAATTTTTTTGGTTTTTCTTTTCCTAATTGCCAACCATCAATAGAATTTTGCGTGCCATTATCATATAATTCTAAATGTAACATATTCATAGGTCTGCCTTTATTTTTCTTCAAAACTGTTTTAACATGACCCAATAATTGACCTTCTGTGACATAACCCCCCTCTTTTAAATTGTGCAATACTTCTATTTCACCATAATTAATCACACCAACATCTGATTCAATTAAAATGCATTGTGTATCATTCCACCAAGGACTACCAACTTCTGCTCCAGTAAACTGTTTAATTTTGATGATTTCTCCTTCCTGCATACTGAAAACAGCTTCATTTTCAATACAATATAAGTCAACACCTTCATGAATATGATTTTTTCTTTCCTTAGAAAAAGCTCCAGGATGAGGCAATAGTGGAATTTCACATATTTTTGAATAATCATCCAATGTTAAAAATTCATTTTGATTAATGACTATTTTTTTATTTTTAAAAGGAAAAATCATATTCTTTTATCTTTTTAATTTCTTTTTTTTATTGATTTTTTGCGTCTATTTTGTAGATTATAATACATTTATATAAAAATTAAAAGGTTAATCATGAATAAAACAGATGAAATTAAAAAAATTGACTTTATTTGTAAATTCTTCATACAAAAAACTGGCTCTAAAATTGAAATTTATCAACATCCATTGTTTGTTGCAGAAAAAAAACATCAACCTATTCACACGATGAGTAAACTAAAATCTAAAATACCATATTATCATCAGCTTATTTTGAAAAATAATAAAAAATCGATTGATTGGCTAAGAGAAAATCTAATAGATATCATTAATAAAGATGAATATAATCATATTATTATGAATAGAAATTACTTTCTTAAAAATGAAAAATCAATCAATCCAGATTGGATAAAATCATTTAAAAATTTAAATGACTTAACTTCCTTGGAAATGTTAGATGAAATGATAGAAAAAATATTAGAATATCAAGAAAATAATAATGTATATAAATTTTTACCACAATATCTCAATGATTTATTGAATTTAGTTTATAAACAAAATATACTTTTTAAAAATATTGAAAAAGAACTTTCTTATACAGAAAATTTTGTTGATTAAAAATATTTTTTTCATCATGAATTTTTGGTTGATATTTCTTTTTTTTTGTATTATAATTCTTTGCCTCAACCAAAAGTTGAGACTTTCTATATTTAAATGTTATCTTTCATTTGAATATCAATCATTACAGTGAGGAGAAAATGTCATTAACACCGCAAGTATTACAAGTCGATATGGCAGGAATGCCACATAGTTGGTTAAGCATCAAAGAAGCTATTGAATATTATGCCAAAGGCGAAGTTGTCTTTGAGCTTGGCTCTATTGTTGCCACTTATAGAGGTGGTTTCAACAGAATCAATAATCAACAATCTGTTTTAACAGCCAATAGCATCATTGGTGTAAAGGGTAATTTCGTCAAGAAACAAAACTTGATGAAAGCTCCCGCTTTGACCAATGATAGACTGTTTGAACGGGACAGATACATGTGTGCTTTTTGTGGTGATATTTTCAAAAAATTTACTGACCAAATTTTGACTCGTGATCATATCACACCATCTTGTCAAAATGGTAAAGATACTTGGAATAATGTGGTCACAGCCTGTAAGCCTTGCAATGGTAGAAAAGGTGGTAGAACACCTGAGCAAGCCAATATGCAATTATTGTACTTGCCATACACTCCTGATCATTTTGAAGGTTTTATTCTTGGTAATGAGCGTAGAATTTTAGCTGATCAGATGGAATTCTTGCTACAAAGGGTTAACAAAAACAGTCGATTCAAGAAATTATCATAAAATAGCCTCCCTTAGGAGGCTATTATTTACTGAATTTTTTGATATTTTATTATCTAAATATAATAAAGACATGTTTCATAATTTACATAATCAAGATTAACTTTACCAGCGGTCCACAGAAAGCATTCAGTTGATTATTACTATTTGATTTCATTCAACAAGATGATAAGGTTTAAAAAGAAACGATTTGGAATAAAACAGATAAAGCTTCAGATCAAACTAACAATAAAAAAATAAGCTCTAAAAGAATAAAAATAGGAAATGTGTTGGCTTATATGAATAATTTTAGCATATGACAAGGATTGATAAAAAATAAGCAGATTATTTATCCATTTTAATTATAAAACATGCTTTCAATATTTTTAACCAAATGAAAATAATTAGATTAATCAATAAAATTTTATTTTAAATTTTCTTAATGAACTGATTATTTTCTTGTTTTTCATTTAAGTCTAAATCATCAATTATTTTTGAATTTTCTTTCATTATTTTTTCTATTAAATGAAGCTGTTTCCAAAATGAAAGATTTCTTTGGTCTAAAAACTCATCATCAGACATTTTTTGAATATGGATATCATTTGAATCTTTTTTATATTTTAATAATTTCTCATTATTTTGTAAATAAACTCCTTTTGTAACAATTTCAGGAAAATATTCTAATGATATTAGTTGGTTATTAGAGCAAAAAAAATACCCGTTAATATGCTGTGGACTATATTTTAATGATGTTAATTTATTATTAAAACAAGTAAAATCTCCACCAACAGATTGAGGACAATACCTAAATGATATTAATTGATTATCCTCACAATAAAAATTTCCACCAATAGATTTAGGACAATATTCTAATGATGTTAATTGATTATGAGAGCAAGAAAACTCTCCTCCAACAGATTGAGGACCATATTCTAATGAAGTTAATCTATTATGAGAACAATAAAAATCACCACCGACATATTGAGGAAAACCCTTTAATGATGTGAGTCGATTATGAGAACAAGCAAAAAAACCATCAACATGATAAAATTGAATGAGGATTTTTTCTAATGATCCAAAATATATATTGCAATTACCGTTAACATTGACAATATATTGATGGCCTTCTGATTTTAATTCTTCAAAATAATCCAAAGCCAAATTATCTTTTTTGATTAATTCTTTTAGCAACGATGAATTCATTATGTCATGCATATCAATGAATTCATATGCATTATTTTGGATATTTTTTTCAAAATCACCATCGTACTTTTTCAACCAATTCAATATTTCATCTTTTGTCTTTAATATCATGTTTATACTTTATTAATTTTATGGGAAGCATAATGATTATTTTCTATTTTATCATTTAATTCTAAATTAGCAATCATTTGATTATTTTCTTTGATTTTTTTTCTTGTAAATGAAATTGTTGCCAAAATGAGAAATCTGATTTTTTTAAAAAATCATCATCAGACATATTTTGAATATTGATATCATTGGCTTCTTCTTTTTTAAAAAATATCATGTTTATACCTTCTTGAATTTTGTTGTTATTGATTTTTTATTTTCTTTTAAGATTATACTCTCAATGATTTGATTATTTTCTTTCATTATTTTTTCTCTTAAATGAAATTGATGCCAAAATAAAAAATCTGTTTGATTTAAAAAAGTCTCATCAGACATTATCTGAATGTGATGATTATTTGATTCGTATTTATATTTTAATAATTTTAGATTGTTATCTAAATGGACAGCACCATTAATTTTTTCAGGAAAATAATCTAATGAGGTTATGTCATTATAAAAAAAATAGCAATTACCATCTACATGTTGATGACAATATTGTAGAGATGTTAATTGATTATGAGAACAATAAAAATCACCACCCACTATTCGAGGACAATGCTCTAGATATGTTAATTGATTATGATCACAATAAAAATGACCACCTATCGATTGAGGACAATATTCTAATGATTTTAATTGATTATTTCCACAATAAAAACTACCATTTATAAATTGAGTACAACCCTTTAGGACTTTTAATTCATTACTAGAGCAATCAAAATCACTTTCTACAGATTGAGGAGAACCCTTTAGTGAAGTTAATTCATTGTGAGCACAATCAAAACTTCCTTCAATATGATAAAATTGAAAAGGAATTTCTTTTAATTTTTTGAAAGATATATTAATATTTCCTTTGATATTTAAAATATACTGATGGTCTTGTAATTTTAATTTTTCAAAATAATCATTAGGAAGATTATCTTTACTGATCATTTCATTGAATAAGGCTTGATTGATATGGTCATGAATATCAATCAACTCATAAGCATTTTTATCTATATTGTTTTGATAATCTCTATTATATTTTTCTAACCAATTCAATATTTCATTTTTTGTTTTTAATATCATTTTTAAACTTTGTTTATTATTATGATATTACCTTCTCAAATAATTTCAAGACTATAAAAAAATTTTTTGATATCTTGTTTAAATTCTATTTGATAAAAAAATCCTCATCATGAGGATTTTTTTTATGTTATTTACTGTTTGTACTTATTTCAGTGACAGCTTCTGGATTTTTTGCCAATGAGTCTAAGTCTCTGTCATCAATCATTGTTGGGGTAATTAAAATCAACAATTCACCTTTATTTTCTGAATTTGTTGTGCTCTTGAATAATTCTCCCAAGTATGGAATACTACTTAAAAATGGAACACTATTGATTGATTTGGTATTGGTTATCTCATAGACACCTCCCAAGACAACAGTTTGTCCGTTGTTGACTACAATATTGGTTTGCATGTTTTTTGTATCAATTGATGGTACTTGACCTCCACCAGCAACTGAAACTAATTCACCCACAGAATCCTTCTGAATTTTTAACTCTAATTCAACTTTTCCATTAGGTGCAATGTGGGGTTTAACATCTAATTTTAAGGTTGCTTTCTTAAAGCTAACCGTCGCAGTACCAGTGCCTGATGAAGCTGGAGTCACATATGGTATTTCAGTACCTTGTTCAATCACAGCATTTTTATTGTCACTGGTTAATAATCTAGGACTACTTAGCACTTTACCTCTTCTGTTTTGCTCTAATGCAGCTATAGCAGCATTGAGTTGAACTCCTCCTAAGTTTCTTAGGAATGTGACGTTTAATGCACCTTGAGTGGTTGTTGTCATCGCAGTCGATGGTGAGCCTGTTGTGCCATTGGCTCCATAAGCAATTCCTAAATCTTTCGTAAATCTATCATCTGCAATGATAACTTTTGCTTCTATTAAGACTTGTCTTGTTGGTACATCTAATTTTTTAATTAAATTACGAATACCTTTTAAATTATCCTCTGTATCTTGTACAAATAAAATGTTATTTCTTTCATCAGTACCAACCGTACCTCTTTTAGATAAAATACTTGCATTATTATTATTTGATCTATTGATATTTGATGCATTATCTCCAGATATCTGTCCTTCTATTAATTTCTTAAATTCTTTAGCTTGATAATAATTTAATTGAAAAAATTCTAATTTCACTGGCTCCAACTCATCTTTTTGAGTTTTTAACTCCAACTTCACTTTGTTATTCAATGCTAATTCATCACGAGTTGCAATCCAAATCACATTACCTTCTTGTAATTTTTGTAAATTTTGTGATTCCAAAACCAAATCAAGTGCTTGGTCCCAAGGAACATCCTTTAACCTGACTGTCATTGCACCATTGACCTTATCACTTGTTAAAATATTTAATTGTGTGAAGTCAGCTATAACTTGCAAAATTGCTCGGACTTCCATACTTTGGAAATTGAGTGAAATTGGTTTGCCTATGAATTTCTTTTCATCTGTTTTTGCATCAATTGCTTTAATTTCTACGACAAGCTTGTTATCCATTTGAAAATAACTGTAGTCCCAATCATCTTTTTGTTCAAAAACGAGCCTTCCATTTGCATTTTGCATAGAAGCATCGTAATGACTTGTGACAGTACCTAATTCTGATACCGATACTCTTTTTTGTACCTTAGGTGAAAGAGATACATTTTTGAAATCTACAATCAATTTATCTTTATCTTTTTTAAATGTGACTGCTGCATTTTTATCTGAAAGCTCAATGGTTGCCTTGAAGTTTTGCCCTTCTTTTTTCATATTGACCTTGGTTACTTCACTAAATACAACGCCAGTATTTGCAACTACTGTTGATACAGGTGTATCAACAACATTTAATTTCATGGTATCTTTTCCTTGATTGGATGTGGTTATTTTTGCTGTTTCAATCATTTGCGTTGTTTCAGCAGTTTCTAGTGCATTCACATATTTCTCTGATTTTTCAAAAACAATTAAATTTTTGCTATCTTCTGATACATAACCAAATTTTACTGGAAACTTCGTATCAATTAAAAATCTAACCCTATCTCCAACAACTTTTGTACTGACTTTTGCCACTAACGGATCATTGGCAGCAGGATTGGGAATTGAAATATTTCTATCTGCATCAAAAATATCTACTACAATTTTATTTGTACCACTGATATTAAAAAATTTAGGTGCTTTTTTTAGAGGCTGTGTCAATTGTAACTCTAAAATACTTTTCACTTCTTTTCCAAATGTCGGTGCAATATAATCTGCTGGATAAAGAGCCACTGCACTCATATTGTTTTGTAAAGTTTGTGCTTGAGAAATAGATGCAGTAAAAGGAATTAAAAATAATCCTGATATTAAAAGCACCAAAGGCTTTCTTGTAAAATTTATTTTTGATTGATGTTTCATATTAGCTTTCATAATTTATTCCTTATTCTCATCTACAAATTTTTTTTCAAATGTCAAAAAAATTTTAATTATTTTAGATAATTTCATTTCCCTTTGATTAGTTTTCAGATAAAAGAAATTTTGTGTTTTTTATTTTCCATTCATCTTCTTCTTTAATTCTTTCCTCTAAATAAATAGCACCTTCATTAATATCCTTAATAATTCCATAATTTTGTCCCAAATAATGTCCTGTTGTCACTTGATAAATTTTATTATCAGGTGCCTTAATCATGGCATAGTTTTTCTTCTCTCTACTTAAAAAACCAATCATTTTTAATGTCTCTAAAGTATACTCTTCTAAAACTTCTCTTTTTCTATTTGCATCAGGAGCAAATCTATTTTTGGTCAACTGACTTAATGAAATAATAGGCTTTAATACAAATGGATTAAACTTTGCAGAGTACTCAATTGGAGTATACGCTTTGGGTTCAGGAATTTTTTCAATCTTACCCTTTAAAGATTTCTCTTGCTCTTTCATCCAGTCTTTTATTTCTACTCCCTTATCATTGCAACCTGTTAATAAAACGCAGGATACAATTAATGCATATAAACCTATCTTTTTTTCTATCAATGTATTTAATTTTTCCATTATTGCACCTTATTATTTAGTTTTCTTTTTGCCTTTTTTACCTTTGTCCTCTATTTTTTGCTTTTGCTTAACAACCTCATCTGGATCAAGGTATCTAAAGGTTTTTGCAGTTGCATCTAGCGTTAAAACATCATCTTTTACATAACTAAATGTCATATCTTTTAATAAAACCACTCTTGAGAGCTTACCTAAGTCTGCAACAAAATTACCAACAGCATCATATGTGCCTGTCACTTTAATTCGAATGGGTAGTTCAGCATAAAAATCCAATATTTTTTCATCTCCTGGTTTAAAATAATCAAATTGTAAACCTCTTCCCATACCTGCTTGATTAATATCAATTAATAGTTTTTCAATTTGTGAACGATCAGGTAATTGTCTCAATAACTCATCAGATGTTTTTCTTATCTCATCGAGCTGTAATTTATATAAATCTAAATTAATTGCTTTTTTCTTTTTATCTAAATATTCATTTCTCAGATTAGACTCTTTTTGTTGAGCAATTGCTAAATTATTTTGCACATTTAATATAATACCAAAATATCCTCCAGCAATACTTAAAAATAATAAGATGATACCAACAAAGAATTTCGCAGGCATTGGCCAAGAATACATTTCTTTTGGATTTAAATTTCTAATAATTTCTAGCTTTTCTTGTATGTTAATTGCCATGATAATCCCTTTATTCTGCGTGTTTAGATTTTTTATCAGGTTGAACGACTGACTTTGCTTTATTGGCTACTGCATCTTTTGCACTTTGTAACGCATCTTTTTTCACAGATTTTTCCTTTTTATCCTCAAATCCAGATTCTTTCATTAAATCAATCGGAGGTAATTTTTTCATTTTTAACTCGATTGTAAACTCATTGATTCTGACATCATCTGCCCCAATTCTTAGCTTTTGAGAGTTAGGTCCATTTGGAGATAATATTTGACCATTTGGTTTTACATAAATTGTTTTTACCTCTATGATATTTGATTTTTCAAATACATCTGTTTTTTCTAAATCAGTCACATAATTCGATACTTTGGTACTCGACTGTGTTTGACCTGTTATAATCAATCTATCATCCATTTTTTTCACTGTTCGGAGCAAAGACCCCTCAGGCAATTGATTGGATAACTCATTCATTATCTTGACACCATCTGATCTATCTGTTTGAAGACTCTCTACAACTTGTCTTTTTGCCAATGTATCTCTAATATCATTTTTTAAAGTAGATATCTCAGCTATCTGTTCATCTAATTTTTTATTTTCTTTTGTAATATATAAATTTTTTAACTCTTGATTATCCAACTGTAAAGAAACATAAGTATACCCCAATGTCACCAAACCAAAACCAACAGCTACAAATAAACCTAAAAATACATACAGAATCTTTAATTTATCTGATTTAATTTTTTGTCTATATGGCAATAAGTTAATTAATACAAATCCAGTATTTTCCATAATTTATCCTTATATTTCAATATTCTCTTAAAAATTTTCTCAACGCAAGAGAACTAACCAAAAACAATCCAGGTTCATCTCTCTTGAATTTATTGATACTTATTTTTGCACTCTTTTCTACATCTTCTAATGGTTTTGCAATATATGGATCAACTTTTCCATAATTTTCACCACTTTCAACTAAAATATTTTTCACTGCATCTTCTATTCCTGGAACACAAGACATCCCTCCAGTAATGATGATTTCATCAATATCTGACATAGAAGTTGCCGATGTAAAATAAGTAAACGTTCTAGCAAACTCAGTCATATAATTATTTAAAAACTGTTTTTCAATCATGTCGTAAGTTTCATCACCTGAACGCTCAATTTTAATTTTTTCTGATTCAGAATAAGAAATATTTAAATTGTTTGCAATATCTTGCGTTAAATGAACCCCTCCAA
>JACCDV010461394.1_pt1 | contig 25852 bp, 17 predicted proteins | sample 7446131 | NCBI WGS metagenome assembly JACCDV01 (sample SAMN15323448, study PRJNA562643) | freshwater metagenome | isolation source: river surface water | place: USA:Blue River Watershed | collected 2017-08-17
GCTGTACGAAGGCATGATCATTGGTATTCACAGCCGTGAGAATGACCTGGTCGTGAACCCGATCAAGGGTAAGCAGCTGACCAACGTGCGCGCTTCTGGCACTGATGAAGCGGTGCGTCTGGTGCCGCCGGTTCAGCTCAGCCTGGAGTCGGCCATTGAGTTTATCGCCGATGACGAACTGGTAGAACTGACGCCGAAGTCAATTCGTCTGCGTAAGCGCCATCTGAAAGAACACGAGCGTAAGAAAGCCTCGCGCGAATCGGCATAAGAGAATCGCAGGGACGGCGGATGTCGTTCCTGCAGCGCCAGAAGACAACAAAAAACCGGCCTAGGCCGGTTTTTTGTTGTCCTTTCGGTGAATTACTTCACGCGTGAACGGTACTCGTGGGTACGGGTATCAATTTCGATTTTGTCGCCGATTTCAACGAAAGCAGGTACGTTGATGACGAAGTTGGTTGGCTTGATACGGGCTGGTTTCATGACTTTACCCGAGGTGTCGCCCTTAACGGCGGGCTCGGTGTATTCAACTTCACGAACAACTGAAGTCGGCAGTTCTACCGAGATCGCCTTGCCGTCATAGAAGACCACTTCGCAAGGCATGGCGTCGTCCAGGTAGTTCAGTGCCTCGGTCATGTTTTCGCCTTCGACTTCGTACTGGTTGTACTCGGCATCCATGAATACATACATCGGATAGGCAAAGTACGAGTAGGTCACTTCCTTACGGTCGAGCACCACGACTTCGAACTTTTCATCTGCCTTGTAGACCGACTCGCTACCGCTACCGGTCAGCAGGTTCTTCATTTTCATTTTGACAACAGCGGCGTTACGGCCAGACTTGTTGTATTCGGCCTTCAGAATGACCTGCGGCTCGGTGCCGACCATGATCACGTTACCAACGCGCAAATCCTGTGCTGTCTTCATAGCTTCAACTTTCAGTTAATTTATCCGGTGGCGAGTCAGTAGCAACCCATGACTCGCGAAACCCGTCATTTTACCAGATGCCTTGCAAAATCCTTGAGTTGCGTCACGAGATCCCTCTGGGTAAGCAGATAGCTACGCCAGGCCAGGGCGTTTGCCAATAACAAGGGGTATATCTCAACAAGCTTCTGCCAATGGGTCGATATAGCCAATTCGAATGCCGATGCACCATTCCAGGCCAACACAAACTCGCGGTAAAGCGTTTGTTGTTCACAGTTCAAAACGCCTTGATTCAAGTATCGGTCATAAAACGCCAGGAGTTTGTCAAAATGCACGTGATCTGCCTGGGGATAAATATGCCAGACCAGTGGTTTGGCGGCCCATTGCGCCCGGACAAATGAATCCTCTCCCCGGATAAATAGCCAGTCATGCTGGGTAAGCACGGCATCAAAATCAGACTGTGGCACGAAGGGTGCGTCCGAGATGCTGAGTGCGCCTCGGTTGGCCGTTGTCGATTGCCACGATTTAGCTTGTGAGCGTGCCGGACAGACAGCAACGTTGAGTTGTGCTGGTCTGGCAGATGCCGCTAGTACATCGAGCCACTGATCCAGTAAGGGCTGTTCGTAACTGAACAAGAAAATCGCCTGGGTGGCTGCTGCCGCAGCGCCTTCTGTAGTCGCGGTATTTACTGACGTTAGGGATGCCGTCAGTAGGGCTTCCCGGATCAGGCCTCCGGTAGCAGGTGTAAAGCCCGGAAAGAAAAAGTGTTTGGTAAGTGCGTAACGAGGATGAGGCGAGGGTAGCGTATGGTGGGCTTCGACCCAGCTTTCCGCCGATAGGTACTCCAGATTAATCCAGGCAGGTTTGATGCTGCGGTGCTGCATGGCCTCTAAATAATTAACCGGTGGGTCACAGGCAAAGGCTTCAACGACCACGTCAGCCACTTCATCGGTAGAGAACAAACGGGTCGACTCTGGCCACGGGCTGACCTTTATGTCTGGGAGGCTTGAATCGGTTCCTTGTAATTGAGCGAGTACTAGCGGTTCGTCAATGAACAACTGGACCGTTTCCCCACGCTCCACCAGATCTACGGCCAGACGCCAACACACTCCCGCGTCACCATAGTTATCGATAACGCGGCAGAAAATATCCCAACGCAAGGTGTTAGACGGGTACCCGGGCGGCGAGTTCATCAAGTACGCGGTGTCTTTCGTCGGCAGTCATGCTCGACCACTGCCTGATTTCGTCCAGCGTACGCCAACAACCGATGCAGTAGTGATTCTGTGTATCCATGCGGCAGATATTAACGCAGGGTGATTCGGGTTCCGGTCGAATTCGGCAGGCCATGGTTTGATCAGTCAAAATTAAACGGCAGGTTTGTCCTGTTTCAGCAGTCGGGAGAATAGCACTGGTAGTAGGAAAAGCGTGCAAATCGTGGCTGAAATAATGCCACCGACAATCACCACAGCAAAGGGACGTTGCGTTTCAGAACCAATGCCATGAGACAGGGCCGCAGGCAGCAGCCCCAGTCCTGCCATGAGCGCTGTCATGATGATGGGGCGCATCCGCAGAACAGCGCCTTCACGAATGGCCTGCTGGAAGGGTTTGCCATTACGGAGCATCTCGACAATTTCTTCGACCATAATCACGCCGTTCTGAATCGCAATACCGGATACCGCGATAAATCCGACGGCAGCAGAAATTGATAAATGCATTCCGCTCAACGCAAGTCCCAGCAGACCGCCAATTAGGGTGGTGGGGGCAATTGCCAGTATGACGGCGGCGATCTTATAAGACCGGAACATCCAGAAGAGTAGGCCGAATATGGCCAGCAGGCTTGCAGGAACAATAACTTTGAGCCTCGCCATCGCACGTTGCTGGTTTTCGAACTGTCCACCCCAAGTCATGGTGTATCCGGGGGGAAGGCCGACATCACGCTTGACCTTCCGCTGGGCTTCTTTCACGAAGCCTCCCTGATCACGTCCGGATAGATTGGCCTTCACGGATACGGCACGCATACCCGCCTCTCGAGAGATCCGGGAAGCGCCTTGCCTTACTTCAATCGTGGCAATTTCACCCAGTGGGATCGAGCCACCGTTTGTGTCCGGAATCTGGATCGCTAGGCTCGCGATATCGTTGATCGATCCTCGATAATCCGGCCCCATTCTCAGGGTGACGTCATAGCGACGGTCCCCTTCATAAAAACCGGTTGTTTCGAGACCTCCCATGGCGGTTTCGAAGGTACGATTGACATCAGCGATGTTGATGCCCAGACGAGCCATCCGCTGGCGATCCGGAATGACAGTGACTTCAGTTTGCCCTCCAACCTGAATGGCGGCAACTTCAACCGCGCCCTCGATACCGGCCAGAATACCCGCCACATGATTGGCTTTTTCCTGGAGGATATTAAGATCGGGGCCAAAAATCTTGACGGCAATTTCACCTTTGACACCCGACAAAGACTCTTCGACATTGTCCTGGATGACCTGGGAAAAATTAGTCGGCACGCCCGGCATGGCGTTCAAGCCGTCGCTCATGTTGCGAACAAGTTCTTCTTTGCTCGAAAAACGCCAATCATCCCGTGGAGCCAGATCCACCAGGACTTCGATGTTGTTCGGCCCTTTGGGATCCGTGCCTTCGTCCGGTCGGCCAACATGGGTGATGACCTTCCGGGTTTCCGGAAAACTGATCATGTATTCACGAACAGAGCGTTCGACATCACGGGTTTGTTCCAGATGTGTTGAAGGCGGCATCATGATGGTTAACCAGATGTTGCCTTCATCCAGCTTGGGCAGAAACTCTGTGCCGACAACCGGGACCAGGCAGAGCGAGGCCAATAAGGCACCCGCAGTCCGGATGTAGATCTTGCGGGGCTGTGCGAGCATCGCATCCAGTTTTTCCTGATAGCGTTTCTGTAAACGAACCATCCATTCCAGATGGGGCTCAAGTAAGGGCCCTTTATCTGCCATGAAAGCAAGCAGGGTAGGAACGTATGTGAGCGTCAGGAGGATGGCGCCCAACAGCGCGCAGGACAGCGTTAATGCAACCGGCGAAAAAATCTTTCCCTCGACCCGCTGGAAGGTAAAGATCGGAATGAACGCCAGAATGATGATGGCTTTGGAATATAGGATCGGTGAAGCCAGTCCGGATACGGTGTTCTTTAAGGCGTTGAGGCGCCATACAGGGCGATTGTGCCCAAGGTGATCAAACTCGGGGCCAGTCTGTAGCGTCATACGCACCATCAATGCTTCAACCACCACGACGGCGCTATCGATGATGATGCCAAAGTCAACGGCACCGAGGGATATCAGGTTCGCCGAGACCTTGAAGATATCCATCATGATGAATACAAAGAGCAGGGTCAGCGGAATGAGACTGGCGACGATCAGTGAAACTTTCCAGTTGCGCAGAAACACAATGAGGACGCCAACGACCAGCAGGGCGCCAATAATCAGGTTGTGCGTCACAGTATGGACTGTGTGATTGATCAATTCTGTACGGTCATAAAGCGGCTTCAACTGGACGCCACGGGGCAAATGTTCCTGGCCATTCAACCACGCGATTCTGTCGCGGAGATCTTCAATGACGATGGCAGGGTTTTCTCCCTTGGTCATCATGACGATGCCTTCGACAACACCTTCGTGTTGTGTCACTTCACCGGTTTCACTGCGCAGCGCGACCGACACGCTGCCGGAAGGCGGATGGTCGCCGATGCCAACCTGGGCCACATCGCCAATCAGAACGGCACGTCCATTCTGCGACCGGATCACGGTGCTCTGTATATCTTCGATGCTACGGTAGAGACCGGTGCTTCGGAGCACAAGGCCTTCATTACCCCGCCGGAGTATGCCACCACCCGTACTGTCGTTATTGGTTGCAAGGGTGTCAGCCAACTGGTTCAGTGTGACACCGTAACGGCGCATCAGAATCGGGTCGGCATTGACCTGGATCTCTTTGACTGTACCTCCGAAGCTGGTGACATCCGCCACACCGGGGACACGACGTAACGCCGGACGAACCACCCAATCCTGAATGGCGCGAATTTCATTGAGTGGTGTATTGGCCGGCGCTTCAATGACATACCGGAAGATTTCGCCAACTGCCGTGGTTAACGGTGCCAATGTGGGGGTGACTCCGGGCGGTAAGGTGACGCCCTGCAGCTTTTCGAGCACCTGACTGCGTGCGAATCGGTCTTGTGTGCCATCGCTAAAAATCAGGGTGACGACGGAGAGGCCTGTAATTGATACCGAACGTTGCTGGGTAACGCGCGGCACACCGCTCATTTCCCTTTCGATGGGCAATGTGACGCTCCGTTCAACTTCTTCCGGTGCCTTGCCGGGCACCTGGGTAATCACCTGAACCTGAACGTCCTGGACATCAGGGAAAGCCTCAATGGGCAAATCTTTGAGTGCACGCAATCCGACGACGGCCATGATCGCGAAGGCCAGCAGCACAAAAGCACGCTGGCTAACGGCGAAGTTGATCAGCTGGCGCAACATTTAACGACTACTCTGTGAAAACTCGGAGGCCAGTAGTAAGGCACCTGTTGTCACGATACGATCGTCAGCCCGAAGCGATTCGTCTGGCAGGAGCCAGGCCCATTGGTTGTCTTGAAATGCCACTTTGACGCGTTGACGACGGAAAATACCCGGCTCGGCTTCAATGAATACGGTGGTGTATATACCATCGGTGCTCAAGGCGGAAAGGGGTACGCGCAGGGCATTCACCGCATTGGGGTCGGCAACTTGTGCGCGACCGTACATTTCCGGGCGAAGGCGCAGATCCGTGTTATCTAGTTCAGCGCGAATCTGAACGCGACGCAATTGTGAATCAAGAACCGGCGATACACGTGTGACATTTGCTTTGAATACTTGGCCGGGCATGCTGTCAAACGAAACCAGCAGGATGTCACCGACGCGAATACTGCTCGCGGCCTGTTCGGGGGCGTCAACGAGTACCCAGAGGTGCGCTAGATCCGTCACGACAAAGAGTGGCTCGGACTGATCGGCACGAATCTCACGCCCCGGATTAATGTTGGCCGTAGCAACCGTGCCTGCAATAGGGGCACGTAAGGTCAGGCGTTCGCTATCCGGATCAGGCTTGCCGTAGGGCACCAGGTTGGCAATCCGCAGGTAGGCGCGCCGAGCCTCGGCATCAGCCATACGGAAATCACTTTCAGCAACCTCATAGTCGCGCCGGGCTATGGCCTCACCGGCAAGCAATTCCTTCGCTCGACTGAACGCAGCCCTTTTTCGTTTTGCATCGGCCTCGGCTTTCTGCCAGTCAGTCAGTGCCGTGCCGTAGTCTGGTGAATCAATCGTCACTAGGGCATCACCCGCTTCGACATGATCGCCCAGCTGCGCATGTAACTGAACTACCCGACCATTAAGCGATGGGCTCACTGGAGCCGTGCGGGTCTCGTCCATAGCGATACGGGCAGCAACAGGAGCACCCGTGGGCAAAGGAGAGAGGGCGACCGGTTCCGACCGGATAAAGGCGAGCTGCGGGGATCCGGTTTTGAACTGGATTTCGTTTTGATTGATTCGAATATTAGGAACGTCCGGGGCACCACCAATCGACAACCAGAGCACAATGCCCAGAAAAATGATGAAAATACCGGTATACCAGACCTGATCCTTGAACTGGCTTGATTCCTTGTAGCGCGCCTTCCAGCGTGGAATGTTGGTTTTGAGATAGGTTTCCGGGCGGACCAGGATCGGATCATGACGAAGACGCTCGATGAATCGCTGAATGCGTCCACTGACTGCATCGGAACGAATCCATTCCAGAGAGCCGGAGACCATGAGGCGCCAGGCTCGCTGTAATTTGCTTCTAGGTTGTTTCATCATGGCTTGGCCCCAGGGAGATCTGGTAGCTGACGATTCATATCCGGCAGGTTGACCGGAGTCAGCGATTGAACAGGGGAGTCGTAATGCGTGGGTTGATTACTGCTAACGGCCGTATCGGAAACGACCGCCAGAATCCGTATGGCACTCGCAGCCTTGGCCGCATCGGCTCGGGCAGTCACTGCATCAATCTCGGCAAGTCGTAACGCACGCTTGGCCTCAAGATACTCGAAGGTGCTCATGGCCCCCCGTGCGTAAGCAATGTCCGCGGCTTTGTCGGTTCTGCGCGCGGACTGCAATGTCTGGTCTTGCAAGGTTTTAAAACGGGCATTGGCCTGATCGAGTTCCTGCAGATAAAGCAGGGACTCGGAACGGGCCGTCCGTTCGGTTTGCAGCATGGCGATCTCGGCCTGTGTCATCTCTGCCATGCTGCGACGGATATCGCCTTCAAAATCATTACCTGTAAACAAAGGAATCGCAATGCCGGCACCAACGGAGTTAATTACCGTGGGATTGTTTCGCTCATATTGCAGACCCACTGAGAAATCGCGTGTACGTTGGGCGCGCGCCAATTCGACACTCTGTTTGGCAGCAGAGAGGCGAGCACGTGCTGCTTGAACATCCGGTCGGCGCTCTGCCAGCGTTGATGTGAGTTTTTCTGCTTCCTGGCGGGACATCATAGAAGGCCACTCACCCCGGGTGGCCATGCGCTCTTGCTGCATTTCACCGCCCAGTAGGTTGGAGAGGATGGCGCTGGCTCGGGCACGATCACGCTGCGCCGCTTGTGCTTCGGCGAGAAGACGGCCGTGATCCGACTCAATGCGTCCCAGATCGGCCCCTGACAAGTCTCCTGTCTTGAAGCGTAACCGTGCTTTTTCCAGTACGACATCCGCATGTGCCCTATTGGATTCCGCAATCTGATAGCGCTGCTCGGCAACGCGCAGGTCCAGCCAGGCGTTCACAACGCGGAAGCGCTCCTGGCGGATGGTGTCGTGCATATCCCATACGGTTGCCTGCCCCAGATCTGTCGCTTTGGCCAAACGCAAATCCCGCTTATTCCCGCGCTCAAAGGGTTGGTCAATGCGAACGATGGTGTCTAGTGCATTGAGGCGTGTGCCATATTGGTACTGGGTTTTGTCGACCCCCGAAGTATTCACGGACATCACGGCATTCGGACGTGCGCCGGCGGTGATCAGGTCTGCCTGGGCGCCATCCAGTGCGGCGCGCGCATTCTGAATCTGCGCGTTATGTTTCAACGCGAGATTTTCTGCTTCAAGGTAACCAATCGATACCGGTGCAATGCTGGCTGCATGGGTTGCCGAAACGCAAAGCCACAACGCGCATGCCGGCAGGCATAGCCGGATATAACGCAGGCGAGGGAGCAAGGAATGTTCTGCTTTAGGCATGGCTCGCCATGATGCCTTAAGGTTTTCTTAAGGTCTACCCGCAGTGCACCAAATGGCGCATATTCAACGTCGGCTCTTGGAACGATGTTTGTTTCCGAAACATACATCTGCTACCGTCCAAGGGATATGGCATCAAAAAGCCATCTCATCATATCGATAAGTGCTATCGAGGGGGGAAATCCCATGCTGGCTGAATTCATCATTTATCACTTCAACCTGCAAGAGCACGGCTATACATGGGTCGTCCTTGTGGTGTTGCTGCTCGTCTTCTTCGGCGCGTACTGGCTACTCAATAAGTCCCCTGTATCCGAATGGTTCAAAAGCAGTGAAGATGTCGTACCGCCTTTTCTGGCTTTGCCGGCCATCATGTTTGCACTATTTATTTCTGCACTAGCCACTGATATCTGGCAAAAACACTATGACGCCAAGCAGGCGCTCATACGCGAAGCATCTGCGTTACGCAGCGTGATCCTGCTCGCGCCCAATCTGGGGGAGCGCGGACAATACTTGAGTCAAGCAACTGAAAACTATATCAATGCGGTCATAGATCGCGAATGGCAGGCAATGATGCTTAAAGATCACCCGAATAAAGAGAGCGCGCTGCCAGAACTTGAAGCACTCGATTTCAACATCGCCAAAATAGGCAGTGATCCGAGTTTGCCCCAATACGTGGCGATCCGGTTAGATAATGCACTTGAGTTGCTCCGGCAGAGCCGTCAGCAACGGCTATCTCTGGCCCATGATGGTATTGCAGCCTCGAAATGGGCATCACCGATCATGCTGGCCGTCATCACCCTTGTCACCATTGGCGTTGTCCACATACGACGGCCAAGAGCCATGATGATTTCGATGATATTAACGATCCTATGCATTCTGGCCACAATGCAACTGTTATCTCAGAACCGGTCGCCTTATATTGGTACTGCTGCTGTGACCCAGGAAGCTTTGTATGATGCCAAGAAGCTGCTGTATAGCATCCGAACACAACCGTAAGCGGGTAAGTGCGCACCCAATGAGAAAGGGGTCACATTCTTTCGAATGCAACCCCTTGAATTCTCTGGCTCCTCGACCTGGGCTCGAACCAGGGACCTACGGATTAACAGTCCGGCGCTCTACCGACTGAGCTATCGAGGAACAGCGGAGCGAATTATAGGGGACTCGATCCCGGATAGCAAGTGTTTTTTGCCAACAACATGCCCGTGGCGGTAAAAACCGGCAGCTCCTCGAGCGCCGTTGTATAACGGGGAGAGCGTCGTGAACAGCTCATGTGCCAATCTGCGTCATCCTGATACCCCATAGAGGCTACGCGGATACGATCACGTCCGTAACGTTGATTGATCCGATCCATCGCACCCATGAGTTGAGCGGCACCTGACCGGTGACTCGTCGAGAGTAGATCTGGCTGATAACAGGTCGCTGCGACAATGCCGCCAAGTACGACACCTGCTTTTTTATAGCCGTGCTCCGGACGATAGATTTCATCCAAACCAGCCAGCGTTGCGGCCACGATTTCTCTGGTGTCATCGGTCGGCTCATCCAGCATGACCATCGTGGCACGGGCCGCACCGGCCTCTGCCTCGTTGAACCGGTTGCCGGTGATATAAACCTGGATGGAACCCGCCAGAGAACCGTCTTCACGTAGACGTTCGGCAGCCCGTGTGGCAAAGGTCGATAGTGCTTCAATGAGATCGGCTTGCCGAGTGACGGCACGGCCGAAGGATCGCGAGGCGATAATCTGTTGGCGTGCCTTGGGCCTTGTTTCAAGATCGATACAGGGTTGTCCAGCGAGTTCGGCCCGCGTACGCATCAATGTGACTGAAAAGTGTTTGCGTAGCATCGCTTCCGGTGCTTTCAGCAGATCACCGACCGAGCGGATAGCTTTGTCGCCCAGGGCGTTAGCGGTGCGCCGGCCGATGCCCCAGACACTATTTACGGGCATATCCAGCAACTGCTTCTGACGGCGCGGAGAGGTCAGGGAGCTCAAATCACAAACGCCGGAAGGTATCTGTTGATCTTTGGCCATCTGGTTGGCCAGTTTGGCGAGCGTTTTTGTTGTACCCAGCCCCACACAAACGGGCAGGCTCAGACATTGCCAGAGATGCTGCCGGATTTTAATGGCCTGGTTAATGGCGCTTGCCGCATTGAAACTGCTGAAGTCAAGGAAGCATTCATCGATGGAGTAGATTTCCTGACCATCGGCCATATCGCGCATGAGGCTCATGGCTCGGTGGCTCATGTCGGCATACAGGGCATAGTTGGAGGAAAGCGCGATGCCCCCCTGTGCCTCGAATTCGCGCCGTATCTTGAAGTAGGGTGCCGCCATAGGGATGCCAGCCATCTTGGCTTCCGCGGATCTGGATACCACGCAACCGTCGTTATTGGACAGGACAACGACCAATCTGCCCCGAAGTCCGGGGTTAAAGGCTTGCTCACAGCTCACGTAAAAGTTGTTGCAATCCACCAACGCCAAACGGCGGCCGAGGGACAGAGGTAGGCTCATGCAGCTTGCCCGGCAGGTCGCTTACGGCGGCCGCTGGCTCGGAGATCGTGAATCACGCGGATCACAACGCCCCAGATGCGGACTTCGTCCCCTTCTTGAATAGGAATAGGCGGGTAATCCGGGTTAGCCGGCATTAGAAAATCACCCTGTGCTTTGCGAACAAGGCGTTTCACCGTAAAAGAGCCGTGCATATCCGCCACGACGACGTCGTCATGCCGTGGCGTGAGCGAACGATCCACAATCATCAGATCCCCATCAAGAATTCCCAGATCCTGCATGCTGTCGCCTTCTGCCCAGGCACAGAAGGTGCTAGCCCGGTTTTCTACCAGGGTATTCAGATCCAGGCCGGGTTCGGCATGGTCGTCGGCCGGACTGGGAAATCCAGCACGCACCCCGGTAGCAAAAACAGGCAACTCGAGAGGGCTTGCGCTCTGTTGCAAGGGCAGGGGTTCAATCGGGGGTTCGGGAAACGTGGTCGCCATCAGGAACGCGCGTACGGATTCGATGCGACTGAGTGGTATACGCATCGGTCGCGTCGATTCTTTGAAAAGGGCTTTGCGACCTGCACCGGCACGGGCACCGCCATGTTTTTTGCTTGGGGTATTCATCACTGCTATCTTGAATATGTAACATATCCAAGAATATCAAATCGCGAACCGCTCTGACAAGCGATGGATGTTCTGTCTGACGGTAGAATGTCGCTATGTCTTTGTTCAATCGCCATCGTCTGGCTGCCTGGAGGCAGGCTCTCGGACAAATCACCGCGCGCTGGAAGCAGCAACTTCAGCAAACCAATTGGTCAGATCTGGCCCGTACAGTGCCAGGTCGTTTACGTGCTACCGCTCACCATCATGTCGCCGCCTTCAAGGCGCGCAGTCGCCGCGACCAGTGGCTCATCGGCGGCGGGGCTTTCATTCTGGTCCTAAGCAGTTTTGTGCTGATCGGCTATCTGAATGGTGATGGCAGCCCACTGAAGCGTGGTCGTCCACCCATACCCGTAGCGGTACAGGCCGTTACCGAGGGCGTGTTCCCGATTCTGGTCGATGGTCTGGGTACCGTCACGGCCCGTCGTGAAGTGGTGATTCGTACCCGGCTAGATGGCCAGCTGGACAAGGTATTGTTTCAGGAAGGACAGATGGTTAAGGCTGGCGACTTGATCGCGGTTGTTGATCCGCGCGTTTATGAAGCCAAAGTCATGCAGGCCAAAGGCAAACTGGAGCAGGACGAAGCCCTGTTGCGCGATCACCGGATCAAGCTCAAACGCTATCAGACACTGTACAAACAGGATTCGATCGCCCGTCAGGATCTAGACTCCCAATCAGCACTGGTGCAGCAGTTTGAAGGGGCGGTCGAAGCAGACAAAGGAGCCCTGGAAGATGCTAAAACCCAACTCTCCTACACGCAGATTACCGCGCCTTTTGACGGCCGACTGGGTCTGCGTAAAGTGGATGCCGGTAATATCGTCAAAACCAGCGATGCCAATGGGATTGTCACGCTGACCCAGGTGCAACCGATTGACGTACTGTTTACGATTCCTTCGGATCAGTTGCCCAAAATCCTGGCCCGTTTCAATGCGGGGGATACCATGCCCGTATCTGCCTATGATCGCAACTTCAGAAATATCATTGCGGCGGGTGTGCTGAAATCGATTGACAACGTGATTGATGCAACGACCGGTATGGTCAAATTGAAGGCTGAGTTTACCAATGACGACAACGTGCTGTTCCCGAACCAGTTCGTGAACGCCCGGCTTCTGGTCGAGGAGCGTGACAAGGCAATTATTGCGCCGAGCAATGCGATCCTGCGGGGCAGTCAGGGTACTTATGTCTACGTGGTGGCCGCAGATAATACGGTTGCTGCACGCACTGTCAAAGTGGGTGGTACACAAGCAGCACAGACAGAAGTTTTGGAGGGCTTGACGCCCGGCGACTCTGTCGTCGTGGATGGTTTTGACAAGTTGAAGCCGGGCGCTAAAGTCAGCGTCGTGCAGCGACCCGCCCGGTGAATCCCTCTCGTCTTTTTATTCTCCGGCCGGTAGCCACCTCGTTACTGATGGTCGCTATTTTGCTGGTGGGGTTGATTGCCTACCGGCTGTTGCCGACCTCGGCATTGCCGGAAGTCGACTACCCGACCATTCAGGTCAATACGTTTTATCCGGGTGCCAGCCCGGAAGTCATGACCGGTTCAGTGACGGCACCGTTAGAGCGGCAATTTGGTCAGATGCCGGGCCTGGAGCAGATGACGTCGACCAGTTCGACAGGCAGTTCCGTCATTGTGTTGCGCTTTACGCTCGATATGGCGCTGGATGTGGCGGAACAGCAGGTACAGGCGGCGATCAACGCGGCAACAAATCTGCTACCCAAGGACTTGCCCACGCCACCGATCTACAGCAAGGTAAACCCAGCAGATGCGCCGATTCTGACCCTGGCGATTACATCGCCGACGCTGCCAGTGACGCGGCTGCATGATCTGGTTGAAACCCGTTTAGCCCAGAAGATTTCTCAGGTCAGCGGTGTTGGACTTGTTTCCTTGAGTGGTGGCCGCCGACCGGCGGTACGGATTCAGGTCAACCCGACCGCGCTGGCGGCCATGAATCTGAGTTTTGAAGATTTACGAACGGCCATTGGCAATACCAACGTGAATGACCCCAAAGGCAGTTTTGATGGTGAATTGCGTGCAGTCACCATTGATGCCAACGATCAGTTGAAATCGGCAGAAGAGTATCGAAACGTGATTGTCGCCTGGCGCAACGGGGCACCCGTTCGCCTAAGTCAGGTTGCCGAGGTCGGCGAGGGTGCCGAGAACGCCTATCTTGCTGCCTGGGTGAACCGGCAACCGGCCGTGATCCTCAATGTGCAACGCCAACCCGGTGCCAACGTCATTGAAGTCGTTGATCGCATTAAAGCCTTGTTGCCACAGTTGCAGGCCAGTCTGCCGGCTGCCGCTGAATTGAAGGTGCTGACAGATCGCACCATCACGATTCGCGCTTCGGTCAACGATGTCCGTTCCGAGCTGATGCTGGCAATTGCCCTCGTGGTGATGGTGATCTACCTGTTCCTGCGCAGCATTCCGGCCACCATTATTCCTTCGGTGGCTGTCCCGCTGTCGTTGATCGGTACCTTCGCCATCATGTACCTGGCAGGGTTCTCCATCAACAATCTGAGTCTGATGGCGCTGACCATCGCAACGGGTTTTGTGGTTGACGATGCGATTGTGATGATTGAAAACATCGCTCGTCACCGTGAACTCGGAGAGTCGCCGCTGGATGCCGCACTCAACGGTGCCCGCGAAATCGGCTTTACGATTATTTCTCTCACCATCTCGCTGATTGCCGTGCTCATTCCTCTGCTATTCATGACTGATGTCGTGGGTCGGTTATTCCGTGAATTTGCCATTACGCTGGCGGTTGCGATTCTGATCTCGGCGTTTATTTCGCTGACGCTCACACCGATGATGTGTGCCAAACTGCTCAAGGAGGATGAGCGGCTGGTCAAGCATGGTGCATTTATGCGTTGGGTCGGGGAAGCCTTTGATCGCATGATTGCCCGTTACGAAGTGGCATTGAACTGGGTACTGGACCGTCAGAAGCTCACTTTACAGGTGGCCATTGGCACGCTGGTGCTTACCGTATTGTTGTATCTGATTATTCCTAAAGGGTTTTTCCCGGTCGAGGATACCGGAGTCATTCAGGGCGTCACCGAAGCAGATCAGACGGTTTCCTTCGAGGCGATGTCGCTTCGCCAGCAGGCAATTGCTGACGCCATTCTGGCTGATCCATCGGTTGAAAGCCTATCGTCGTTTATTGGCATCGATGGCACCAACACCACGCTAAATAGCGGTCGCATACAGATTAATCTCAAGCCAATAGCTGACCGGGATGATCGGGTTGAAGCCATCATTAACCGCTTGCTGGTTCGCACACAGAACATTCCCGGTATCAGTCTGTTCCTGCAGCCAGTACAAGATCTCACGATCGAAGATCGGGTCAGCAAAAACCGCTATCAGTTCACGCTAGAAGGACCGGATGAGACCAGCATCATCCAAACAACCCAGCGCCTCGTTGAGCGCCTACGTCAGTCGCGACGTCTGGCAGACGTCAGCAGTGATTTGCAAACCCGTGGATTACAGGTTTATGTCGATATCGACCGTGACACGGCAGGCCGACTTGGCGTGAGCGTCGATGCCATCGATAACGCGCTATACAACGCTTACGGACAGCGCCTGATATCAACGATCTATACCCAGTCCAACCAGTACAGGGTTGTACTTGAAGTTGCACCAGACTTTAAGCTGGACCCCAAATCGCTGCAGCAACTTTATGTCCCATCACTCAACGGTCAGCAGATTCCCATGAATGTCCTGGCCCAGATCCGGGAAGCGGAAACCACGCTGGCCATCAATCATTACAGCCAGTTTCCTGCGTCAACCATCTCCTTCAATCTGCCTACAGGTGTATCACTGGGCAATGCAGTCGATGCCGTCCGTGAGGCAGAGGCCGAAATAGGGTTGCCGATGGGGATCAGAAGTCATTTCCAAGGGGCGGCCAAAGCCTTTGAATCATCACTTAGCAGCACGGTACTCTTGATCCTCGCCGCCATCGTGACCATGTACATTGTTCTGGGGGTGCTTTATGAAAGTTATATCCACCCGATTACAATTCTCTCGACACTACCATCGGCCGGTGTTGGTGCTTTGCTTTCACTGATGCTGACTGGCAACGATCTGGGGATCATCGGCATTATCGGCATCATTCTTCTGATCGGTATCGTGAAGAAAAACGCCATCATGATGATCGACTTTGCGCTGGATGCCGAGCGCAGGGAAGGGTTGTCACCGCGCGATGCGATTCATCAAGCTTGCCTCCTGCGCTTCCGCCCGATTCTGATGACGACCATGGCAGCGCTGCTGGGTGCGTTGCCGCTCATGCTGGGTGGTGGTATCGGAAGCGAACTACGCCAACCACTGGGGATTGCCATGGTGGGTGGCCTATTGTTAAGCCAACTCCTCACGTTGTTCACAACACCGGTGATCTATCTGTATTTTGATCGACTGGCCTGCCGTATCAAGGCGCGCACTGGCTGGGATTTAAACGCTGCTCCGACTTCTGACACCAAGGCTGGCGATACGTTGTGAACTGGTTGCGGCTATTTGTTGAACGCCCGATTGCCACAACCCTGCTGGTGATGGCTGTCACAATTTCGGGCGTTATCGGCTTTCTGCAACTGCCTGTGGCACCATTACCCCAGGTTGATTTTCCGACGATTTCCGTGCGCGCTGCACTGCCAGGCGCTAGCCCGGAAACGATGGCATCAAGTATTGCCACGCCCCTGGAGCGGTCGTTGAGTCGTATTGCCGGCATCACGGAAATGACCTCGATCAGCACACAGGGTTCGACCAATATTACCTTGCAGTTCGATCTCGATCGGAATATTGATGGTGCTGCGCGCGACGTACAGGCGGCAATTGTGGCGGCTCGGGCCCTGCTGCCGACCGGATTGCCTTCAAACCCGACCTATCGAAAGGTGAATCCTGCCGACTCGCCCATCATGGTGATGGCTCTGACATCGGAAACCCTGAGTGTGGCTCAGATCTATGATGCGGCCGATTCGGTGTTGGCCCAGAAGTTGGCGCAAGTCAGCGGCATCGGCCAGGTTACTGTGGGCGGCAGTGCTCAACCGGCCGTACGAGTCACTGTTGTGCCAGCGATGATTCAAGCCATGGGCATTAGCACCGAGGATATTCGAAATGCGGTGCTCAAGGCCAATATGAACCTGCCGAAGGGCACGCTGGAAAACGAACACCGTCAATGGCTGGTTCAAGCAAATGATCAGGCAAAATCCGCCGCTGACTACAAACCGGTTATTGTGGTGTGGCGCAATGGTGCCCCTGTACGCCTCGAGGATATCGCGACCGTGAGTGATTCGGTTCAGGATCTCCGCAATATCGGCCTGACGAACGGCAAGCGCTCGGTCATGCTCATCCTGTACCGGCAACCGGGTGCCAATATTATTGAAACGGTGGCGCGCGTTAAAGCGATCATGCCGCAGCTGGAGGCTTCAATTCCTGCCGGGATCCGCATACAAACCGTCATGGACCGGACCCCCACCATTCGGGCCTCGCTGAAGGAGGTGGAGCGAACGCTCGTCTTGTCCGTGGCGCTCGTCATCCTCGCGGTATACCTGTTTCTTAAGAACGGGCGAGCGACTTTGATTCCCGGTATTGTGGTACCTGTTTCGCTGATTGGCACTTTTGGCGTGATGTACCTGTGCAATTACAGCCTGGATAATTTAAGTCTGATGGCATTAACCATTGCTACGGGCTTTGTGGTGGATGATGCGATTGTCGTTCTGGAGAACATCAGCCGGCACCGCGAAGCAGGCATGCCACTCCGACAGGCGGTACTGCAAGGGACGCGAGAGGTTAGCTTTACGGTGATTTCGATCAGCCTGTCTCTTATTGCCGTATTCCTGCCGATTTTGCTGATGGGCGGGATTATCGGTCGTCTATTCCGGGAATTCGCGGTTGTCCTCTCCATCGCAATTCTGATATCCATGGTCATTTCACTGACCGTGACGCCCATGATGACGGATATCCTTCTGCGGGAACACGCAGGATCAGCAACCGAAAATAAGATGATTGACCGTCAGCGGTTTGCTCGCCTGCACGCGCTGTACGAAGTATTAGCCCGGATACCCGAGAGATTACAGAGTGGCTTTTCCTATGGTTTTGATAAAACCTATACCGCTTACGCCAAAACGATTGCCTGGGCGCTAGATCATCGCAAACTAATGTTAGCCGGTCTGTTTCTTACCATCGGCCTCAATTTTTACCTCTACAAAGTTGTTCCAAAAGGTTTTTTTCCGCAGCAAGACACCGGACGAATCATGGGGTTCATTCAGGCAGATCAGTCTGTATCTTTCAATACCATGAAGGAGAAACTCGGGAAATTTATCCAGATTATTCAGAATGATCCGGCAGTCGATATGGTTTCCGGTTTTACCGGAGGCTCACAACGTAACAGCGGGATTGTTTTCATTTCTCTCAAACCGCTTAAGGATCGCGACCTCTCGGCTGACGAAGTTGTTAACCGATTACGGCCCAAGCTGGGACGAGAGCCCGGTGCAGGCCTCTTTCTGGTGCCCATGCAGGATATCCGGATCGGTGGTCGGCCCTCTAACGCCCAGTATCAATTTTCACTACAGAGTGACGATATCGAAGAATTGCGCGAATGGGAGCCGAAAATCCGGGCCGCATTAAGCAAGTTGCCGGTACTGGCCGACGTCAACACCGACCAACAGGACCTGGGTCTCCAGACCCGGGTTGAAATTGATCGGGATGCGGCGTTTCGCCTGGGAATCACACCAAAAATGATTGATGCTGCCCTCAACAATCTGTTCGGGCAGCGACAGGTATCGGTCATTTACAACCCGTTAAACCAGTACCGTGTAGTTCTCGAGGCAGCACCCGAGTATACGGAGTCAGCTCAATCACTAGACCGAATGATGTTGACGGTGCCGGCAACGTCAACAGCCCCCGCGAGACAGGTTGCATTAAGTAGTGTGGCACACCTCGTTCCCGAGAAGACCCCATTGGCGGTCAACCATGAGGGGGCTTTTGTGGTGTCGACGCTATCCTTCAATTTGCCGCTGGGTGTTTCTTTATCACAAGCAACGGAATCGATTCAGCAGACTTTGTTTGATCTTGGGGTTCCGGAGTCGATCCGCGGGACATTCTCCGGTAGCGCCAAAGCTTTCCAGGCCTCTCTGAAGTCTCAGCCAATCCTGATTCTCGCGGCCATTATTGCTGTCTACCTGGTACTGGGAATGCTCTACGAGAGCCTGATTCACCCACTGACGATTCTCTCGACACTGCCATCTGCGGGCGTTGGCGCTTTACTGGCTATTCTGCTGACGGGCACCGACTTTAATATCATTTCTCTCATCGGCGTTATTCTGCTGATCGGCATTGTTAAGAAAAATGCCATCATGATGATCGATTTTGCCATTTCCGCGCAGCGTGCCGGCACGCCAGCACGTGATGCCATCCATCAGGCCTGTTTGTTGCGCTTCCGCCCGATTCTGATGACGACGTTCGCCGCGCTATTTGCAGCAGTGCCGCTAGCAATCGGACAGGGTGATGGGGCCGAATTGCGGGTCCCCCTGGGTGTCGCTATCGTTGGGGGGTTAATTCTCAGCCAATTGCTGACGCTTTACACCACGCCCGTCGTTTTTCTATCACTCGACCGGTTTACTCGCCAGGGAAGGGCGAGGCGCCTTCAGGCTAGAATAGCCGGTGAGCAGACTTCAACATGACTAGACATTCACCGTTTCCTCGTAATCAGGCTTATTGGTTGATCATCTGTAGCCTGATGCTGGCCGGCTGTGCAGTTGGGCCGGATTATGAGCGACCTCAAGCGCCGGTATCTGCAGCGTTCAAACCCGCACCGGGTTGGAAAATTGCAGCCCCAGAGGATGACGTGAGCAAGGGCGAGTGGTGGAAAATTTTCCGCGACCCGGTGCTCAATGATTTGATGGCGCAAATCGAGCCGAATAACCAGAACGTGGCACTCTATGTGGCGCGGGTTCGCCAGGCGCAGGCCCAGGCATCCAGTGCTTCGGCCGCGCGCTACCCAACATTGAACTTTTCAGGGCAGGGGGGGCGAACGGGGTCAGCCGGTTCAGGCAACCTGATCAACCCGGCCGATGGCACCATCGATAATGGCAGCATCAACAATGCCGTTAACTTCCAGCTCGGGTTAAGCTGGGACGCAGACATCTGGGGTAAATTACGCCGTAACGTCGAATCAAAAGATGCTGCATTTGTTGCCAGTGTTTCCGACCTGGAAAATGCGCGACTTTCTATGCAGGCGCAACTGGCACAGTCCTACTTTACGGTACGTTCACTCGATTCGCTGAAAGTTCTGTACACAGACACGACAGAACAGAACCGCAAAAGCGTCGAGATCACCCGTAATAACTTTGAAGTCGGCGTTAAGGCCAAACAGGATCTGATTAATGCCACGATGCAGTATCGCTCAACAGAAGCACGCATGGTGGCGGTGGAAGCCAACAGAGCCACACAAGAAGCCATTATTGCAACATTGATCGGCAAGCCCGCCTCCGAATTTTCTCTGGCGTTCAACCCGTTACCGGGTCGTGCAGACCTGACCGTGCCCGTGGTACCGGCCGGACTTCCCGCGCAATTACTGGAAAGACGTCCAGATATCGGGGCTGCAGAGCGACGTATGGCGGCCGCCAATGCGCAGATTGGCTATCAGAAAGCCGCTTATTTCCCGAGTCTGACCTTAAACCCTTCGGGGTTACCGGGTAATAACGTGGGGTTTCAGGGCAGTTCCTTCAGCCAGTTGTTCAGCGCGCCGTTCCTCTTCTGGGGCATTGGTCCAAGCCTGGCCATGACCGCCCTGGATTTCGGGACACGTGCGGCCGCAGTCGAACAGGCCCGTGGTGCCTACGATGAAAGCGTTGCTACCTACCGTCAGACAGTACTGACAGCCATTCAGGAGGTCGAGACCCAGTTAGCGACGTTGCGTGTCAAAGAAAACGAGGCTGTCTCTCAAGATGAGGCCGCCGACATGGCAGACCGTGCTGTGGTCATCTCGTTGAACCGCTACAACGCAGGGATCGATAGTTATACCAACGTGGTGGTTGCCGTAAACCAGGCGCTGAGTAATCGAGAGCGTTCCATACAAATCGCCAATGAGCGCCTTACAGCCAGTATTCAACTCATTAAGGCGATTGGTGGCAGCTGGGATCCACCTGGCGCTGATGTCGCCAGCGTTAAAACATCAGCGACATCAGTCCCGGCGGAGCGACAACAGCAACAAAACGCTCAACAGCAACAGCCCGATCAGCGACCAGGCGGGTAAGGGCAGGCCGAAGAGAGGGGGAATCGGGTCCGAACAGAGTCCCAGCGCAACAAAAACCTTGGGAAACCATTGTGCCGTTGGCAAACTATTCAGAAAAAGCTCAATCGGGTCTCGCCCACAGAGAATTTCCGGATGGCTTAACACCCACAGATTACGAATGGCGGCTATAACGCCGCTTAGGCCGGCGAGCAATCCGGTAAAGACCATCAACCACCGAATGGGCCTAAACGGTAGAATCATCGCAATTAATGCGGACAACCCCATGAATACAAAGGCATATCGTTGGATAATGCACATGGTGCAAGGCTGTAACCCTTTGCCATGTTGCATGTACAGCGCTACCAACAAAGCGCCGGCAGATGCAGTGAATACGAACAGGTTAAATACCAGTGGCTTTATCTTCATGATATTGCAGTAATTTCTGATCATTCGAATTATAAGCGCCGAGCGCCAGATACCGACAACAGATGCCTCAAATCCTCTACAACGATAACGGCTTACTGGTCGTTTGCAAGCCGGCTGGCTTACTGTCGCAGCCAGGTCGCCGCCCCGAAAAATGGGATAGCGTTATTACACGTTTAAAACCAGCTTATCCTGATGCAGTTGTCGTACATCGACTTGATGAACCAACCTCTGGCCTCATGATGCTGGCGCTCGGTCAGGCCATGAGCAGTGGGCTTAGCAAAGCCTTCCGCGAGCGGCTCGTTCATAAGCGCTATGAAGCGATTGTGGATGGTCTGATAAAAGATGATCAGGGCAGCATTGATTTCCCGTTAATCGCCGATTGGCCAAACCGACCACGGCAAAAAATTGATTTCGAGACTGGCAAACCCTCATTGACTCATTTTCAGGTGCTGGAACGTAACGTAGTAGAAAACTGGACGCGGGTGGATCTGGAACCGTTTACTGGTCGATCGCATCAACTGCGGATGCATCTTATGGCGGTTGGCCATGCCATTCTGGGAGATCCACTGTACGCCAGCCCTGAAATACTGGCCCGGGCACCGCGTATGTACCTTCACGCACGACATCTGTCATTTGCACATCCGATAACAGGAGACACCATGGCATTTGATTCAGCCGTGCCGTTCTGACGGCACCATCATCCCCCAACCGCCACACCGAATACACGCATAATGTTTATTATGTAAAGTATAGTGTGGAAGTAAAGGGGGACTCGAATCTCCCCCCTGACCTACATCCAACCCGACGCGCATTGGTGCGCACAAATCAGATTCGGGCGATTTAACGAACTTCGTTGATACAGCTGAAAGTCATCGTAAACATCCCCTGACGCTGTGTGGGCTCCTGTGGTTGGTCATAGCTCACGACTTTGACTTGTTGCTTGTTATCTGCACAGTAGTTCTTCGCGGCATCTTTGATGTCATCAATCGCTGGATCAGGAATGTGTTCTGCAGCCGCTTGAGTGGGCTGGCTTTTCTCGCTCACTGAATAAAGGTTGTCGCCAATCCTGCTAACACCCGGCCCACCGCAGGCCGACAGCGACAAGGCCAGCAATATACCGGTACCGATGAACTTACGCATTGACCTGCTCCTTTTTTTTAGCGTCTTACACATTAACAGCAAGCCAACAAAAGAAAAAGGCCAGTACCGAAGCACTGGCCTTTCCATTTGGAGCGGCAGAAGAGTCTCGAACTCTCGACCTATACCTTGGCAAGGTATCGCTCTACCAACTGAGCTACTGCCGCAAAAACTGCTTACGAAATCCTGGAGGCGCGAGCCGGAGTCGAACCGACCTACACGGATTTGCAATCCGGTGCATAACCGCTTTGCTATCGCGCCCTGGGTACTTCTGAATTAAAAAGGGAAAGCGCTGCTTTCCCTTCTTTTGAAACTGGAGCGGCAGAAGAGTCTCGAACTCTCGACCTATACCTTGGCAAGGTATCGCTCTACCAACTGAGCTACTGCCGCATCGGAGCCCGAATTATACAGAGATCCGGAAGCGTGGGTCAAGCATTTTATTTCCAGATTTTTTAATCACTTTCTTTCAGATCGGGCCATGCCACGTACAGATAATAAGCCATTGACCAGAGGGTCAAGACAGCTGCAATCCATATCAGCAGCGTTCCCCAGAACAGCATATCCAGCCCGGCAACAACACCCGACTGTAGCAGCATAGGAATGGCCGTCAGCTGGGCTGCCGTCTTGAATTTGCCAATCATGTTAACGGCTACACTCTTCCGTTTACCCATGCTGGCCATCCATTCTCGCAATGCCGAAATGGTAATTTCACGGCCGATGATGATGATGGTTACCAATTCGCTAACACGGCCATCAGCAACCAATAGAATCAGCGCCGTCGACACAATGAGTTTATCTGCAACCGGATCCAGAAATGCGCCGAAATTTGAGGTCTGGTTCCACTTGCGCGCCAGATACCCATCCAGCCAATCGGTGACAGCCGCAACGATAAACAGAACCGCCGAAAGCGTGTTCCTACCCTCCTCGTTGATCGGCAGCACATTCGGCACAAATGCGACAACAAGCAAGGGGATACAGGCGATGCGCGCCCAGGTGAGGATCAGTGGCAGATTCATGACGTTATTATCAGCGATCTTGCAGCGCTTCGTGAACCCGTTGCGCTAATTCGGGACTCATGCCAGGTACATTGGCGATGGCATCAACGCTGGCGACTTTGATATCCGATACGCTGCCAAAGCAGCTAATCAGGGCTTTACGGCGTTTGGGGCCGATTCCGGGTATATCGTCCAAACGCGAACTGATGCGCGCCTTCTGCCGACGCCCACGATGGCCAGTCAGTGCAAAGCGGTGTGCTTCATCGCGGATTTCCTGTACCAGGTGCAGGCCAGGATTATCTGGATCCAGATGCAGGGGCTCACGTTCGTCAGAAAAGACTAGCGATTCGAGACCAGGTTTTCGACCGAGGCCTTTGGCAACACCAACGAGGGGTTGATCACTCAAGCCCAGCTCGGAAAGCGCTTCGAAGGCTTTGCTGACCTGCCCTTTGCCGCCATCAATGAGAAGTAGATCGGGACGAGTCGCTTCTGTGGATAGTCCCGCCTGCTCGATGGGTTTGTAGCGCCGGTAAACAGCCTGATGAATGGCCGCATAATCGTCGCCGGGCGTAATGTCGGTGATATTGAAGCGCCGGTACTCGCTGCGGCGCATCCCCCCGCCCGACTTGTCATCGTGTATCCACACAACGCAACTCGCCACAGCTGCCTCGCCCTGTGTGTGGCTGATGTCAAAGCATTCGATCCGTTGCAGTTGCTCAATGGCGAGACCCGCCTGCTGTAATGACCGTAGAAGTTCAGACTGACGCTTGCCCTGCAGGGTTTGCATCTGGCGGCGTTGCGTCAGTGCCAGACCCGCATTCGTGACCGCCAACTCAACCCAGGCCTTGTGCTGGGCATAGTGTGGTAATGCCATCGGTAGCGGCCGCCCGAGTATCCCTGCCAACGTTTCCGTAACGGCGTCATCAACCGGCACATTGACCAGTACACGCCCAGGTGCCGGGTGCACGGCGTAGTGCGCCTCAACAAAGGCAGAGAGCACTTCGCTCAGAGTCGCCTTGTCCAGCTCCAGCTGGTGACTGTTCTGGGGAAACTGCGGCCGATCCCCCAGGTGTCGACCACCACGCACCATGGCCAGATTGACGCAGAGGCTACCGGCCTGCGCTACGGCCACAATGATGTCGACATCCTCCGCCTGATGACTATCCATGATCTGCGTATCCTGTGCGTGATGCAACGCCTGGATCTGATCGCGGAATTGGGCCGCCTGTTCGAAGGCCAAAGCCTCTGATGCCTGGGTCATCAGGTTGGTCAGCCGCTGGGTGACTTCCTGGTGCCTTCCCTGCAGGAACAAACCGGCCGCTTTTACGTCTTCAGCATAATCGGCGGCACTGATTTTGCCGGCACAAGGTCCGGAGCACCGCTTGATCTGATAGAGCAGACAAGGTCGGGTACGGTTGTTAAACACAGACGCTTCACAGGTGCGCAGTCTGAAGATCTTTTGCAGCAAATGGACGGCTTGACGTACCGACCACGCATTGGGGTACGGCCCGAAGTATTCGGCTGTATTCGAGAGCGCGCCACGATGTAAGCCGATCATGGGCCAGGGTTCGCGGGTCAGACGAATATACGGGTACGACTTGTCATCACGGAACAGGATATTGTATTTAGGCGCCAGTTCCTTGATCAGGTGGTTTTCGAGGAGTAGTGCTTCCGATTCAGAGGGCGTCGGCGTCACTTCCAGTCGCGCAACCTTGCTCACCATCAGTGCGATACGTGGGCTGCTCAGATTCTTGGCGAAATAGGAGGAAACACGGTTCTTGAGATTCCGTGCTTTGCCCACATAGAGCACCAGACCATCTTCGGCCAGAAAACGATACACCCCCGGCCGTTCAGGCAGCGTACGTACCTGATCTTGCAGGGGGTGAGTCATCGTGCTTAACTGTAGCGAAAGATCAGAGCGACTGAATCAGCTTCAGCGCAGCCTGGTAAACAGGGTGAGCATCCAGCTGTGCCCTGCTGAGGGGATGCTCGGCACCTAAACCGGTACCACCGAGGAGGTTAGGAATACGCGCCGAGCGCTTTGGTTGTGCTGCCGGTTTCCATTCAGCCAGGAGCTGATCGACGAAGTCTGGCTTGTTACAGACCAGAAGTACATCACAGCCAGCATCCCAGGCAGCATTGGCACGATCCACAATGCTACCGGCAACGCTCGCACCTTCCATCGACAGATCGTCACTGAAGATAATGCCGTCAAACTGGCATTCGAGGCGTAGCTTCTCCAGCCATCGAGGCGAGAAACCCGCGGGACGTTCGTCCAGAACCGGATAAATCACGTGTGCCGGCATCACGGCATCCAGTGCCAGCTCATGATAGGGTTGCATATCGGTTTCGATTTCTGCCATGCTGCGCTCATCCACGGGAATCGCCACATGCGAATCTGCTTCTACCCAACCGTGACCCGGGAAGTGCTTTCCGCAAGAGCCCATCCCACCCTGCTTCAGGCCGCGGATCAGAGCTGCAGCGAGACGCGACACGATTTGTGGGTCTTTACTGAAGCTGCGATCACCGATCACACCACTACGCCCCCAATCCAGGTCGAGCACAGGCGTAAACGAAAAGTCGACACCATGTGCACGCAACTCTGCAGCAAGTACGAAGCCAATTGCTTCGGCAGCGTTATCGGCAGCAACCGGATCCTTGGCATGCAGTTCACCCAGGACACGCATGGCTGGTAGACGCGTGAACCCTTCACGGAAGCGCTGCACCCTGCCCCCTTCATGGTCAACCGTAATAGGCAA
>JACCDV010176717.1_pt1 | contig 25833 bp, 19 predicted proteins | sample 7446131 | NCBI WGS metagenome assembly JACCDV01 (sample SAMN15323448, study PRJNA562643) | freshwater metagenome | isolation source: river surface water | place: USA:Blue River Watershed | collected 2017-08-17
ACAACTACAAACTACAGATCTTCAATCGCTGGGGCGCTTTGGTCTGGGAGACCGATACACCGGCAGAGGGTTGGAACGGCCGCTACAAGGACAGCAAAGATGTTCAGCTAGGCCTCTACAACTGGAAACTGACCTACACAGATAACAAATCAGTGACCCGAACAATTGCGGGTCATGTCAATGTACTGAGGTAGCATATGGATTTACCAGAAGTTAGAGTTCAGGATTTAGGCCTCATCGATTACAAAGAAGCCTGGGATCTTCAAGAAGCACTACTTAAAAAAGGTGTTGATTGCAAGATTGAAAATCGTAAAAATGACACCAACAATTTGCCAGAACAGCATTTGTTGTTTTGTGAGCATCCGCATGTCTATACCTTAGGCAAGAGTGGAGCAGCCGAACATCTTCTGCTTGATCAAGCGCACTTGGATAGAATCAACGCACAATTTTTCAAAATCAATAGGGGAGGTGATATTACCTATCATGGACCTGGCCAGTGTGTCATGTACCCCATACTCGATTTGGAGCAGTTCTTTACAGACATCCATAAATACATGCGTTTTTTGGAAGAGGCCGTGATAGAGACGCTCGCTCATTTTGGCATCAATGCTACGCGATTAGAAGGTTTGACGGGCGTTTGGCTAGATGCTGAGGGCCCTAATCCAAGAAAAATTTGCGCCATGGGTGTCAAATGTTCGCGTTGGATTACCATGCATGGCATTGCCTTAAATGTCAATCCTGACCTCAGTTATTTCGGAAATATAGTACCCTGTGGTATTCAAGACAAAGCCGTGACTTCCATGACTCAAGAACTCACCCGACCTATAGATTTCAATGAAGTAAAGACCGTATTAGCTCAAAAAATGGCAACTTTGTTCAAATTTCAAATTATATCATAAAATGAGAGAAGATTTACTTGGTCCAAAAGTAGAAAATGTGGCTTTGGCCCTTGTAGAATTGCCTATCGAAAATGCCGAACCCGAATATGTAGTTTTCTTGATCAATAATAGAGAAGATATCATGGAGGGCATCATCGTTGCTTCTACCGGATACGGCGAACACCCCACCACAGGTGAAAACATAAAGACCTCCACTTTGCGCAAAGGAATAGAAGTGATGATGCCGGGTGAAGCAGCTCGAATCGAACCTATTATGCCCGATCTTTTTGATTTAAACAATGAATTTTGGGTCAGTTTTTGGGTTCACGAAACTATGTACGACAAGCGTTTTGTGTTCACTGCGGGCACAATTAAACCACAAGATTTCAAACTGATTCCTACGCTGAATGCAAAAGGGATTGTTCTAGAATAGGTTACTTGTTTAGGTAAGCAATGTTTTTCCCGTCATTTCTATTGGTTGAGACAAGCCCATTCGCTCTAAAATTGTAGGGGCCACATCTGCCAGTATTCCATCTTTTAAACGGATATTTTTTTCGGGGCTAACAAAAATAACTGGTACTGGATTCAAGCTATGGGCCGTATTTGGTGAGCCATCTGAATTGACGGCAAAATCCGCATTACCGTGGTCGGCTATGACAACAAATTCATAACCCATTGCTAAACCGGCCTCAATGACTCTTTTCATTTGCGCATCGACGGTTTCTACAGCTTCAATAATGGCGGCATAAACGCCAGTATGCCCTACCATATCGGGATTGGCAAAGTTCAGACAAATAAAATCTGGCACTTGTGTATGGATGTGTTGAATGAGTTCGTCTGCTACTTGAATAGCACTCATTTGAGGTTGCAGATCATAGGTAGCAACCTTAGGCGATGCCACGAGAAGACGTGCTTCTTTGTCAAAATTAGCTTCTCTTCCGCCATTGAAAAAGAAGGTGACGTGCGGATATTTTTCTGTTTCGGCGATGCGAACCTGACTCAAGCCAGCATTCGCGACTACTTCACCTAGAGTGAGCTGTAAATTGTCTTTTTCAAACAATATATGTAGGCCTTTGAAACGCTCGTCGTAGTTGGTCATGGTGCAAAAATGCAGCTGGAGCGGCATCATGTTGTATTCATGGAAGGCCTCTTGGGTAAGAACGGTTGTAATTTCCCTTGGCCGATCAGTTCTGAAGTTAAAACTGATCACGACATCTCCATCTTTTATACAACCTTCACGATTGATTAATTGGGGCAAGATGAATTCATCTGTGATGTCTTGTGCATAGGAGCTCGCAACGGCCTCGCTGGCGCTATGCATTGGAGCGCCTTCCCCGTTCACCATGAGGTGATATGCTTTGGCGACACGTTCCCAGCGTTTGTCCCGATCCATGGCGTAATAGCGCCCGATTAACGTAGCAATCTCACCACCGTTCTGAGCAAGCACATTTTCAAGTTCTTTGATAAAGTGCAGACCGCTTTTGGGGTCGCAATCTCGGCCATCGGTGATGGCATGGACATAAAAGGGTCCAACACCGGCTGCATGTGCCATCTCACAGAGTGCGTGTAGATGCGCTTGTGAGCTATGCACGCCTCCATCTGAAACCAAGCCTACAAAATGTAATTTTTTGCCAAGTTCTTTAGCTTTTTGGAAGGCTTCAAGTAGTACAGGATTTTGCTGGAGTTCACCATCGCGAATGCTTTTATTGATGCGCGTGAGTTCTTGATAGACAATTCTACCCGCACCAATATTGAGGTGGCCTACTTCTGAGTTTCCCATCTGCCCATCAGGCAAGCCCACAGCCTCTCCAGAAGTTTGTAAGGTAGCATTTGGGTATTGAGCCATGAGCGCATCAAAAAACGGCGTATGCGCGTTATAAATAGCATCTGAGTGCGTTTGATCGCCAAGCCCCCAGCCATCAAGTATGATGAGGCCTACTTTTCTTTTCATATGGGTAAAATTAGCTCAAAAATACTGCCCGAGGGTTTGTTCTCAAAACAACGGACTTGCCCGTCGTGTAGCCTCGCATATTCTGAAACGATATAAAGGCCAAGACCACTACCAGCTTGCTTTCTGGTTTCTTCCGACCCAATCCTGTAAAATTTTTCAAAAATGTGCTGGCGTTCAGCGGGCTCAATACCCGGCCCTTGATCACTCACTTTGAGCGCCACCACACGGTCGAGTTTTTGCAGTTCAACCCTGATTTGCTGTTGTGTGCCACCGTACTTGATTGCATTTTCAAGAAGGTTCCCTAAGATGGTATCGAGCATATTAGGGTCTACAGCACACCTGATCTCCTCAGGGCTTTCGAGCACAATAAGATTAGCATGGTACCGAGCATGATATTTATCAAGCACATTTCGGACAAGCCCAACTAAATCTAGTTCTTGTTTTTGAATCGCAAACAATTTGTTTTCTGCTTTTGCTGCATTCAGTATGTTTTCAATAAGCTGACTCAAGCGTTCATTTTCTTCGAGTGCGCCTACAAGTATGGCTTCTTTTTTATCGTCCGGTAAATTGTGTTTTTTCAAGGTTTGAATAAACAATTTGAGCGCTGCAATGGGTGTTTTCAATTCATGGGTAACGGTGAGCAAGAAATTTTGCTGTTGTTGTTGAAAGGCAAGTTCTTTTGAAATTGATTTTCTGATGCGATAAATACCAATAGCAAGTATGACTAAGAATACGGCACCTTCACCTAAAACCATTCCGATGCGCTTAGATAGCTGCGCATCGTTTTGTGGGATGAAAGCGCTCAGCTGAATGAGGTGATAACCCCACCAAATAAATTGAATGATTACATACGCACCTAAGAAATAAAGCCAATAGGCGGATTTGCTTTTTTTCAACATGCTTTATTGATCTTTACCTTTTTTAAAGATATTTCCTACTTCTCTACCAATTTTTTGAATGGTCTCAACGCCAGCAACGAGAGGTGCAGAGTTGATATCATCATAACTAGAAAAAGTTGGGTCGTTTCCTATTGAGCCTGGATAAATTAGTAAATAGTCATGCTGTTCGAAAGCGAGGGTCATGTTTTGTATAATTTGATCGATTTGTGAGTCAAATGAAACGCTTCCTGTTCTGCATGCGACGACTGCAATGAGATCGCTATTTTTCTTTTGATAAGTGGGGTAGAAGTTATCTAAACTCATTATTTCGTGAAGTAGTAGTTCCGCTTCGACTCTATTTGCTTGAGCTACTTTTTCTATGCGTTCAAAGGAAGACGAGCTCCCGTAATAGTGCATCGGTATTTTAAGTTCCTTACAAAGTCTGAGTAAGCGCTCTGACCAAAGCACAAAAGTTTGTTCAAGTTCAGCTAATAAAGGTGCCACTACAACAATTCTTTCATAAGAGACGCTAGGTTGATTCAAATCGCAAAAAAATATTGTTTTTTCACAGGTAGACATGAGGTGCTCACGGTCATCACCTACCATTCGTTTGATTATATTGGTGTCTGCGGAATCATTAACTAAAACAATATCTGCGACCAGTTCTTTAGACACACGAGAAATTCCCGAGGAAAAATTGTGATCAATGGTGGCAATTGTATTTAACTTGGCTTCATGGCCTGAATAGTGCTTGATGATTTCTTCTAATGATTTTCTGGATTTCCGAATCATACGTTCCGCATTCTCGTTGTCAGGATAGACACTCACCACTGAAATTGGATTGATAACTTGAGGGTCTGAAATCAATAGTGCAAAATCAAGTAAGCGCTCATTGCCTTTGAGTTCATTCATAGAAACCATTAAGTGCTTATTGCGCAAACGCATTTCGTTATTTTCAAGGTCGCTATTTTCAGATAAATCGAGTAGAAGTTTTTTACCGGTATTTTCTGTCACGAAAGAGGATGTCATACTTGTAAATAAAATCAGGAGAACGGTTCCGTTGACGATATTTAAACTTAAAATTCCATTGCCATCATTGTAACCAACCATAATGATTGCTAGTGTTGCAGCTGCATGAGCAGTGCTAAGCCCAAAAATCATCTGCCGTTCATTTTTACTCAACTTAAATATTTGTTGCGTGGCAAAAGCAGCCAACCATTTAGAAAAGATGGCGAATGATGTTAAAATTGCTGCGATTATGAGTGGCCAGGAGCCTTGGAAAAAGGCGCGGTAATCAACAACCATCCCAACGAAAATCAAGAAGAATGGAATAAATAAGGAGTTCCCTATAAAATCGATGCGATTCATGAGTGTGGAGTGGTGCGGGATAAGTTTATTAAGTACTAATCCGGCAACGAATGCGCCAATAATATGTTCTACACCAGCAACTTCAGCTAAGAATGCCGCAAAAAACACAACTGATAACACAAATATATATTGCGACGTTTTTTCGCTATCAAGTTTACTAAAGAACCATCTAGCGATTCGTGGAATCACAAAGAACATGATCAAAGAGAACATCAATAAAGATGTCAACAAACGCATCCAAAAACCAAAATCTAGTTGTCCTTTTGTAGCACTTGAAATGATGGCTAAAATGATAAGTACAGCGGTGTCGGTAAGGATAGTGCCGCCAACAGTTATGGCTACAGAGGGATGTTTGGTCAAGCCAAATTTACTTACTATCGGATAGGCAACAAGCGTATGTGTAGAAAACATACTTGCGGTAAGTAGTGCGGCTAGAGGTGAAAGATGTAAGATTTCTGTACAAAGTGGGTAGCCAAGCGCTAATGGAATGATAAAAGTAAGAACCCCGAAACCTAAACTTTTATGAAAATAGCGTTTGAATTGTCTTAAATCGAGCTCCAGACCAGCCATGAACATAATATATAACAGACCAATAGTGGCAAAAAGCTTGATACTACCTTCTGCCTCCATTGTGCGCTCTCCAATCAATCCGAGTCCATTAGGCCCTATAAGTACGCCTGAAAGAATGAGACCAATTATGCCAGGTATTTTCACCTTTCGCAAAACAATTGGTGAGAGTAGAATTATAAATAAAAGAATAGAAAAAACCAACACCGGATTTTTCAGTGGCAAATGAAATGCTTCAATCAGGTGTTGGAAAAAATATCTCATGGCTGTATTTACGGCATCATTCGATTGGTATCGGTGTTTGGCGTTGGTGTAGTCAAAGAGTTGACATCGATATTTGTTGGCTGAGTAGGCGCTGGGGCGCGGTTCACAACCGGCGCCTTGATGAGTCCGTGGTGTTCGGCAAATGCACCCATATATAACTTCAGATTTCCGAGATTACTAGAATACAAACCGTCACCTAATTCACCATTTTCGGTAGCCAAAGACTCCAAACCACTGTAAATGCGTGGAAGAACCTTTTTGTATAATGTTTGGACAGTGCGCTCGAGATCTCTTGAGAATGATGTGGCGCTTTGCCCTGCAGTGCTTTGTTCTTTGATGGTCGTTCTCATTTTTAAGAGCGCATCAGCGACAGCAATAAGGTCTTCTGCATTATCTGAATTGCCAGCTAACTCGACATCGCTGTGCTCAAAATAAGCAATGATGCTCTTGTAATTATCGAGTAATTTCTGACCCAAAGCATCCGCTTTTTTCGGCTGACCAAGTAAATAATAGAGCTGAACAAATTCGTGAAGAATACCTGAATTAAGTGGCCTAATGTCTTGACCTTGGTATAAGAATTGGTTGTGCGCTTTATTGTAGTTTAGGGAGTTAAACGGATCAATAGGATTGATGTCGCCGTAATCCATTACCGTTTCTTCAGGCATGATTTGCATGGCGCGATCGAGTACTTTGATCGCTTCATTTTTGCGCCCGAGTACGTAAAGTTGTTCGGCCAGTAAAAGGAAGTTCGCGCGGTATTGAATGGTGTGTCTGCGCGCGTAGTAGTCTGTGAGTACATTTGGATTGGCCATGTCGCCAAAAATGTAGGTCTCGAGCATGTTTTTCTCCATTTGATTGACATCCATGAGAACCGGCTCTTGTTTGACTGGTGTAAGGGCGTATGCCATTCCTACTTGTTTGATGTAGCCAGCACTCAAAAGCGCAATAGAGAAAGACGAGCCGCGGTTGCTCGAAAAATAAATGCCGCGCTTCCAGTCGTTGTTGGCAACAACATCCATCATCATGACTTCATCGCGCGGTAGCGCTTGATTTCTTTCTGGATCAAATTCAAAAACAATTTCATCGACAACATTTGCGGCTTTTGTTTTGGCGCTCAATACACCAGATTCAATAGCGTTTTGACGATTGACTTTTAAGGCAAATTTAGTTGATGGGAAGAAGCTGAATTTGTTTTGTTCGTCGGTGATCATGTTGGCGTCGTCGCGAACAAAAGCCATCGCATCTTCGAAATCTACTGCTGACCAAATGCGCTCATATTGATCAAGGAGGTCTTGGAGTTCTTTGGCGCTGTTTCTGGTAAACTCTACTTGGCTATTTCTTGCCGCTTCAAAAAGTTGGAATACTTTCTGGTATTTGTCGATAGTGGCGGCAATCATGTTGGTAGAGTCTGTAGAGGCAATTTGCGTCTTGAGTAATTCTGCTTCAGGCGTTTTTGCAACGACATCAGCAAAGATGACTTTCGCACGTTGATCAAAGTAGCCAGCAGCCATTTTAGCTTCTGACGGGTTGTGCTTAAGGCGCAAGTCAAGTACTTTTTTGACGATGGTATCCGATAAGTTTTGCGAGAAAAGCTGCAAGAGTGGCATAAAGTATACCTGGTCGGTATTGCCCGCATACATTAAGATTTGATCTTCTCTAAATTTAATTGGAAGAGGATCAGACTCGTATGTTTTGAGTTTCATTTGATTGGTATACCAGTCGGTACCCATTAAGGACAGGTTACAAACGCGTACATCTGTTCGTTTTCCTTCTACTTCTTGTAAATACCAAAGCGGGAAGGTGTCGTTGTCACCGTTTGTAAATAAAATACCGTTTTTGCCACAAGACTCAAGGTAGTTGTGCGCTAAATCGCGTGCGCTAGTTTTACCGCTGCGGTCGTGGTCGTCCCAGTTTTGAACGCCCATTAGCACCTGAACTATAAGCCCGAGCGCCGTTGCAACCCCGGCTCGGGTTTTGGCTTCTTTAAGGTATTTTTTGAGGACGTCATAAATGGCGAATACACCAATACCAATCCACATTGCAAAGAAATAAAAGGAGCCTGCATAAGCGTAGTCGCGCTCGCGCGGCTCGTATGGTTTTTGGTTGAGGTAGACAACAATAGCCAAGCCTGTAAATAAGAAAGCAAGTGTCAGGATAAAGGCATCTTTTGGCATTTTTCGGTAATGGAAAATAAGGCCGAACAAAGCAAGAATCAGTGGCAACATAAAGTAGGTGTTGCGGCCTGGATTTTCTTTCGTGTAATATGGAGCATGTTCTTGACTACCCAAACGCGCTTCATCTAAAAATGAAATTCCTGAAAGCCAATTGCCATGCATGTTGTCGCCATGGCCTTGTAAGTCGTTTTGGCGTCCTGCAAAGTTCCACAAGAAATAGCGCATATACATCCAGTTCACTTGGTAGCGGAAGAAATAGGTGAGGTTCTCACCAAATGTAGGAAGGCGTTTGCCGTCTCGACCAATTTCGGTACTTGCACCGTCGTTTTCGTTGTATCCTGACCATTTGGCATATAACTGTTTGTGTAGACCAGCGCCAGAGCCTTCGCCGTTGTACATACGCGGAAAGAAGGTCGTTTGGGCATAAGTAGCTACTGCTCCTTCTCGGATACTCGCATTGCTCTCGTAGTATTTTTCCTCTATGCTGTATGCACCTTTATTGTCTTTTACCCATTCCTCGGCATCGGCTTCGGAGGTGAATGCCTTCACTTCTACATCGTTTTCGAGGACAACAAAACGGCGCAAATAATAAGCAGAAAGATCTTTCCAGGAAGAACGATCCACGATTTTAGGACCTTCTTCTGTCATTTCTTCTCCATTTCGGAACGAATTCCAGTAAGGGCCAAATAAAATTGGTGCCGAACCATATTGCTCACGCTTGAGATAAGAGTGCAGGGTTACAAGGTTTTCGGGATCGTTTTCGTCTAGAGGTGTATTCGCGTTTGAGCGGATGACAATGACGGCAAAAGAACCATAGCCAATCAGCAACATAACGAGCCCCATCATGGCATTGTAAAGTATTGTTTTCCCCGTACGATGTGCAAAGCGCACAACATATAAGCATATAGCAATAAGTGCAATAAAAAAGAAGATGGTGCCGCTGTAAAATGGCAAGCCGAGGCTGTTTACAAAAGAGACCTCGAAATTTGAAGCCATAGCAATACTGCCCGGAATGATAGCTTCTTGTATGAAACCAAGTGCAACGATTGAGATAATACCCGTAAGGATCAGACCTTTTGTGCTTACTTGCTCTTGTGTTCTAAAATAAATCATGTAGCCAATGGCGGGCACAACTAAGATGCCGAGTAAGTGAACACCGATCGCCAGCCCGAGCATGAAGAATATAAGTAAAAGCCAACGATTTGGACGCAATTCAGATAATTGTGAGCCATGTTGAATGGCTTCCATTTCTTCATCCCACTTTAAAATGGCCCAAAAGATGACCGCTGTAAATAAGGAAGCCATGGCATAAACTTCGCCTTCAACAGCTGAAAACCAAAAAGAGTCGGAGAAAGTATAAGCTAAGGAACCAATAGAGGCAGCACTAAAAATGGCAATTTGATTTGCGCCAGTTAATGCGTCACCTTGCTTTAGAACGATTTTTTTAATTAAAAGCGTTAATGACCAAAACATAAATAAGATGGTCAAAGAGCTAGAAATAGCGGAAAGCGCATTGATGTAAACAGCAACGTTTTCTGGTGCCGCAAAAAAGGAAAACAGACGACCAAGCACCATAAATAGGGGTGCACCCGGCGGGTGACCTACTTCAAGTTTGTAGGCTGCGGTGATGTATTCCCCACAGTCCCAAAGACTTGCGGTAGATTCGATGGTCATCAGGTAAACAGCTGAGGCAATTACAAAAATTAGCCAACCGAGGTATGAGTTCCATTTTGAGTAAGTCATGAGCGCAATATAATTGTGTATAAGTAGTTGCGAATTTAAGAATATTTGAACTAAAAATTTTTTCCCGAGCTATTTGCCGAGAAGAAAAAACTTATTAACTTTGCACTCGCATTGAAAGATGCACGTTTATTGGCCCATGGTGTAACTGGCAACACGTCTGATTTTGGTTCAGAAGAGTCTAGGTTCGAGCCCTAGTGGGCCAACAAAAAAGCCTCCAACTCGGAGGCTTTTTTTATTTGCAGTAACTTTGAAAAAAATTTGATCATGACTGACAAACGCACGGAACTTGCTGATCTCGGAGAATTTGGCCTTATTGACCTTCTCACCCAAGATTTACAGAACAAACACCCAGAAACACTTCTCGGTGTAGGTGATGATGCTGCGGTTATTTCAATCGGAAATGATGTTTGTCAGGTAGTGAGCACCGATTTACTTGTCGAGGGCGTCCATTTTGACCTCACTTATATGCCTTTGAAGCATTTGGGCTACAAGGCTGTGGCAGTTAATGTTTCTGATATATGTGCCATGAATGCGACTCCGAAGCAAATCACTGTTGGCTTGGCCGTTTCAAATCGCTTTTCAGTAGAGGCCTTAGAAGAATTGTATGCAGGTATCAAAACAGCTTGCAATGATTACAACATTGATCTCATCGGTGGTGACACCACTTCATCTCAAAGTGGCCTCATGATCAGCATTACCGCAATTGGTACTGCCGCCCAAGAATCTTTGAGTTATCGTTCCGGAGCAAAAGAATATGACCTTTTAGTTGTGTCCGGAGATTTAGGTGGAGCCTACATGGGCTTGCAAGTCTTAGAGCGAGAAAAAGAAGTATTTAAAACCAATCCAAATATTCAGCCTGATCTCGATGGCCACGACTACATCTTACAACGTCAACTGAAGCCACAGGCGAGGGTAGATGTCATTGGTTTTTTAAAGGAACTCGGCGTCAAGCCAACTTCAATGATAGATATCTCAGATGGCTTGGCAAGTGAAGTATTGCATTTGTGCAAAGCCAGTGAGGTTGGGTGTCATGTCTACGACGAAAAAATTCCGATTGACGCCAAAACAGCTATGGTTGCCATGGATTTCAATCTTGACCCGAGCATGTGTGCACTAAATGGCGGAGAAGACTACGAATTGTTGTTTACGATTGATCAGAAAGACGTAGAGCTCATTCAATCAAATCCGAACTTTACGATTATTGGTCACATCACCAACTCGGCAGACGGAATCTATTACATTGATAAATCTGGATCGGCGGTCACGTTGCGCGCACAGGGCTGGAAACAATTTGATTAATTGAGGTTTAGTCAATTCTTGGCAGATTGATCTGTTCTTTGTGAACGATGGTGAGGGGGAAGCGCCCTCTGATGAGCGACACTAATTCTTCTGCCTCTTTTTGCGTTCTGAAATCACCAACCATCAAGTTAAAGTTTGGAGCCTCAAAGCGCACATAAGTATCGATTTTAGGGAATTCAGCAACAAATTGGGCGCGTGCCTGATCAATGATACTTTTATCTGAATCAAAACAGAGCTGAACGCGGTAGCCCGGCATTTGTTTATTGTTCTTGGCAGCCACCCTTTGTTCTATTCTCGGGTCGGCAATCAATTGTATTTGAGCTTGTAAATCCTTGTAAAAGAATAGGATAAAAGCGATGAATAGCAAGCATTTCATGTCTGCAAAGTAAGCGAGAAATTTCGTCAAATCAAAACCCTTATTTAGATTCATTTTAAATTAACATAGGGAGCCTATTTTTTGTCATGAAAATGTCATAAACTGCCTTGTTTGCTTTAATTTTGCTGCCGATAAAAAGCGGTTTTTCCGCCCAATTTTAAAGAGTGAATTAGTAATTTTTTACATGGAAATATCTAACATTCAGTCGCTTAAGCGCATCAAATCTTTGGCTTTTGCCGCTATCATTTTCAGCTTTGCTGCTTTCTCAAATTTTGCTTCAGCACAAGGAGAAGGGCTATTTAAAGCCAAATGTGCCACTTGTCACATGCCTCACAAAGCATCAACCGGTCCAAAATTGGCAGGTGTTAGAGCAAAGTGGGAAGCAGGTGGTGCTAAAGAAGGGAGTATTTACCAATGGGTAAACAACTGGCAAACGGCTGCGGCCAATGACCCATATGCTGCAGAGGTTTCTAAAGTGATGCCTACAGCTATGTCTGCCTTCCCTGACTTAAAAAAAGAAGACATCAATGCCATCCTAGATTGGGTAGATGCTCAACCTGACCCAGCTGCGGGTGGTGGCGCCACTACAGGAGGTCCAGCGCCAGCAGAGGGTGCTACAACAGCTGCTCCACTTGAAGAAGAATCCAATTCCTGGATTTGGATCATTATGGGTGTTATTTTCGTTGTCATTATTATGGCAGTTGGTGGTGTTCGTCGCCAACTTAAAATTGCAACTTCCGATGATGAAGAAGCTGAAAAAATGACCTACGGCGAAGAACTTCGCGCATTGGCATGGAAATACCGTTTGCAAGTTGGTTTAGCTACACTTGTGGTGGTTATTTCAGTCATCGTAGCTTTGTTCCAATCTTTATATTCGATTAATATCATGGAGGGTTATCAGCCTTCTCAGCCAATTGCATTCCCGCACAGCCAACACGCAGGCATTAACGGAATCGATTGTAAATATTGTCACAACACTGTTACCAAATCAAAATCAGCGAGTATCCCTTCTGTTAACGTTTGTATGAACTGTCACAAGCAAATTGACGGTGCAGGCAAGCCATTCGAAGGTCAAATCAATAAGATTTACGCTGCTGCAGGTTGGGACAAAAAAGGCATGAAATACACTGGTAAAACCAAACCTATTGTTTGGAACAAAGTACACGTTTTGCCAGAACACGTTTATTTCAATCACTCCCAACACGTGGTTGTGGGTGGCCTCGATTGTAAGCAGTGCCACGGAGACATGACGCAACAAGTTGAAACCGTAAAAGTACAACCTGTAGAAGAACTCAATAAAATAGAAGGCAATATCAAATTGTCTCGCAAGACCCTCACAATGGGTTGGTGTATTGAGTGTCATGGTAAAAAAGACGTTGCTATTGGTAACGGCAAAAATGCTTACTACGACGAAATTCACCGTCGCCTCAAAAAAGATCCTAAGTTATACGCACAATACCTTAATGACGACGGAAAAGTAACCGTCAACGAACTCGGTGGATGGGAATGTGCAAAATGCCACTATTAATTAAGTAATAACCATACTTGTCGAAATAAGACCATGGAAATGTCAAAAAAATATTGGAAAGGTATTGATGAACTCAAGCAAACACCTGAATTCATCAAGCACAAAGATCAAGAGTTCCCGAATCAGCAATCTGTAGAAGATTTCTTAGCGGATGAAAATCTTGCTGAGTCGTCTACAGCTCGCCGTGACTTCTTAAAGTTTTTAGGCTTTTCAGTTGCTGCTGCAACTTTAGCGGCTTGTGAGGCGCCTGTTACAAAGGTTGTTCCTTACGCGGTTAAGCCCGAAAACGTTACTCCAGGGATGCCAACTTGGTATGCAAGCACCTATTATGATGGCGCTTCATATGCGAGCATCATGGTTAAAACTCGTGAAGGCCGTCCTATTTTCATCAAAGGAAACAAAGATTTTGGCTTCACCAAAGGCGGAACCAATCCACAAATCATTGCTTCGGTACTAGGTCTATATGACTCAGCTCGTCTGACTCAACCTTTATACAAAGGTTCCAAAACTACTTGGGGAGCCGTAGATGACGGCATCAAAGAGGCGCTTAAAAACGCTGGTAAGGTAACCTTACTTTCTGGCACCATTATTTCTCCATCAATTAAAGGCGCTATCAAAGCCCTATCTGATAAATTGAATGGCGAAGGTGGTTCTATATTCGAGCACATCCAATACGATGCTATTTCTTACGCTGGTATGCGTGAGGCGAACTTATTGAACTTTGGCGCGCGCATCATTCCAAGCTATGATTTCTCCAAAGCAAAAACGATTGTTTCTGTCGGTGCAGACTTCTTAAGCACTTGGTTGTTGCCAACTGAATTCGCTGTACAGTACGGTGCAACACGCAACCCAGAAGGGGAGTGGATGTCTAAGCATTTCCAATTTGAGTCAGTACTTACCGTTACAGGTTCAAATGCAGATGTGCGCAGCATGATCAAGCCTTCGGAAGAAGCAGCTGTTCTTGCTTACATGATCAAAGCGCTAGGAGGCAACCCAGGAACGTCAGTTTCTGCTGGTTCTTGGAAAGCGGCGGCAGATAAAGCTATTGCGGCACTTAAAAAATCTAAAAAATCATCAATAGTAGTTGCTGGTTCGAACCATATTGGTGTTCAACAATTAGCAAATGAGCTCAACAATTTGTTAGGCGCATACGGCAACACCATCGATTTAAGCAACACAATTGAACTTCACCAATCAGAAGACGCGAAGGCACTTAAGTTAGCAGCCAATGTAGCTGCCGGCAAGGGCCCAGATGTACTTATCATGATGGGTGTCAATCCTGTTTACAGCTTGCCAAATGGAGCAGCTTTTGCCAAAGGATTGAAATCTGTCAAAACATCTGTAGCTATCTCTACTTTCGAAGATGAAACAGCTAGCAACTGTACTTATGTTTGTCCTGATCACCACCAACTAGAAAACTGGTCAGATCATCAAGCTAAAGCTGGTGAGTATGCAGTTGGTCAGCCAACTATTCGTCCTTTGCACAATACAGCGAGTGCTTTGGAATCATTGCTCGTATGGAACGGAGCTGCTACACGCGGCGGTCAAGACTCTGCAGTGGCTTACGACTACATCAAGGCAACGTTTGCTGCCATGAATCCAACTGGCGATTTTAATTACCTGACACACAACAGCTGCGTTGCACTACCTTTAGCCCCAAGTGCTTTAACGTTCAAATCAGCAGCAATCAAAGACTTGCCTAAGTCTGCCGATACAGAAGTAGTGTTCTACCAAAAGGCGGCAATCGGAAACGGAACGTTTGCAAACAACCCATGGTTGCAAGAAATGCCAGATCCAATTACGAAAGTTACCTGGGACAACTACATTACCATGAACCCAGTAGAAATGGAAGGCAAATACGCCACCACCTACGATCAAGAACATGGTCTCAATCTTGCCACAGTAACCGTAAACGGTAAATCAGTAACGCTTCCAGTTTATCCATTACCAGGTCAAGCACCAAAAACAATTGGTATTGCTCTTGGATACGGTCGCGGAGCCAACGGAGAAAACATTGGTAAAGCTGCATTCCAAACAAAAGAGTACGGAGGTCACGTTCAAACAGCAGATGGCAAGCCAACTCCAATTGGTGCGAACGTCTTCGGAATGATCAATACAGGAGCGACATTAACATATACTGCAGCTGCTAAAGTTGCAGATGCAAACGGCACTTATCCTATTGCAGCAACACAGATTCACCACACCGTTATGGGGCGTGATTCTATCGTTCGCGAGACTACCTTATCTATATTCAAGGAGCGCGAAAAAGACGCTTACAATGAAGCACACAAACTTCAAAAACTGGATAAGCACGGCAATCACGTCGAGGCGCCAGTTTCTGAATTTGACCTCTGGGCAGCACACCCTGTTGAGAAGATCGGTCACCGTTGGGGTATCTCCATCGACCTTTCATCTTGTATTGGTTGTGGTTCTTGCCTTATCGCTTGTCAGTCCGAGAACAACGTTCCTGTCGTAGGAAAAGACGAAGTTCGTCGTGGCCGCGAAATGCATTGGTTGCGCATTGACCGCTATTTTGCTTCTGATGAAGAAGCTGCAGTTGGTACAAAAGCGGACAAAGAAACATTTAGCTATGATGCGGCAGAAGTTCCTGCCCTCAATCCAAGTGTGGTACACATGCCTTTGATGTGTCATCACTGTAACCACGCACCTTGCGAGACCGTATGTCCAGTAGCTGCTACTACGCACTCTAACGAAGGTCTCAACCAAATGGCTTATAACCGTTGTATCGGTACTCGTTACTGTGCCAACAACTGTCCATACAAAGTACGTCGTTTCAACTGGTTCAACTATCCTTCATACAAGAAGTTTACTGAAGTGAACCCTGCACAAGACGACCTCGGCCGCATGGTCTTGAACCCAGACGTTACCGTTCGTACACGTGGTGTAATGGAAAAATGTTCACTATGTGTTCAGCGCATCCAAGCTACCAAACTCGTTGCTAAGAAAGAAGCACGTGTAATCGCTGATGGTGAGTTTGCAACGGCGTGTTCAGATGCTTGTCCTACGAATGCTATCGTAGTGGGCGACTGGAACGATCTCAAATCTATGATCCGTGAAAAATCAGAAGGTGTACGCGCTTACCAAGCATTAGAAGAAGTAGGTGTGAAGCCAAACGTTTGGTATCAAGTGAAAGTGCGCAACGAAGAAAATTCCTTGCTCGATCATATTCAAGTAGCTGAACAAGCTCATCATTAATTATTATTCAATTAAACTACTGCAATGCAAAAGGAAGCAGCAATCAGAGAGCCCCTCATTTTAGGTCACAAAACCTATCATGATGTAACAGAAGATGTTTGTCGTCCGATTGAGGACAAAGCGCCAAAAATGTGGTATATCCTCTTCGGGATTGCCCTTGTAATTGGTCTTTACGGTGTAGGAAGCATCATGTATCTACTCGGAACTGGTATTGGTGTCTGGGGTCTCAACAAAACAATTGGTTGGGCCTGGGATATCACCAATTTCGTATGGTGGGTAGGTATTGGTCACGCCGGAACGCTGATCTCAGCCGTATTACTTTTATTCCGTCAAAAATGGCGTATGGCGATCAACCGTTCTGCGGAAGCCATGACCATCTTCGCCGTATTCATGGCGGGTACTTTCCCTCTTATCCACATGGGTCGTTTGTGGGTAGGGTACTGGGTAATGCCAATTCCTAACCAATTTGGATCATTGTGGGTAAACTTTAACTCACCACTACTTTGGGACGTTTTTGCAATCTCTACCTATTTATCAGTTTCTCTTGTTTTCTGGTACATCGGTCTTATCCCTGATTTCGCCACAATTCGCGACCGTGCTAAAAAACCACTTGCAAAAAAGATGTACAGCATCCTTTCTTTCGGTTGGTCAGGCCGTGCTAAGCACTGGAATCGTTTTGAACTTGTTTCGTTGGTCTTGGCTGGTTTAGCTACTCCTCTCGTATTCTCGGTTCACTCGATCGTATCTTTTGACTTTGCTACGTCTGTTATTCCAGGATGGCACACCACTATCTTCCCTCCATACTTCGTTGCAGGAGCCGTATTCTCAGGATTTGCGATGGTACAAACACTCCTTTTGATCATGCGTAAGGCAATGGGTCTTGAGGCTTATATCCATACCAAGCACGTCGAATACATGAATATCGTTATCATGGTTACTGGTTCGATTGTAGGAACAGCCTATATCACCGAGCTTTTCATTTCATGGTATTCAGGTGTAGAATACGAATCATATGCATTCATTAACCGTGCTACCGGACCATACTGGTGGGCTTATTGGTCAATGATGACATGCAACGTGATTTCTCCACAGCTCATGTGGATCCGTCGCCTACGTCGCAGTTTGTTATTTACCTTCTTCATTTCGATTGTTGTGAATATCGGTATGTGGTTTGAGCGTTACGTGATCATCGTTACCTCTATTCACCGCGATTACATTCCAGCTGCATGGAGTATGCACTTCCCAAGTCATATTGATATCGCAGTTTATATCGGAACAATTGGTTTATTCTTTGTTTTCTTCCTTTTGTTTGCTCGCTACTTCCCAGTACTCGCACTCAATGAAGTCAAAACAATTTTGAAAGGTTCAGGTCAATCTTACAAAGAGTCACCAGATTATCACAAACATCATTAAGCAAAGGCTATGTCAGATAAAGTTTTATACGTAATGTATGATGACGACGAAGTGCTCAAGAACAGCGCTAAAAAGCTCGTCGCAAAAGGAGTCAAGATTTCAGAAGTTTTTTCTCCGTTCCCAATCCACGGAATTGACCCTATCATCGGTGTGAAAAACACGCGTTTGGGCATCATGGCCTTCTTGTACGGTTTGACGGGTTTAACCCTCGCAACCATCGGTATGCGTTATTTTATGATCGTTGACTGGCCAATGAATATTGGAGGTAAACCAAACTTCTCTTATTTGGAGAATATGTTGGCTTTCGTTCCAATTAGTTTTGAGTTTACAGTGATGTGCGCGGCACACGGTATGGCTATTACTTATTTGCTTCGCAATAAGACCTTACCTGGAATGCCAGCTCAAAACCCAGATCCTCGCACCACCGACGACAAATTTGTCATGGAAATTCGCTTGAGCGAAAACCACAGTGTAAGCGAGGCAGAGTTAGACGGTATGCTTCAAGAAATTGGTTACCTCGAATTAGATAAAAAAGAAATTAAATAAGTACAGGGCCTCATGAAAAAAATCGTTTACACATTATTTAGTGGAGCAGCCTTGACCATGTCATTGCTTTTAAATTCCTGTGTGTCTAATGCCGACAGCCCAGGATTAGAATATGCCCCAGATATGTATCGCACACCAGGCATTGAGACTTACGTAGACTACGGAGAAGTTCGTGGCAGAATCAACGGAAGTCTTAAAGGTCGTTTGTCAGCGATGACGCCTCCTCGCAATACTATTCCTTTTTACGGAACAGACTCCTCGGAAGTCAAACTGATGTTGCCTTATTTCCGCAAGCCTAATGTTGCGTTCCGTGAAACACACGGTCTTTACGGTTGGGATTACTCTACTGCTGACGAGTATACACTCGCAGTTGCAGATAAAAACCCACTTACCTTAAGTGCAACAAATGCTGAGGCTGTCATTACAAAGGGTAAAGAACTCTTTACAGCAATGTGTCAGCATTGTCACGGTGAAAAAGGTGATGGTAATGGCCCAATGGTAGCTTCTGGTGCCTACGCTGGTGTACCTAACTACGTTGGTCTTGCAGCTACTGAAGGTCAAATGTTCTATTCAATTTACTACGGTAAAGGAAACATGGGTGCACACGGTTCCATCTTGAATAAAAAAGAAATTTGGACAATCATCCATTACATCCGTCGTCTACAAGACACAAACTACGGCAAATTTGATGCAACTGGTGCAGCTCTAGCAGCTCCTGTCTCAGACACAACAAACGCGAATTAATCAAGAAGAGCAATGGAATTTCAAATCACCAAAAAAGCGAAAAACTTAGCATTTGGCCTGATGGGCTTGGGTGCGCTCCTGACCATTATCGGTGTTGCGCTAACAGCGTCAGATCACCATTTTTTGACACGTTTTATGGCTTCTGGCCTAATTAGTGGATTTTTCTTCTTCGCCTTAGGCTTAGGCTCACTCTTCTTTTTGTCTTTGAAATATGCTACAGAGACTGGTTGGTACGCAGCTGTGAAGAGAGTGATTGAAGCAGTAGCAGGTTTCTTACCTGTGGGCATGATTATTCTTGGTGCAGTATTGCTTGTAATTACACTTGCTGACGGAGCGCACATCTATTCTTGGATGGATCCAGAGGTAATCAAGCACGACGAAGTAGTTCGCCATAAAGCAGCTTACCTTAATCCTGTGTTTTTCTGGATCAGAACGCTTGCTTATTTCACCACTTACTTCTTGTTCTGGAGAGGTTTCAGAAACCGTTCATTAGAAGAAGATAAAGTTGGTGGCACAGAATTACACTTCAAGAACTACAAGAAAGGTGCTACTTTCTTGGTTTTCTTTGCCGTGTTTAGCTCAACATCTGCTTGGGACTGGATCATGTCTATCGATGTACACTGGTTCTCTACGCTTTTCGGTTGGTACACATTTGCAGGCATGTGGTGCTCTACTATGGTTGTTTTGATTTTAACAACGCTTTACCTTAAGAAATTAGGACACCTACCAAATGTAAATGACTCTCACATCCACGACTTAGGCAAATGGGCTTTTGCAACCTCTTTCTTATGGTCTTACATGTGGTTCTCACAGTTCATGCTTATTTGGTATGCAAATATCGGTGAAGAAGTAGTTTACTTCCAGTTGAGAATAGCTGAGTTTAAAGTGCTTTATTTTGGTATGTTCATCATCAACTTTGCTTTCCCAATGTTGATATTAATGTCTCGCGATGCCAAAAGAAATGCTGGTATCCTATTGTTCGTCGGTCTAATGATCTTAATTGGTCACTGGCTTGACGTTTACATTATGGTTTCAGCCGGTGCTCTTGGTGCAAATGCAAAAATTGGAGCGCTTGAAATCGGTATGGCTTTATTAATGGCAGGAGTTTTCATCTTCGTTGTGTTGCGCAATCTTACGAAAGCACCTCTAACGCCAGTGAATCACCCATTCTTGGATGAAAGTAACCATCACGAAATTTAATTTGAAGACAATATAAAAAGTCATGGAAAATAAATTAATCATTTTACTTGTCATTGTTTTAGGCGCAATTGCGATTGCCCAACTTGTTCGAATCTATGAAATCTCGTCTAAGTTGCGTAAAAATCAAGAGCACGAAATCTCTAGTCGCGATAACAACCTGAACGGTCGCATGATGTTCGGCTTTATGCTCTTATTCTTCGGTTTCTTCATTTACCTAATGACCGCCTATGGTTGGACCGGTCGCGGTGATGCAGCATCTGAGGAAGGTCTTGAAATGGATTGGTTGCTCAATCTGAATTTCGTGATTATTATTGCGGTGTTCTTTTTGACCAATTTCTTGTTGTTTTATTTTACATGGCGTTATGTCAAGAAGCCAGGCGTGCCTGCTTTTTATTATCCGCACAACAACAAATTAGAAATGCTTTGGACAGTTGTTCCAGCTGTTGTTTTGGCCGTGATCATTATCTTAGGTCTTCAAACTTGGAGCCACCTAACAGGCCCTACGAAACCAGAAGCTGAGAAAATCGAATTGTTTTCAAAGCAATTTGACTGGACTGCCCGCTATTCTGGCGCAGACAACACTTTGGGTCTTTATGACTACAAGTTAACACTTGACAACAATGAGTTGGCTTTATTGACATCTAACACCATCGATTCAGCGTTAAACAACATGTTAAATGGCGCCACTGGAATCCGAGGTTTACAAAAATTGTTGAACAACCGCGATACCGTTTTCAGTGACTCCACTTTGAACGTGCTAAGAACGGACCTTTCAAGAAAAGAGCGTTTGTACCGCTTCCTTACCCAAATGAAGCAAAATCACAATCCAAAATTGGATGCAAGTGCCTGGGACGACATCATCCAAAAAGATACGCTTTATTTGTGTAAAGGTCAGGAATATGAAATCGCTTTGCGCGCAAAAGATGTGATTCACTCTGCATACTTTCCTCACTTTCGTGCCCAAATGAATGCAGTTCCTGGTATGGCTACACGCATGAAGTTCACACCTAACAAAACAACCGCCGAAATGCGCAGCATCAAGAAGGACGAGAAATTTAATTACGTCCTGATGTGTAACAAGATTTGCGGTGGTGCACACTACAAAATGAAAATGATTGTTGTGGTCCTCGACAAACCAGCATATAACAAATGGATGGAGGGCAAAAAACAAGCAACATTCAAAGATCAGTATTTCCCTAAAGCGGCAGCAACAGCTCCGGCGGCTCCTGCTGATACCACAGCTGTAGCTGCAGCAGTAACAATGAACTAATTAAGAAACGATAAAACAAATAAAAATGGCTTCACACGACGCACACGCACACGGACATCATGAGGATCACCATCACCATGAGGAGCATTTTATCTCTAAATACATCTTTTCGCAAGATCATAAAATGATCGGTAAGCAGTTCTTGCTTACAGCCGTTTTTATGGGCCTTGTTGCAATGATGTTATCGATCCTATTCAGGATTCAATTGGCTTGGCCAGGAGAAAGCTCTGATATTCTCTCCTTCTTTTTAGGTGAAAAATGGGCTCCAAACGGAGTGCTTAAAGAGGATATGTATCTTGGTTTGGTAACCATTCACGGTACTATCATGGTTTTCTTCCTTTTAACAGGTGGTCTTTCTGGAACTTTTTCTAACATTCTCATTCCATTGCAACTTGGAGCACGCGATATGGCTTCGGGCTTCATGAACATGTTATCTTATTGGTTCTTTGCGTTGTCATCTATCATCATGTTGGTTTCTCTTTTTGTAGAGTCAGGGCCAGCTATGGCAGGTTGGACGGTTTATCCCCCGTTATCAGCGCTACCGCAAGCGGTATCTGGTTCAGGTCTAGGAATGACCCTTTGGTTGGTTTCAATGGCCATCTTCATTGCTTCATCTTTGATCGGTTCTTTGAACTACATCGTTACAATCATTAACTTGCGTACACAGGGTATGACCATGACGCGCATGCCACTTACGATCTGGGCGTTTTTCGTGACTGCTATCTTGGGCGTTCTTTCTTTCCCAGTTCTTTTGTCGGCAGCATTGTTGCTCATCATGGACCGTTTAATGGGTACTTCTTTCTACCTTTCTGATATCATCGTAGGTGGTGAAATGCTTACCAACCACGGAGGTTCTCCAATCTTGTACCAACACTTGTTCTGGTTCTTGGGTCACCCAGAGGTTTATATCGTACTCTTACCAGCGCTTGGTCTTTCTTCTGAAATTATTGCAACGAATGCCCGCAAACCAATCTTTGGTTACAAAGCAATGATTGGTTCTATCTTGGCCATTGGTTTTCTTTCCTTTATTGTTTGGGGACACCACATGTTCGTTACAGGTATGAACCCATTCTTAGGTAGTGTATTCGTATTTACGACATTACTCATTGCCATTCCTTCAGCTGTAAAGGTGTTCAACTACCTCACTACACTTTGGAAAGGTTCACTTGTACTTACTCCAGCAATGTTATTTGCAATCGGTTTGGTTTCTACATTCATTACAGGTGGAGTTACAGGTATCATCCTTGCTGACTCTGCTTTGGATATCATGATGCACGATACTTACTTTGTAGTTGCTCACTTCCACATTGTAATGGGTATGTCGGCTGTTTTCGGAATGTTCGGTGGTGTTTATCATTGGTTCCCTAAAATGTTTGGTCGCATGATGAATACGCGTTTGGGTTACGCTCACTTCTGGGTTACGCTCATTGGTGCTTATGGTGTCTTTTTTCCAATGCACTTCGTCGGTTTAGCCGGAGCGCCACGTCGTTACTATGACTACTCAGCATACACAGAATTTGACAATCATTCTTTTGAATTAATGGTTGACCTCAACCAAATCATCACAACGTTTGCAATTATTGCAGCCTTGGGCCAGGTGATTTTCTTGTTCAACTTCTTTTACAGCATCTTCAGAGGTCCTAAAGCGCCTCAAAACCCGTGGAACGCGACTACCCTTGAATGGACAACTCCTGTTGAGGCTATTCACGGAAACTGGCCTGGTGACCTACCAACTGTTCATCGTTGGCCATATGACTACTCTAAACCAGGAGCAAGTCAAGACTTCATCACGCAAATTACCCCTCTAGAAGAAGGCGAAGAAGAACATTAGTATGAGCATACTACTACAAAAAAGGCCCGAGTATTCGGGCCTTTTTTGTTCTAATCCATGTTATCAAGCTCTTTGGCTACCTTCTCTAATTCTAGAAAGAAGGCGGGGCCAAAAGCTCGTTCTAACGGTTCTTTAAGGAATTTGTAAACAGGCACCTCTAGTTTTTCTCCGCAAGCACATGCAGGCTCACAGATATCCCATTTTTCATAGTTAAGCGCTGTATAGTCTTGAAACTTTTTGGTTCGAATAGGGTATAGGTGACAAGAAATGGGCTTAGGAAAATCAATGTGCCCTTCTCGTTGTGCTTTTTCAATCGCACATTTTGCAATTCCCGACTGATCAAAAAAGACAAAAGCACATTCTGCACCATTGACTAATGTGGTGGCAGGTTCAAAATCTTCGTCTTGATACACGACTCCTTGCGCTTCCACTGCAGCAATTCCTTCGGGGCGCATGAATGGTCTTATTTGATCGAGATGAGCCTCAATGATTTTAACTTCGTCTTGGGTTACAGGGGCTCCGCCGTCTCCTTCTATGCAACAGGCTCCTTTGCATGCATTCAGATCGCATACGAATTGCCTTTCGAAGATTTGGGTAGAAACTATTTTGTCTTGGATTTCAACTAACATAACGCAAAGATACACGATGATTTTGTGGATTAATTTAAAATACGTATATTTGCATCACATTTGTAGATGATAGGAACGAGGGGACGCAAGTCCCCTCTTTTTTTCCTCACTCGCTTCAATGCAATGAACACACAAATATGTTAGATCAAAAGCTCATTCAAGCACTCATTGACGAACGCATTGCGGAACTCGACAACGGCCTTTATGTTGTAGACCTACGCATTTCTCCAACGAATGTCATTCACGTAGAGCTCGACAAACTTAAAGGTGGCGTTAGTGTCAATGATTGTGTTTCTGTTTCTCGCAACATAGAACACAACCTAGATCGCGAACAAGCAGACTTCGAATTGCATGTCTCATCGGCAGGTTTGGATAAACCTATTCGTCACATCAACCAATTTGCTAAGAATGTAGGTCGCAGTTTTAAAGTGCAGCCAGAAGCTGGAGAACAATTCGAAGCCGAACTCATGAAAATGAACGAAGATATATTGGTGTTCAAGCAACGTCATCAAGTACGTGATGAAGTAAAAAAGAAAAAAGTTTGGGTAGAAGATTTTATCGAACTCCCTTACCATCAAATAAAAGAAGCAAAAATTGTAATTTCATTTAAATAAGCCCCATGAACAGTTTGGAACTTGTTGACTCATTTTCGGAGTTTAAAGAACTAAAAAATATTGACAAACAAACGATGCAGCACGTCCTCGAAGACGTCTTTCGTGCCATGCTCAAAAAGAAGTTCAATACTGACGAACACATCGATATCGTTGTCAATATCGACAAAGGTGACGTTCAAATTTTCTTGAATAAAGAAATCGTCGACGACGGAGAAGTAGAAGATCCAAATACCGAGATTGCCTATTCCGACGCCATCAAAATCGAACCAGATTTTGAAATCGGTGAAGAAGTAACCGAAGAATTCAAATTTGCTGATTTCGGCCGTCGCAATGTTTTGGCTTTGCGTCAAAACCTTATTTCGCGCATCATGGAGCTCGAAAAAGACCAACTTTACAACAAATACAAAGAGCGTATTGGTGAAATCGTTACTGGTGAAGTCTACCAGGTTTGGAAAAAAGAAATCCTTATCATGGACGACGACAACAACGAACTCATTTTGCCAAAATCTGAGCAAATTCCTTCTGATTTCTTCAAAAAAGGAGAGTCAGTTCGTGCGGTTGTTGCAAAAGTAGACATGCGCAACAGCACACCAGTCATTATCCTTTCTCGCACTGCACCTGAATTCTTAGAGCGTTTGTTCGAACTAGAAGTTCCAGAAGTATTTGATGGCCTTATTACCATCAAAAAAATCGTCCGCGAGCCAGGAGAGCGCGCTAAAGTAGCTGTAGAATCATACGACGATCGCATAGACCCAGTTGGGGCTTGTGTCGGTATGAAAGGGTCTCGTATTCATGGAATCGTTCGCGAATTGCGCAACGAGAACATCGACGTAATCAACTACACCTCAAACCAACAATTACTCATCCAACGTGCGCTTTCGCCAGCTAAGATTACCTCAATGGAAATCCTCGAAGACGAAAAACGCGTCAAAGTATACCTCAAGCCAGACCAAGTTTCATTGGCAATTGGTAAAGGTGGTAACAACATCAAACTCGCTGGTAAATTGTGCGGATTTGAAATCGACGTTTACAGAGACGGAGAAGTAGACATCGAAGACGTCGACCTCGAAGAATTTGCAGATGAAATCGATAGCTGGATCATCGATGAGCTCAAGGCAATTGGTTGCGATACCGCAAAATCAGTACTTGAGATCAGCGTCGAGGACCTCGTATCGCGTACAGACCTCGAAAAAGAAACAATCGAAGAAGTATTCCGCATTTTGAAAGCGGAATTTGAATAACTTTAATACCAATAAGGAGCGCAACAGTAGATTATGGCGGGAAAACCGATTCGTTTAGGAAAAGCAGCAGGAGAATTGAATGTAGGAATACCGACAATCGTCG
>JACCDV010125678.1_pt1 | contig 25831 bp, 20 predicted proteins | sample 7446131 | NCBI WGS metagenome assembly JACCDV01 (sample SAMN15323448, study PRJNA562643) | freshwater metagenome | isolation source: river surface water | place: USA:Blue River Watershed | collected 2017-08-17
TTAAAGCCAGTTGACTGGATAGTTCCAGCCACTTGTAATTTCTGTGCAGGGGTCGTAGTTCCAATACCAACATTACCGTTGTTATCAACGATCAATTTATTAGTATCAACCGTAAAATCACTAACACCAACTAAATCAACATTCAAATTAGAACCATTATTTGGCTGCAGAATTATTGCATTTGAACCATTGAAAGTAGTTGCACCACCATCGAATTCAATCATGGTGTCTGCTATCTCCAAATCACCATTCAAATCAAGCTTAGATCCAGCAGAGAAATCTAGCTCTGAGCCAATATAAGTATCTGGAGCATTCGCTCTCAAGAACACACTTGAATCTAAACCATCTAACAAACTTGCATTAGCAGCATTTACTCCCGTCAAACCTGCTCCAGAACCACTAAAACTGCCACCAATAAAGGTAGTTCCGTTAAATATAGAAGCATTAAATCTATCAGCAAACACTGTTCCATTAATAGCTAAATGAGGAGATTCTAAAGTCACTCCATTAACAGTAACTATAGTTCCAGGATTAATAGTAAGCGTTCCGTTCACAGTAGTATCTTGCAAAATAGAATCCTGTACAATGCTATCGAAAACAAATGAGTTTGCAACTACACCGTTACCCAAAGTACCATTATCAATATGGAAATTATTTACGCTGCCATTACTAGTAGCAACACCAGACAATCCAGAACCATCTCCACTAAAGTGACCTACAAAAGTAGCACCATTGAAAGTAGAATTAGCTACATTAAAAGTTACACCATTAGCAGTCAAAGTAGAACCTGTACGAATTGCAATACTTCCATTTAAAGTAGGATTTTGTAATAAAGCTCCATTGACAAAAACCAAATCGCCATGAATAGTAGCACCATTAGCTACTGACGCAGTACCATTACTTGATCCAGGAGGACCTGGAGGACCTGGAGGACCAGCAGCGCCAGGAGCACCTTGAGCACCTTGAGCCCCAAAAACATTACGCACACCATTTTTAGTAAAATAAACATTCGAGCCATCATATTCTAAAGCTCCATCAACAGCAACAGATGATAAAGAACCTGGTTCAAGAATCATACTAGGAGTAGTACCATCGCCTCCTCTAATATCAAGGAAAGCATTAGCAGGATCAACACCAATACCAACCTTGCCATTGGTTCCAATCACCACTGAAGGAGTAACTGTATTTGTACCAAAAGTGAATTGATCATTTGCAGCATCATAAGAGAAAGTTCCAAAATCACTACTATTAGGTCCGATTTGAATTGTTGAAATTTTCAAGATCTCTCCAAAACCACTATCAGCGACAGTACCATTAGTACCTGTCGTATCTTTCACGCCTCTCTTAACACTGCGTCCCAGGAATTTGAATTGAGAACGCGGAACAGGAATGGTTACTTTATATAAACCTTCCTCACTCTTCACAATTCTAGTACTCACTTGTGTTTGTGGTCTAGCTTCAAATGTAATGCGATTAAATAAATAATCTAATTGGCAATCATTGAAGTTAGTGTAATCACAATCAGCAGGATTTAAATCGACACCATCTCCACCAGAGACTTGTGACTCTAAATTACTAGCACCAAGAGAAGCCGAGTAAGTGTTGATTAAATTGCCCGCAGTATCATACACATCAAACTCTACTTGTTTGCTAGGTGCAGCGAAGTATCCTGCTGAAATACTTACTACACGACTTTTCTTTGTTCCCTTAAATACTGTCAGTGTCTGAGATGTAACGAAACGTCTTTCACCGTTAACAATCTCATACATGGAAATCTTGAAGCTGCTAAGTTTATCAACAGCATTATATAATTCTGAAGTTTTTATTCTTACACGAATATTGTTCGTTCTCAACAAATCAATATTCATGCTCTTGTTATGAATGTAAAGTATTAAATCTGGATCAGTACCTTCAAGAAAATTCAAAGGCACATATCTTTGTTGAGCTGCTGATTTGTTTACTGCAGCAGAAACATTAGCGAAGCTAGTGTAAAGCAAGCAGATGGCCAGCAATAAAGATTTGAGGGTTTTGGTTATTAGCCTTATTTTCGACATTGTTAAGGGTTAATTAAGAATGGTTGATACCATTGGGGCTATAACTATCTTTCACGAGGTAAAACAAAAGAACTCTAAGCAAAACAGCTTAGAACTACAACTAAAAGACTAAGCATTAGAGCCGCAAAAACAGCATTAATACTAAAAAGCGCTAAAGTCCCATATATCAAGCTATCTCATACAAAAAATCTACCTAGATTAAAAGATCTAGTATTAATAAACTGTTTTTTTGTAAGCTTTATAAAATATACTTAAAGAAAGCCAATGACCAACTCCAGCACAGAAAAATCCCCTAATGAACTAGAGAATAAGTACAAAGATACTGTGGATTTACCACAAACTGAGTTCCCTATGCGAAGCAATGGTCCAGTGCGCGAACCTGAATTCCAGAAGAAATGGGACGAAACAAAAGTCTATGAAAAAATCATGGAATTGAGAAACAATGAAGGAGCGGAGCTCTTTGTATTGCATGATGGTCCTCCTTATCTAAGTTCCGACAAGATCCATATAGGGACTGCTTTAAACAAAATATTAAAAGACATAGTTATCAAATACAAAAACCAAAAAGGCTTTAAATCCCCATACATACCGGGTTACGACAGCCATGGTTTACCAATAGAGAATGCGGTAGTCAAGGACATCAAGGGTGGAAGAAGCTCTATCAGTGTCCCAGAGCTAAGAGAAAGATGTAAAGAATTTGCACTAAAGAATTTAAAGGGGCAGGAAGCTAAGTTCCGTAGACTCGGAGTGCTAGGCGATTGGGAGCATCCATACGTCACCCTAGATCCCAAGTTCGAAGCTGAACAGATTAGGCTATTTGGTGAAATGGCAGCTAAGGGTCATATCTACAGAGGACTTAAAACCGTCTACTGGAGCTATGGAGCCGAGACCGCACTTGCTGATGCCGAAGTAGAGTACAACGAAGAGCATGTATCTCAAGCAATTTATGTAGCATTTAACATTGATCAAAGCAGCATAGCTAAAGGATTTAAATATGCTAGCGAATTAACTAACGCGCAAGTAGTAATATGGACTACTACACCATGGACTATTCCTGGTAACCTAGCAATCTGCTTAAATGAAGAGATAGACTATGCTCTGTTTAGTTCTTCTTCGGGACGAAAAATCCTTATCGCTAAAGAGCTAGCAGAGAGCGTTGCCAAAGATTGCAAACTAGAGTTAACCGCTATTACCGAAAGTTTCAAAGGGAAGGAACTTGCCGGTTTAATTTGCAAACATCCACTATATGGAAGACCATCACCAATTATATTTGGTGAACACGTTACTTTAGATGCCGGCACCGGTTGCGTGCATACCGCTCCAGGACATGGACACGAAGACTTTCAAATCGGACAGAAATTTGATTTAGAGATTTTATGTCCAGTAGATGGTCGCGGGGTTTATACTTCAGAAGCTCTTGCTTATGAATTTAAATCTCAAGAATGCTTAGAGATTGCCAAGAAAAAAAACGAAAGTCTTAAAGCTAAACTTGAGAATTTAAATTATCAAGGTGGCAAATTAGATTTCAATGGTTTCCATGTAATCAAGCAAGGTAATGATTTACTAATAGCTGCGCTGTTTGACGCGGGTGCGATGCTTGGACTAAACAGATTAGTTCACAGCTATCCATATTGCTGGCGCTCTAAGACACCCCTTCTCTATAGAGCTACAGAACAATGGTTTGCAAGTGTAGATAGATTCCGCGATGCAGCGCTTAAAGCTATAGACTCAGTAGAGTGGATTCCAGAACGCGGTCGCAATCGTATCTATACCATGGTAGAAGAACGTGGCGACTGGTGCATATCGCGCCAGCGCACTTGGGGAGTACCAATACCTGCTATCTACGATAAGTCAGACCTCAATGCCCAAGGCAATCCTAAAGCTATCCTTGACCCTGAGATAATAGAACATGTAGCTAAGATTTTTGAAACAGAAGGATCTAATGCCTGGTACATTAAGCCGCTTGAAGAGTTATTGCCAGAGAGTTTCCTTAAAAAATACAAAGTATCGAGAAGTGAGCAACTTGCGTCAAATTCAAGGCATGCGAGCCCTGAGCAACCGGAGTTGACTGATGCGTCAATGAGGATTGCGAAGGGTGAGCATAACGCAGAAGTTGACCAAGGCTGCCACTTCTCGCGCGAGACAGACACTATGGACGTCTGGTTCGACTCCGGTTCAACCCATAGAACCGTAGTTCAAGCCCGTAAAGAATTATGTCCAGGTGGAAAATTCAAACCCGTAGATTTATACCTAGAAGGTTCTGACCAGCATCGCGGTTGGTTCCAATCGAGCTTACTGACTAGCGTTGCAACTAATGGCATAGCACCTTACAAATCAGTTCTCACTCACGGATTTGTAGTAGATGAGAAAGGACACAAGATGTCCAAGTCGGTTGGCAACGTAGTAGATCCAGATGATGTGATTAAAGAATACGGTGCTGACATACTTAGACTCTGGGTAGCTAGTGTAGATTACTCTGTAGAGATTAAAGTCGGAGCTAATATGTTTAAGCAGCTCTCTGATATCTACCGTAACTTCCGCAATACTTCTCGCTACATGCTTGGCAACCTACACGACTACAATCCAGTTACTGACAAGGTTAGCTACGATAAGCTTTGGTCATTAGACAAACTAATGTTGCATAGATTACAAAACCTAGTAACAAAAGTTACTGAATGTTTTGATAACTATCAATTCTTTAAGTACTATCAATTGATACAAAACTTCTGCTCAGTAGACCTCTCTGCTTTCTATTTCGATATCATCAAGGATAGACTCTACACTCACGGCACCAAGTCTCAATCACGCCGCGCCGCGCAGACCGTAGTCTCTGAGATACTTTCAGTGATTAACAGACTATTAGTACCAGTGCTTCCGCATTTAGCAGAAGATATCTTCACTTATACTCCAGAAGCAATTAAAACAAGCTACTTGAATACTGAGTTCTTCGCTAAAGGAGTAGAAAAAGATTCAGCAAGTATTCTATTAAGCAACTGGCCTGTTGCAAAAGCAGAATACATAGATAATGCTTTAGCAGCTCAGTGGGATAAGATCCTAGAAATTAAAGAACTCGCTAATAAAGAAATAGAAAATTTACGCGGAGCTAAAATCATCGGCAAATCTCTTGAAGCCGGCATCAACATTGAAGCTCCACAAGAGACTTATGATTTATTACAAAGCATAAAAAACGAGATCAAGCCAGTATTTATTATTTCTGATTTTAGTTTAAATCAAAAACCAGAATTAAAAATCACTGCTCATAAATTCGATGGCGTGAAATGTGTCCGTTGCTGGAAGCATTTCCCTGCAACAGAGATTCAAGAAGGGATTTGTGGGGTTTGTGCGGAAGCAGTTAAAAGCAAATGATAAGTCACTTTAACTTAGTGATACCTCTATCAACAAGAAAACTTATATCCTTGAAGATCAAATCCATATCTATCATATCGAGCATTCGCATCATGACTATATCTATCTAATTTACCTTCATCTATATAAATTAAAGGGGACTGATGCAACTTAATTCCAACAATATTATCAAGGTCTGGATTCTCACCCTCAACAGTAGCTCCCCATACAAGATGACCATTAAGTTTTATTAAATCTCTAATACGAGGAAAAAATTCTTTCAATTTAGCTTGATGAGAAACACCTGCTTTTTGATAATAACAATCATAAAGTTCTCTATGATTTTGATTTAAAAAATCTTCAACTCTTGTATTAAAATTATATGTGAGTGTTCTTAGTCTAGGTTTTTGTCCAGGATAAGCCCAGAGAAATGTATAATTTAAACCATCATCTCTAACTTGAGTAGCACCCATTCGTTGCAACTCTTCTGCCAAAAGCCTTTTAATGCCAGCATCCTCAATATCTGATATATGATAGTAACCTGCCATATGGCGATATTTCAGCATCTTATTAATATCAGAATCATTCATACTCTGGTCACCATCAGGATTCGACATATCGACTCCAACTATATGACTTGCATTTGTAGCAAGCAAAACAGTTGCCAGGTCTGCTCCCATACAAGGATATAAAACCTTATACGATTCTTGATCATCAGGATTAAGCCTATCTTTCCATTGCATATAATAATGTGCTTGCTCTAAACTAAGTAATTCGTTAGTTACTATGTTTGAAATTCTTGCTAAATCTGCAAGCTCCTTAATTTTAGAAAAACTCCAAAGCAGATCTAATTGATCAAAAAAATTCACAGGTCTATCAATATTTAAATGATTCTTTCTAACCACCAGTGGCACAAACTTAGATGGCTCATGTTCATCCACAATATTCATTCGAATATCGCCATTACTATCTGGCAAAGCTAAAGCTACACCATAAGTTCTATTCTTAAATTCAATTCGGGGTAAAACCAAAACAAATTTGTTATCGATCCCATCTCCCGATATCATCGCTACTTGACTATTCAATTTACATTGAGTAATTAAATCTTCAAGATTAAATCTTGGTTTATAAGTACCGAGAGGGTTAAACAAAAACCCAGTTTTATCTTGACCCATAATTATATCGTATCACTTGTTTATTAAAATTACAACACTTTACCCTTTTATTTGTTAACTTATTAAATCTTCCTTGAGCCGGCTAATAAAGCCATATTTAGATGCTAAAACTAACCTTGAAGGCTCTAAAAGCGCGTAAGAATTTAGTTTCTACTACTAAAGCAAGAAATTAAACTGTTGCGCGCTTTATAAAGAACCTCAAGCGACATAAGCATGTCGTTTGGTTAGCAATGTTAATCACAGACTTAATCTAAGCCATAGATGCATTGCGTTGTGTAGCAAAAAGGAAATATATACATGTCAGTTACTATAGAAAAATTTAAATTAGATTCGTTTCAAGAAGAGGCTATTAAACATATTAAAGAAGGAAGCAGCGTTGTAGTCTGCGCGCCGACAGGTGCTGGTAAAACAGTAATTGCACAAGAGGCTATAAGATTAGCAATAGCAAACAACAAGAAAGTATTTTACACAGCGCCACTAAAAGCTCTAATCAATCAAAAATACACACAGTTTTGTGAAGAATACGGACAAGAGAAAGTAGGTATCATCACTGGTGACACGAACAAGAATCGTGATGCACAAATCATCGTGATGACCACAGAGATTTACCGCAACATGCTTTACGGTACAACTTTCGGATCTATAGATCCTTTCTTAGCTGATCTTCAGTATCTAATATTCGATGAATTCCATTACATCAACGATCCATCTCGCGGAACAGTTTGGGAAGAGTCAATAATCTACTCACCTAAATCTATCCAGATCGTAGCTCTATCAGCAACTATTAATAATCCAGATGATCTTGTAGATTGGATTAAAGACATTCATGGTAAGTGCAAGTTAGTACAGACTGACAAGCGCCCTGTGCCGCTCCACCATTACTTTTTCAAGGATGATCAATTACAACCATTGATGACGCCTAATGGTAAGCTTAATCACAAACTTAAAGAACACGAAGACAACAGATTCGGTAAACGCAACGGCAAGTTCCACAGAGGTGGCGGACAAAACGATTCTAATAAAGCTTCTATCTATAAAGTAGTTGAAGAGCTAAGTAAAAAAGACATGCTTCCTGCGATATATTTCGTATTCAGCCGTAAAGGTTGCGATAAAGCTGTTGAAGAATGTAGAAGATTGAATCTACTCTCTAAAGAAGAAGAGAAACAATTAAATCAAGAGATAGATATCGCCATCGCTCATACTCCACACATCGGCAAATTTTCTCAGCTAGATCTTTTGAGAAAGGGTATCGCGGCGCATCACGCAGGATTATTACCCCAAATTAAATCATTAATTGAAGAACTATTCACTAAAGCATTAGTAAAAGTAGTTTTCTCTACTGAGACTTTGGCTGCAGGTATCAACATGCCAGCAAGATCTACTGTTATTAACAGTATCTCTAAGGCTAGTGATCGTGGGTTCCGCTCACTAACAGCATCTGAGTTCTTGCAAATGTCTGGTAGAGCTGGACGTAGAGGTATGGATGAAGCAGGATACGTTATCACGGTCAAGAACGGTAACTATTCAGCTGGTGAAGTCGCTCTATTAGCGAGTTCCAAGCCAGAAGATGTGGTTAGCCATTTCTCTGCAAGCTATGAGATGGTATTAAACCTACTTCAAGGACATAGTTATGCTGAAGTAAAAACTTTAATTGAAAAAAGTTTCGGTCAATCATTATTAAGCAAGCATCTAATGCAGGAAAACACTGAGCTTGAAGACTTAGAGAAACAAATAGAAGAATTAAAGCATCCTCTATGTCCAGGTGAAATAGGCGACCTAAATCACTATGCAGACATGCAAGTCAAGCTAGATGAGACTCGTAGACTTAAAAAAACTATGGAAAAAAATCTCGATTCAAATATTGATGAGATTGAAGCGACTCTTGAGATATTAACGATGGAAGCAAAAAGCTATCCATGCAATGGTTGTCCTAAACAAAAACCATGTTCTAAACAAATGGATAAGATTAGACGTTACCGCAAACAAGCCAAAGAGCTTGAAGCACGCATGGTGAATATCAAAGAAGACCTTTGGAATAATTTTAGCTGTGTAGTTGAGTTACTTAAAGAAGAAAAATATTTAGATGCTAACTATCATGCAACTGAACTTGGTAAAACTTGTGCAGCACTTAGATCTGATAACTCTTACTTTATTAGTGAGCTACTTAGAGCAGATATATTCAAAAATCTAGATGCAAAAGAATTTGCAGGGATAATGTCCTGTTTCGTAATCGGTGAAAGCCGTAATAGAGACAGAGCTTATACCGACATCTCTAAAGCATATTTCAAGAACAACAAAGCAATCCAAAACACTACAAGGCATGTAGTTAAGGCGCAGAGAAGGTTTGGAGTAGACAAGAGCATAGACGTTAATCCAAATATCTCTAATATTGTTGAGCGTTGGGCTGAAGGTTTGAGTTGGGAAGATTTAATCAAGACTACTCTTATGGACGAAGGCGATATACTTCGTGGCATCAGAAGAACACTTGATATCTCCAAACAAGTTTCTAAAGCACCTAACGTTAATAAATCTATTCAGACTCTAGCCGCCGATGCAGTAGCATTAATGGAAAGAGATATAGTGCTAGATGTCTAGGTACGACCCCTGAGCATCACACTCAAAACTGAAACATCATTCGGTGTTACTCCACCGACACGGCTAGCTTGTCCTAAAGTTATAGGTTTAACCTTAGCTAATTTATCACGCGCTTCAAGACTAATATATTCGCAAGCCTTGAAATCAAATCCCTGAGGGATTTTCACATTATCAAACTTCTTCATCTCTTCAATCTGAGATTCTTGACGAGCGATATAACCTTCGTAGCGTACCGCAGTCTCTACTTCAAAGCCATAAGCTAAACCTTCAACTGTGATACCTTGTTCACGCAAGCGTCTCACTTCTCTATCTTCTTGATCGATTAAAGCCTTGAAATCTAAGACCTTATAATCAAAATCCGCACGCCTCAATAAATCAGCTAATAATATCTTCTCCCCCGACTTATAAGTTATAGGCTCAATACCCTTCTCACAAAGGTTTTCATTAATATCAGCTAAACCTACTCGAACATTATTTACAAACTTAATCTCACCAGCAATTCGCTCTTGTTTCTCAGTAAAACATCTCCATCTAAAATCATCCACCAAACCAATCTCTCTACCTATCGGTGTCAAACGCGCATCAGCATTGTCTTGGCGCAAAATCAATCTATACTCAGAACGTGAAGTAAGCATACGATAAGGATCGTTAATTTCTTTAGTCACTAAATCATCGACAAGAGTTGCAATATAACTTGAAGACCTATCAAGTATTAAAGCTTCGCGCCCTAAAACATAATGAGCAGCGTTTATACCTGCCATCAAACCCTGTGCCGCAGCTTCCTCATAACCACTGGTTCCTAGCACTTGACCAGCAACAAACAAGCCGCTAATATCCTTAGATTCAAAATTATGTTTAAACTGAATGCCAGGAAAATAATCATACTCAACAGCATAAGCCGGTCTAGTAATCACCGCATTCTCCAAACCAGGCAATGTACGTATCATTTGCCACTGCACATCTATAGGTAAAGAGGTACTACAACCCTGTAAATAAATTTCATTAGTGGTTAACCCTTCAGGCTCCAAGAAAAAATGATGCGAAGGATTATGCGCAAACCTTACCACTTTATCTTCAATAGACGGACAGTAACGAGGTCCAGAAGCTTCTACTAGACCTGAATACATCGGAGACTTGTGAATATTCTCCAGAATAATCTCGTGAGTGCGAGCATTAGTTCTAGTGATATGACAAGGATATTGCGGGCGCACTGGTCTATTAGGTAAGAATGAAAACCACTCTAGCTGCGCATCTCCGGGTGCTTCTTCTAGCACAGAAAAATCTATAGTCTTCCGATCTAAACGCGCTGGCGTACCAGTCTTAAGACGACCAGTACGCAAGCCTAAATCTCTAAGCTTAGGAGAGAGTCCTAGAGAAGGTTTCTCGCCAGCTCTACCAGCCGACTCAAATTTATCTCCGCTAAAAATTCGTCCTTCTAAGAAAGTTCCTGCGGTAAGCACTACGGCTTTAGCGTAAATTTTCTCTTCCAGATTGGTTTCTAGACCAACAACACGCGTCCCCTTATCTCCCTCAAACAAGAGTGCCTTAGCAGAAGATTGATAAATAGTAAGATTCGGCATGGCTTCTAAATATTGCCTAACCCAAGCACTATACTCACGCTTATCGGACTGAGCACGTAAAGCCCTCACCGCCGGTCCCTTAGAGGAGTTCAGAGTTTTCATCTGTAGGTAAGTAGCATCAGCCGCCAAACCCATAATGCCACCTAGCGCATCAATCTCTTTTACCAAATGCGATTTAGCCGGACCACCGATAGCAGGGTTACAAGGCATAGTTGCTATGCCATCAATGCTATTAGTGAGTAACAAAGTGTTTAAGCCTAATTTAGCAGCGGCATGCGCCGCCTCCGAGCCTGCATGCCCGCCACCAATTATGATTATGTCGAAACTACGTTCCACTCAAGATAAATTGTATCACAGGTAGATAATGGCTCTAATTCTATGTATTTAACCCCTCCTTAAACTAGCCATGTTCCTATTAGTGCATGAATGCCATTAATGCAATTAAGTCTGTAGCGACTGGGGCCGCCAATGCGATTGGTGCCGCAAGTACTGCAGCAATGAAAACTTTAAAAGCTGCAGCTAAACAAGGTCAAAACGAAGAAGCAGATTCTAGCGCCGATGTCGGCAAATCAGTATCAGGAAGCGCTAACTTTGGCGCACATAATTTAAAACAAGCCTCTCAACAAAGCGCTGGAGTTAACTCACAAGTAGCTGCAGTAGTACCAAACAGTAATAGCGCAACTAATGCTCAAGCACAAATAGCAAGAGCAGAAGAAATGAAAAAAGCTATGGCTTCAATTGGAGAATTTGGGTCAGCATTTGAAAAGATTAGTAAAGGCTGGAAAGATGCCGGAGCCAAAGACGATATGAAAGATGCATTTGATGGCATAGGCGGCGGCGGCGGAGGTGCTCTAGTTTAACCAATATGCTATCTCTAAGCAAAATTCTAGGTTCGATAAACGGCTCAAACAACTCTAATCAGAGCAATGGAGCAAGAACAGTATTTTTAGGACTTGATCGTATCGCAAGATTCGCAGGTGGCGCGAGGTCATCAAACTCTGGAGAAAGCGTCGGTGACAGTTTCGCAAGATCAGCCTTCAAAGATATCTACGGAAATACTTCACAAAATTTAGTCAACAATATTATGGGTAATTGGAGCAAAGCAGGAGCATCAAATGTTTAAAGCTTCAAACATCATTCAAGGCGAGATAGTTGGACAAGTATCAAATCGTAGTCCAAGAACTCGTGATTTAAATTTAAGCTTACAGATCTCAGATATTGGCAGAACTTTAGGAGAAGCCAGAGACAACGTAAGTCGCCCAGCAAGTTACAGCCCTGATTTAACGCATATCGCTAGTAAAATGGTTGCAGGCGTCGACAAAGTCATAGGTAGAAATTTTGCAGCATCTATAACACCAGAGTTTAGTTCAAGTAAATGGAAAGACATTGGCGCTATTCCTGTATAATTACTATGCTTGACCAAATCAGATCAATTCAACTGGTATCCAGGACATATAGCCAAAGCTGAGCGCGAGCTAAAAGAGAAGCTCAAGCTTATAGATATTGTTATTGAGTTGCGGGACGCGCGTATTCCACAATCCAGTAGACATAAGGATTTAGAGAGCTGGGCAAACAATAAACCCATCATAACTGTATTAAATAAAGCAGATCTCAGTAGCCCTAATAAAGAGTTTATTAGTATCAATTCCAAGGACAGATCTTCCTTAAAAAAAATTATCACTGCCATAGAAAAAGCCGCAAAACCAATTGAGGAGAAGCATAAAGCTAAGGGCATACTCAATAGACCTACTCGCGTTATGGTAGTTGGCTATCCCAATGTCGGCAAATCATCTCTAATCAATGCATTAGCACAAAGTAAAAAAGCTAAAGTGGCAGACAAAGCCGGTGTAACCCGCCAGCAACAATGGATAGACGTTAAATCCAAACTCAACATCAAGCTTCTAGACACTCCTGGAATTATTCCTGCAAAATTTTACTCCAATGATCAGGCGCTGAAATTAGCGCTTTGTAATTGCTTAGGAGAAAACGCCTATGACCATATTTTAGTGGCAAGAGCCGGCATTAAACTTATAGAGCAACTCTATCCAGGTTTGATTCTTGAGCACTATCAAATTCAAGATCAGGTCAAAGATAAAGAATTAATTTTGGAGAGCATTTCTAAGCGAAAAACACACATGAGAGAAGGCGAAGCAGACGTAGAACGCACCTCTAATGCTTTCCTTCGGGACTTCCGTGAGGCTAAGTTTGGAAAAATTTGCCTTGAGTGATATAATAACCGCATGTCAACTCTAGTATTTGCGTTACAAATCATTTCAGGAATAATCACTGTATTTTTCGTACTGATCAAAGACCCTAAAACTGAAGGTCTTGGAGCTATTGGTTCTTCAGCTCACGCCTTTAAAGGTGTAAGAACTAGCGCAGATGAGAAACTAGACAATATGACTTGGATATTCGTTTCGATATTCATGCTTAGCTCAGCTTTGTTAGGATTTAAACTAGTCTAATAAGTTTTAAACTTCCAGCAATCACCACTAAATCATTCAAGCCTTTAAGTTCTTTAGCTTTGGCTATAGCTTCGCGCGGGTCTGAAATAATAAGCTTGTTTGCATCTATTACTTCATCAAGCAAGAAAGCAGGAGTGCTGCGTTCTGAATCTAATTCAGTAATTATTACCAAATCTTTATCGGCATCGAGAACTCCACTAGCAAACAACTCCTCTAAAGCAGACTTATAATCCTTATCCAAGAAAGCCAAAACAAAAATCTTACGAGTAAACTCCTCGGGCAATGATCTAATAAAAGCATTTAAAACTCTCATGCCATCAGGGTTATGAGCTCCATCAATCAAGATTCCGTCCTTATAATCAAAGCGCCCTTTATAGCGGAGAGGGAACTGTTCAAGTACTTTTAATTTCTGCTCGCCAGTAACTTTTAGATTGTTAATGGTTTCAAAGATTTCTAAGGCTAGAAGGAAGTTGGAGCCGTTTATAGAGTTAGGAGATTGCTTCGCTTCGTGGCTTGCAATGACAGCGGACTGATCGTCAATCTTCAACCCCGGTTCAAAATGCTTCACCCCTTCTCTCTTAATTCCTTCCTTCTCATAACGAATCTTCTCAAGAGTATCTCCCAAGTAATCCATATGATCAAAACCAATATTAGTAATCGCGGTAGCTAGGCGCAGCTCCGCAGGAATAATATTAGTAGCATCTAAACGCCCTCCCAGACCCACTTCCAAGATAGCTACATCCACTTGCTCTTCACGAAAATATTCTAGGGCAATCATGGTTTGCAGTTCAAATTCAGTTAAGGTGAGATGACTTTGTTGCGCCTCTGGCGCTCCTCGCAATGACGCAGAGACATCTACCCTTACGGCTCCAAGCCTCTCCTCACTAATCTCAACTCCATTTACAGAGAATCTTTCAGTCTCTTGCCAAATATGCGGACTGATATATTTGCCTACTTTAATATCAGGCAAACAATTTAAATACAATAATTCCAAGAAGGTACAAACAGAACCCTTGCCGTTAGTTCCAGCCACATGAATAGTCTTATAAGGCAAAGCTGGCAAACAAGCAAAAGCCCTAGACATAGCTTCTAGACTGTAGTTGACAAAGTACATGATTAATATTATATCAACGTCATTGCAAGGAGCATAGCGATCCTGATGTCGCTTCGCTCCTCAGGACAGACTCCGCAATCTCACAGTATTAATGAGATCGCCACGTCGTGCTTCGCACTCCTCGCGATGACGATTGAGTAGTTACTTGCTTGCAATAACGAAACTAAGTTACTCTGCCGCAGGCGTTGCTGGACCTTCAGTAAATCCCGCACCAGGAGCATCATCTACCATATGAGTAGCACTAAAGGTTTTGCTTCTAGTTAGTTCACTACTAGTATCAGGAGCTGGAGCTGGTTCTACGAAACTATTCTCAGCACTTACATGTGCTTCGACAGCATCTGTAGCTGGCGCATCTCCTGCCGCTTGATCAGGACCACCAGGTCTAAAACCACCACCTTGACGGTTATTTCTACGATCTCTAAAATCTCTATTACCATAACGGTTATTAGGTCTGTTTCTGTTACCAGGTCTACCACCTTGCCTGTCGCCACCACGATCTGGTCTATCAGTGCGTTCTGGTCTTTCACCACCACTACGCTCTTGTCTGTCGCCACGATCTGCTCTCTCTCCGCGATCAGGTCTTTCAGTACGTTCCGGTCTATCACCACGATCTTGTCTCTCAACACGTTCCGGTCTATCGCCACGATCCATTCTTTCGCTGCGATCACGACTATCTCTATCTAAACGATCACTGCGTTCGCTACGATCTCTCTCTCCACCACGATCATTTCTGTCATTGCGTTGTTGATAACCTCCACTACGTTGATGTGGAGCAGGACGCGACGATCTTCTGCCACCGAAGTGAGAATGAGTCTCATCACCACCTTTAAGATTAAATATCACACCGCTACCATTACACTGATGGCAAGTATTACCAAAAACCTCAGCTAGAGACTGTCCTGAACGTTTACGAGTAATCTCTACTAAACATAGATCAGAGAGTTGTCCGATTTGTGGTTTAGCCTTATCACTGCGTACCGCAGATTCTAAAACTTCTATAACGGCAATACGATCCGCTCTATCAGCCATATCAATAAAGTCAACGATAATCATACCGCCGATATTACGCAAACGCATTTGACGAGCGATTTCTACGGCAGCTTCCATATTGGTTCTACGCACCGTTTCACGCAAAGTATTAGAGCTAGTAAATTTACCAGAGTTAATATCAATCGCCGTAAGCGCTTCCATACCTTGAATAATGATGTAACCACCGCTCGGCAAGTTAACTCTATTAGATAAACAGTTGCGTAATTCTTTAATTACATCTGTCTTGATTAGAATTTGATCAGGCTCATGATAGTTAACATTAACTTCTCTACCAGTCCATGACTTAAGATGCTCTTGGCATTTGTATCTTGCTTGAATACCACCAACTACTATCTCATCAATATTATTGTTGTAATAATCACGCAAAGTAGAATACAAGAAATCAGATTCTTTAAATATAGGACCACAACCATCGGTTCTGTCATATTTATCTACTACGTTTTTCCACTTCTCCCAGATATTCAAGAAATCTTCTTCAAGCTCTTCCTGGCTACGTCCAGAAGCTTCTGTTCTAATCACCACTCCAAGCTCTTCTGGCTTCATTAGATTAGTGATAGATCTAAGCTTGTCGCGCTCAGCATTATCACTGATTCTGCGAGAGATGGCTATATTCTTGTTTTCGCTGGTTAAAACATAGTATCTACCAGGAATAGAGATAGCTAAGTTTACTCTTGGACCTTTGTTACCAGTTGGCTCTTTAACTATCTGTACCAATAAACGCTGTCCGGGACTGAGTCTGTCGTTCAACAAACCACGACCTGGGATATCGTTAGCATGCAAGAAACCCATTTGTCCTTCTTGCAGTTTTACGAATACTGCATTGATAGATTGCATTATATTTTCTACGGTGACTGCATAAACATCACCTACACTAAAATCATTTTTGGAAATAATGAAGTCGATCGCTTTACCGTTATCCATTAACGCAGCAACATTATCCTGTTCAGAAATTACTAATTGTCTCATTTATATACTCCTATTCTTGGACTTAAATCCAAGCAAAACCTTTTCATGATCAGCCCTGCGGCGAAACTAAACCATGAGAGCAGTATCTGCTTGACGGAGAATAGTCTCTGTCTTACAAACCTGCCATAACGCGTCGGGCATAAAGGCACTTAAAACCTGATCAACCCTTTGAGTTGATCTCAGCCTAAGTTCCAATTTTGAAGAATCTAAAAGTTTCATATCGATTATTTGATCTCTAATGTTCTTAGATTTTTCTTTGCCCTTGGATAAATGCTTTATCCAAATTTCCCCTTCCGCAAGAAAACTTTTTATGGACTCTTCGAGAATACCGCTAAACGCTTCAGATACTATTAACTTAGCTGTATAAACTGTTTCAACAACGTCACTTATAGAAACTTTTTCGCCCGAAGAGACCCCTCTAACCTCTACTATTCTAACTTGAACTGGTAATTCTTGGTTTAAAATTTGTTTTAAATTATCCAGGTCAGGATAAGCTTCAGAAAGGTCTATTTCTATATATTCCCCCTCACTCTCAACAAATAACGGCAAAGCCGCCCCCCAACTGATCTTCATCCGCTGATTAAAGCCGGTAGAATGGACTACAGGCAAGCCTGTACGCCTCAAAGCCCGCTCAAATAAGCGCGCAAAATCAAGGTGTGAGATAAAACGCATATCGCCAAGCTTAGTAATTCTTAATCTTAATTTCTGCGCAGAATGTGTATTACGGACAATGACAGTGGGTTCTGGCTTGGCTCTGTCGTTGCGAGGAGTCGATGTTTCGTCATCACATTCGTCATTGCGAGGAGTCGCCAAATGCGACGACGTGGCAATCCCATCGCCATTAACGTCATCCTGAGGAGCGAACGAAGTGAGCGACGTAAGGATCTCATCAATAAACTCAATCAACTCTCTATACTTCTGCGCTTTAATTAACCATTCTTGTTTGATTACTTCAGTCTCGTCATCCTGAGGAGCCTGCAGAGCAGGCGACGTAAGGATCTCATCGCTAAGCCTCTCCACAAACGGATTCCCCTCTGACAAATCATTCACAACAATGTTCTTCACATTTAAATTAAAACAAACTCCACAAGCATGGCATTTGTTTTCGGTACAAGGTGCAGTCTCAAGCTCCTTGACCGCTTGCTGCCATTCATGCAGAAGAAACTTATCAGTAAAACCAATGCTCAAGACATCCCAACATTGCTTAGAACCTGGTTCGCGATAACGCGAAGCTTCATCTGCCAAATCCAAACCACAGTCAGAAGCCGCTTGCTGCCAGCGTTCTATCTTAAAATTCTCAGACCAAGAATCAAAACGCGAACCTGATTCCCAAATCTTACGAATCACTTGTCCCCAACGTCTATCACCACGCGATAGTACAGCTTCAATCTGCGCCAGCTCTGGCTCGGTATAATTCAACTTCACTTGACGAGCAATACGGCGCGCGCGCAGTCCTTCAATAACATATCTTTCTTTACGACGAAACTCATCTACTGAGCATTGCGGAAACCACTGAAACGCAGTGAAGGTCTTCGGTACAAAAGTAGAAAGCGTACAATTAATATTAAGTCCCCTAAAACTTCTTAGCGCCCACTCAAGTATGTCTAGAATCCCGTCTAGATCAGCATCTTCTTCAAATGGTAAACCGATCATAAAATACAACTTGATCTGCTTCCAACCTTGCTCATAGCTACCACGAATAGCATTCTTAATCTCAGCATCGCTCAAACCCTTATTAATAATGCGTCTCATACGCTCAGTGCCCGCCTCAGGCGCAAAGGTCATACCTGATTTACGCGCGCCTGTCACTTCAGCTGCCAGGTGCACATTAAATCTATCAGCACGTTGTGATGGCATAGACAGACCCACGCCGTTCTCTGAGTGAGTATCATTAATCGCTCGCGCAGCTTCAGTGAGGCAAGTATAGTCACTAGCTGATAACGAGAGCAAACTAAAATCTTCATAACCTGAATTACGCGCCGACTCATTACTTAAACGCAATAGATCCTCGCTAGAGCGCTCTCTGACCGGAAGATAGGTATAACCCACCTGACAGAATCTACAACCTCTATCACAACCACGACGGATTTCTAGCACCTGCTTATCCTGCACTGTAGTTAAATGCGGTACCGGACCAGAAACAGGTTGATTAATATCAGTGAGATACTGAGTTACGCGCTTGCGCACAGGGAAAGGGATTTCGTCATTGAGAGGAGCAGCGAAGCTGCGACGAAGCAATCTATCCTCAATGGGTTTTGGCAAATAATTTTCATTTAGATCAGGTTCGTACAATTGCGGCACATAGATACCTTGTAACTGAGATAACTTATACAAAAATTCTTTACGTGATAAACCTTGAGTTGAGATTGCTTCGTCGCTACGCTCCTCGCAATGACGTGTACGATGAGTCATCAGTAACTCTTGTACTTCAAGAATCAACTCTTCACCATCACCTACTATATAGAAATCAATATAGTCAGCCATCGGTTCAGGATTAAACACCGCAGGACCACCAGCAAATATCAATGGATCACTGTCGCTGCGATCTTTTGAGAGCAATGGAATTCCCGCAAGGTCCATGACACTAAGCACATTGGTATAACAAAGCTCATAAGCAAGCGAGAAACCAATAAAATCAAATTCCTTAAGTGGCTTCCCCGTCTCCCAACCCCAAAGCGGAAGTTCATGTTGTTTCATCAGCGCTTCCATATCAGGCATCACAGCATAAGCCCTATCGCAAAGGTAATCATCATGATCGTTTACGATGTTATAGAGAATCTTAATACCGAAATTGGACATGCCAATCTCATAGAGATCAGGATATATAATCGCCATATGCGACTTAGCAGAGTCCCAGTCCTTATAACGCGCACCCCATTCATTACCAATGTATTGACCAGGTTTCTGGACTTGGGGAAGAATAGTATTTCGTAAAGTATCTAATAAAACCGGCATTTATAGGGCTGACTATAGCAAATTCTCCTGAATTTAGATAAAGTACTTGAAAATATCAGTGAGATATATTATGATGAGCTCTTAAGATAAACGAGGAATCAGAATGACTATAGTCGGAGAAAGTATAAGAGATTTTGCTACAAGAAAAATAGCAGAAGCAGACCAAGTAATTAGGAAAGTTAGGGTAGGTTTAGCAAAAAATATATTAGGCTATGAATCAAGAAAAGTTCTAAACCCTGAAGCAGCAAGAGCAGAACTCTCACTATTAAGCAAGGAATTCCCTCAACTTGCAACAGGAAACCCTGAACATACATTAGTAACTGGATTACTTGATACAGAACAAAAAGCACAAGAGCAATTAGTAATCTTAAAAGATAGAGCTAGACCTCTTATAGAACATGCAGATTCAGTCCGTCTAACAGCAGCTCCTTATTATGAAAATGTTGATCTCAATAATCTTCATACACCTTTCCATAATGCTCTCAATGACTTTGCACAAACTATTGATAGTTTAGTTAGACTAGACACCGCAGGAAATCGTGGGGTGAAAGAAATAGCTTTTGATGCAAAATATCCAGAAACAGAAGCTGCAGCCTAAACTAATTTACAACATTGCTCGATCCTGGATTCTTGTAATTCACAACATCATAAGGATCATAATCCAAGAAATCACCTTCAACGCTTAAGCTCTCTGGTGAAAAGGGTTCATTAATACCATAATAAAAAGCATCTACTATGCCCCTAGTAACACCAGTCACCAAGCCGGTTACACCACCTACTACAATTCCAGTAGGATAACCAACTACTTTAGCAACAGTATCGTTACCGAGGTCTTCGGAAAGATCAGAGCCAAATTCAGCAGCCTTAGAAGTCGCTCCACGAACGCCACCGATAAAGAAACCCGCAGGTATACCAACAATGACACTTGCAGTCTGTTTAACCACCTGTGTCCATTCAGCTCTCACAGGCAAAGCCATAAGCAAGACTAAAACCACGAGTATTTTTCTCATAATAAAATTGTATCAAGGAGTCATCAATAAGCGGAACCAGTACCCATTTGCCGCAATGTCAAACTTAAACCTTAACAGAAATATCCACACCAGCTGGTAGATCTAAGTCTTTAAGCGCAACAGTAGTCTCATGAGTAGGATCTACTAGATCGATAAGACGTGAGTGTGTTTTGATTTGAAAATGTTCACGAGATTTCTTGTCTACGTGTGGCGATCTTAATACGCAATATCTACGAATGTTTGATGGAAGAGGGATAGGACCAGCAATACGCGCTCCTGTTCTCTCTGCGGCCTCAACTATCTGCTTAGCAGAAGCATCAAGGTTCGCTGCATCATAGCTCTTAAGCTTGATTCTGATGCGGTTTTGTAGTTTTTTCTTGGTTTTAGTTGCCATATAGAGTGTTGATTATAGCGTCATTTTAGGTTGATTTATCTCAAATAAATGTAAAAAATGTATTAACTTACTTGGGCTCAAGCTTGAATTTGGTAGCTAAATCGCTAATACAAGGATACAAGCGAGCCTCCACTTTTGCCATTTCAATAATAGATTTAATCCAGTTTATCGGTTCTTCAACCCCTAAGGATTGATGCTCTAATCTTAGTGATTTGATAGCATCCATAGCTTTAGCAAATTGCTTTTTCAAATCTGATTGTTCATGATCTTTGGTGACGAAGTTCTGTTCACTTAATACTTCAGGAATATGTGCCTCTGGAATTTTTTCTAAAATATCAAAAGCAGTATATTCTGGTCTCTTTAAATCTTTATCTGGTATTTTTACAAAACTAACTATCTCAAGATCTTTTTTAAAATGCTTCAGAAGCCCTTGAATACTAGTTTCTAGTTTTTCTCCAAAGCTCCTCTTACTCATAGAATGTCTCTTCAAATCCATAAATAAAAATGCTAATCCTCTTGCGGCATCGTTAACTAAACCCCAGATATGAAACAAATAATCTTTACTCCTTTCTGTTTCGGGATGCTTATCCATTACAGCAGTTACAGCTAAAGAAATCTTTGCTTTTTCGTGTGCTAATTTCAAGAATTTACTTTTTTCTTTCTCAAAATCTGGACCAGGAATAAGATTTTCAATTACACTTCTCGGCGTTTGCAACCCAAAATCAGACCTACGACCAGGCACAAATCCTGCTTCATGCCTCACAAAATTAACTATGTGTGAAGTCAATCTACGAAGTTCGTTAATATTACCTTGATATGGACTCCTGATACGCATTACGTATTAATATTATCATGCCTAGTGAAAATGCATAAAAAGTCACTTAAATATTCATTTTTATCTTAAAAATGACGCGAAAGCATACAATGTCGGAGTGTGGTATTGGAAGCTAGGCAATGCTATTATTTGAGGCAAGATATTATGGCAAGAATAGATACCATCTATAGAGAAACAACAACACCAGCACAAGCAAAAGCAACTCAAGCAGACTTAACCGCACTTACACAGAATTGGAAATCTCAACCTCTCAGATTTGAACATTGGGGAAAAATTGTTACCGCTCCAAAGTTTGCAAAGTTCGAAATACAAGGAGAGGGTAAAAATAGAGAATTAATTATTTATACCCAAGGACCCAATGGAAAAGTAGTGAAAGCTGGAAACTCTATCCCATTAAAAGGACCAGGGACCCATGTTACAGTAACACTACTAAAAAAAGTTGAAGTTCAACCAACAGCAGCCGCTGCAACTGCTAAACCAAAAGTATCACCAGAAGAGTTAGCGAGACCAGAGGCAACACCACCAGCTCCTCAAGCCTCATCAACAGCAAGTTCTACAGCAGGAACTTCACAAGAACCTAGTTCTGGAAATATAGAAATTAATAGTACAACAAAAATCGAAGATCTTGAAAAAACATTCAAAGCTCATATTGGACAAGGACTCAACTTGACTCTTACAGACAATCAAGGAGATGCTCCACGCCCAATCTCTAAACTAGTTGAGGTAAAACGAGATGGAAAGAAATGTCTTGTTTTAAAAAACATCGACGCTAGTGAAGTATTCATAATGTTAAACAGACACACTAACGTTAGCTACACTGCCAAAGCTGCCAATGAAGCTGAAGTAGCACGTTCTATGGCAGCAGCAGAACCAAGAAAATCACCAGAAACATCAAAACCATGGGTACTTGAAACAACAGATCATGTTAGCTTCTTTGAATTATATAAACTAATAGATGCTGAGTCTTCAAGACTTAAAGACAAAACCGTTCAATTAACAGCCAGATTAGCAAATGGTGGTTCACAAACAACAACATTCAAGTATGGCAAAGTAGAAATAACTCATGGTGCCCCTAGTAGGTTCAATATATATGATGCTAATGAACAACTAATAATGCGGACTCCAGAATTAGTACACCAGAATTTAACTTTCACTCCGCTTTATGAAAATGTAGTGAATGAACCAATTAGATTATTTATCCCTCCTTATCAATGGGGTCCGTATAACAGGGAACCATTATGGACTCAGGAGAGCAGAGCTGAATCTTATAGAGAAGCGTTACAGCGAGAGTTAGAACTCAAAGGGCTTATTGGTCAGAAGATCAAAACAAACTTTAAACCAGTAAATGATAGTAATAAACAAGTTTTCCTTAGTAACAATGGAGACCGATTCGATCATGAATTTACTTTAAGGGAAGTAGCTATTGACACAACGACGGGTTTTGTAAATTTGTACGACACTAATAATGTACCGCAACTAAGATTAAGCATACCTCAACAAACAGCACCGCACTTTGATTGTGCTGGAACTCTGACCATAGAGAAAGCCTCTGAAACATCAATAGCAAGTGCAACTGATGACGCACCGATGACTCTTGATATAAGTGAAACACGCGAACCTATAGTTGAGATTGGCAGGTTTATTCAGAATGGAATTGCAAAATTTGGAAGTGAAGCAGAACTATGCTTTACTCCTCCAGACGATAAAGCCAAAAAGGAGTTGGAGCAGTTAGGATTTAAAGAACTAGGTGAGAAACATAAAATAGGTCCAGCAACATCCTCAAAATTTGAGGCAAATGTTGACGGACTTAGAACAGCAGCAGTAGTAGTGAGAAATGCAACAGCTGAATTAATAACACAGATTCCATTTACCCACCGTGGTACTTTAACAATAGGGAAAGCTACAGAAGCAAGTCAAGCAACGAATCCTACAGTTCAAGAAAAAGATGAAGCTAATACTGATACACTATCTCTTGATTTAAACAAAGCAAATCCTCGGGGTGGTTATGATGAGTTAATTAATGGTTTTATTGAAAATGCAAGGAAACGCTTCCGGACTGAAACAGTAGAAGTCTGTTTTACACCTGCTACAAATACATTAGTTAACCATTGGAAAGGTGAGGGATTTGAAGATCTAGGTTCTAAGCATGCAATGACTTTAGGAGAAAAATCTGGAATTGAATCACTTGAAAATTCCAGACCATCTAACACTAAACAACCAATCGATGTTGTCGTATTAAGAGATCTACAAGACCAAGCAATTACGCAATTTCCACTTCACTGCAGCGGTACTTTAACGATTAGCAGGAAGAAAGAAGCCAATGATGCAAACACAAGAACAATCGAAATTAATGGTAGAGCAGAGTTCAAAGATAATGATGCAGTAAGAGAGCAGTTATATAAAGCATGTCAAGACTTTGGAGCAAAGAGAAATCTTGTAGAAATATCTTATAGCGCAAACAGACCCGCTGAACTAGCAGCTTGGCGTGCAGCAGGTAATCCATTACCTGAAGGCAATATCATAAGCAGAATAGGAGAGGGTACTTGTATAACTGGTAATGACAGTGATCAAATTATTCTCAGGATTCAAGCTGATGAAAAGAGCCAGCCTGTAAGCATACCTCTTGATATCAAAGGAAAACTTACAATTAAACAACTAGACCAAATTCGAATGAATGGAGATTTTTCAAATGATTATAAAACAAAGTTGGATGAACTACTAGCTAAATCTAAACCAGACCAGAAGTTTCAAATAACTTATATCCCTGATGATCTGGCAGCTTTCCAGAAATATAATAGTATTTCAAATATAAAACTTCCAAAACCCGGAGAACCAATAATTAGTAGCATTGATAGGCAAAATTCTCATTCTAGAGTAGTTGGGGATGATGCGAAAAACACTCTAGCATTAGCATTGCATGCTAACTTGAATCATTTAATTATGCATATCCCAATGGGATGTCGTGGAGCTATCATTCTTACTAAGGTTTAAGAGAGTTGAATTTCTAAAGACAAAACTATTCAAATTACTTAGTTTTCAGCAGCTTTAAAAGGTCATTAAAAATCTGATGATTATCACAGGCAAATTTGAACGCCATATTCCCGTGCTCTGCACCATATTCATGTGAAGTTTTATTACGTGCATCAAAAGCCTCGTCCCACAAAGCAATATTCTCACCAATATAACCTTGTTCAAATGCGGCTCTTATAACCTTTTTGGGGCTATTCATTTCGATGCCGTCAAACTCTATCATATAAGCTCTCAAAGCTTTCCATGCCATTTCTAAAGTGTATTCAAATCTCTGAACAATACTGTCTTTAATATATTCATTAATATCAGGCTGCATGATTGCTTTTAGAAGAGTTTTATAAGCCTCTTCATAAAACACCAATAAGCGTTCATATTTAATTAAATCATCTTCCATACGACTTTATTTTTCAATGCAAGTTGCCTAAATATATCATCTTTAGTTGCAAAATCTACCAAATCCGCTCTGACTAAAACTTCTTCATCAAGCTCACGTAAAGCATTATTGTACTTCTGAGAATTCACCTTTAGACCGTCCTTAGTCATTAAACCGATGTCAAAATCAGAATTATATTTATGATTACCCACAGCCCTAGAACCAAAAAGAAAAATCTCCACAGGCTCATCTTTAAAATGCTTAAGAACTATATCCTTAATTTTCTGCTCAGTTTTAGCCATATAGTCCATGAGAAAAATTATACCCTGTAAAACCAGGAGATCCTTACGTCGCTTGCTACACAAGCTCCTCAGGATGACGCAAAGATTTTTCGTTTTCATTCAACCACTTAATTAGCTTCATCTCTTCCTTAGTGTAATAGCTACTACGCTCTCCTATCAAGCATATGATTCCTAATACTGAACAGAGAAATATTAACTCAACGAGCATCGACATTGGGCTTACCATATTTTCTCCTTATCAACTTTCTCAAGTGAATCCTTTTCAAGATTCCTATTGCAATATAAATCAATACTATTCCTAGAATATGTTTCTGTAAAGTCAGTGAAAAATTCATTTCTTTCTCACCAAAATCCTGTATGAATCTTAATATTAATGAGCATTCTAGCGATGCAAGTGTTAAAGCAACCAGTTTCCAGAAATCATCGTTATAATCATGATCAATGTCATCTCTCAATGCTGAAATGACGCCTTCACCTAAAATCTCGCTAACCCACATAGCAAGCTATGGGGTATCATCGCGAGATTTTTCGATACCTATCGGTATCGACCGGCTCGGCGGCGTCCCTCGTGCCGGCTCATCCGCCGAA
>JACCDV011098484.1_pt1 | contig 25825 bp, 22 predicted proteins | sample 7446131 | NCBI WGS metagenome assembly JACCDV01 (sample SAMN15323448, study PRJNA562643) | freshwater metagenome | isolation source: river surface water | place: USA:Blue River Watershed | collected 2017-08-17
GGGTTCGCCAGTCTTGCGGTCGCTTCCTACAAAAACCGTTTCCTTATCGGAAGTGGCTCTCCAGGTAGTTCCCATGTCCAAAACGTTCACGAAGAAGTCGTTGGTCAACTGACCCGGTCTGTTGGTGAAGACGCCATGCTTGCCACCGTCCCAGTTGGCACCAAGGGCACGCATACCGCCCAGCAAAGCGGTCATTTCAGGAGCAGTCAAGGTCAATAGCTGCGCTTTGTCTACCAAAGCCTCTTCAGCCTTCACTCGGCAATCGGCACTCATGTAGTTGCTAAATCCATCAGCCCATGGCTTCATCCAAGCGAAAGATTCCACTTCAGTTTCTTCCTGAGATGCATCCATACGACCTGGGGTAAATGGTACTGTTACCGCATGTCCTGCATCTTTGGCTGCCTTTTCGATCGCTGCCACACCGGCCAAGACGATCAAGTCTGCCAAGGAAATTTTCTTTCCGCCTGTTGCGCTTGCATTGAATTGTGTTTGGATGCCTTCCAATACAGAAAGAACCTTGTTCAACTGTGCAGGATTGTTGGATTCCCAGTTTTTCTGAGGCTCCAAACGAACGCGTGCACCGTTGGCACCGCCACGGAAGTCAGAACCACGGAACGTGGATGCAGAAACCCAAGCAGTAGAAACCAATTCCGCTACAGTTAAGCCTGAAGCAAGGATAGACGCTTTCAAGGAAGCGATATCCGCGGCATCTACCAAAGGATGGTTTACTGCTGGAATTGGATCTTGCCAGATCAAATTTTCCGCAGGTACTTCGGTACCCTTGTAACGGGCTTTAGGTCCCATGTCACGGTGGGTCAATTTGAACCAAGCACGTGCAAATGCATCGGCAAAGTAGGCTGGATCCTCATAGAATTTACGGGATACCTTTTCGTAGGCTGGGTCAAATCGCATGGACAAGTCCGTGGTCAACATAAACGGCTTGTGGAACTTGCCAGGAATGTGCGCATCTGGGATGATGGCCTCCGCGTCGATTGCTTCCCACTGCTGTGCACCTGCAGGGCTATGTACCAATTTCCACTCGTATTCAAATAAGAATTTGAAGTAGTCGTGTCCCCACTTGGCCGGTGTCGTGGTCCATGCACCTTCCAAACCGGAGGTGATGGTGTCAGCGCCATGACCGGTGCCATAGGTACTGTTCCAACCGGTACTCATCTCTTGGATGGATGCTCCAGCAGGCTCAGGACCTACGTATTTACCTGGGTCGGCTGCGCCGTGGGTTTTACCGAAGGTGTGACCACCAGCGATCAAGGCAACGGTTTCCTCGTCGTTCATCGCCATACGGCCAAACGTTTCGCGGATGGCTTTTGCTGCCAAAAGTGGATCAGCCACCTTGTCTGGACCTTCTGGGTTGACATAGATCAAACCCATTTCAGTAGCTCCTAGTGGATGTGCTAGGGCCTCTGGGTTACGGTGGGAAACCCACTCCGACTCATTACCCCAGAAAATATCTTGTTCTGGCTCCCAGATGTCTGTACGTCCACCACCAAATCCGAAGGTCTTGAAGCCCATGGATTCCATGGCCACGTTGCCTGTAAGCACCAAAAGGTCAGCCCATGACAATTTCTGTCCATATTTCTGCTTGATTGGCCAAAGTAGCAAACGCGCCTTGTCTAGGTTGGCATTGTCTGGCCAGGAGTTGAGCGGAGCAAAGCGCTGCGCACCTGTTCCTGCACCACCACGACCGTCCTGTACGCGGTAGGTTCCTGCTGCGTGCCAAGACATACGTACCATAAATGGTCCATAGTGTCCGTAATCTGCTGGCCACCAGTCTTGAGAAGTAGTCAATACTTTTTCGATGTCCGCTTTTACCTCGGCGAGGTTGAGGCTTTCAAATTCCTTCGCGTAGTCAAAGCCTTCTTCCAAGGGATTGGAGAGGGTGGAATGCTGACGCAAAATGTTTAATTTCAGTTGGTTAGGCCACCAATCTTGGTTCTGCATGCCCTTGCCTGCTGCTGCAGCCATGGAGCCATTGTGGAAAGGACATTTTGCGATGTCGCCTCCGTTTTTTCCGTGTGTATCCATAAGTATGTTTTAGTTTATCGAGATAGAATGCGAAGGTAAGAAAAGAAAAATGTATGTAATTATTTTTTCGATTGATAAAAACTATGAGATATGTTGAGAATTAAAAAATGGGGTTGGAGTATTAGGATAGTGGTATATAGTTTAATCTTATTACCATCAATTTGCTTATTGTGCTCCTCTGAAGCACTCCGCAGATTCTACACTCGTTTTCTATTAACATTTCGCTCCTCTGGAGCGAGAACATATTTTACTTTTCGGTATTTACTAAGGCTTTATATCCTCATTGAGTAATTGGCTCAAGTAGTAGTTAGTGCCAAATTCCCCAAATGCTCCAGAGGAGCATTATGTTAATAGGAAACCCAAACATTTCCCCAGAGCTCCAGAGGAGCGACATTGTTTCAAAGTTACATTGCACACCTCCATAGAGTTCCTGAGAACTTAGAAATTTTCTAATTGCCCATCCTCACGCAATTCTACGGGATAAACTTCCTCGGGAGCGAGAAATGAATTGAAATTTTAGGTCAAATTCAACCAATTGGACCTTTTGCCGCGCGGGCTTCCTATCACCTGCAAGCCTGTCTATCGAAGACAGGCCCTCCTTCGAAAAGCCTCAACCTACTTCTTCCTTTTTTGCGCAGCGGTCCACTCCATAATCGTCACGGGACGACCATTGAGGAGAACCGGAGAACCATCCTTATCGGTGCGGGCTACGTTCGCATGGGAATACACCCAAGACCAGTGCCCATTGTAGTGAAAATCTTTACCTCCGAAAAAGCCCGTTACGTCGGTCACGTTATCATAAAGCGATAGATACACATTCTTTGCCCCTGCCTTTTTCATGCGGTCATACAAGGGAATTACCGTCTCATCGGCCTTGGTGGTCATGTCGTCCTTGGCATGCACAAACCAAATCGGTACCTGCTTCAGCAATTGCACCTGCGCGTCACTGATAAACTCATTGTTGTACGCAAGCGCAGAGATGTAGCCTGCAGCAAAGTAAGTTGGATGCTCCAAAATCAATTTGAGCGACATATATCCTCCGTTGGAGCAGCCCCCTACATAAATCCGGGTAGGATCTACTAGCGGGTTTTTTGCTACAAAATCTTCAATTAGAGCAAATACGGCAGCATTGTAAATGTCGTTTGTTTGTCCGCGGGTCATGCCTTCCCCGGCATTCATCCAGAAGGTGGGCGTCTGTGGAGCCAATACAAAAGCACCTTCCCCGAAGAGCGTTTGAATCTCAGGCGAAGCATAATTGAAGGCTTTATTGCCCATCAAGGCGATGGTCGGATCGGTTCCTCCCTCTCCTCCACCGTGAAGCCAAATGATTAAAGGTGCTTTGGCTGTTAATTTTTTCGGTGAAAAAGCCCCGTAAGTCAGGGTAGTTCCTTGGTGGGTGAATTTTCCAGTCAAGTCAAACTCGTCCACTACAGGACGTACGCGACCCTTTTCCTGGTTCCAGGTTGCTCCGGTTTTGCCATGAACCACCGTCACCCCATAGTCAATCCAAACGTTGGAAGCACGGTTGCCCATGCGGAGGTATTGTATCCCAGAACCCAGGGGATTGATTGGACTTACAGCAAGGACTAGGGTCAAATGGGAGCCATTTTCGATGCGATTTCCCTTTTCATCCGAGGCATAGGTGTAGACCACAGTTCGCTTGCCTGAAACCTGGGCAGCGGGAATTTCTCCCAAAGAAGTAGAACGGGTCACGAAAACCTCAAAGTCTGCTGGGCTAGTATCTTTTCCAACTTGGGCCTGGTGCAAGACTACCTTGCTGGCGGCAGGTCCCCAATCAAAGCCCTCCATCACGAGGGTGTAGGAACCTGGAGTTGGGGCTGGGGTACTCGCCCACAAACAGGCAGTGGTGAAAAGGAAGAGAAAGGCAAACGATAGGATCTTTTTCATGATATTTTGGGTATGCGGTTCGTATGGATGAATATCCAAAAAAAAGCAGACAATCCCAGTAAAAATTATGCAGTCGGCGAAAATTAGCAGCCAGAGAACCCTTCCCTTGGTTGGTGGCTCCCAACAAAAAAATAAACCGGCTGAAATCAGCCGGTTTATTTTTGAAAATCTTCGGGTGAACTTTCCCCACTAAGCAGCGCTTATTCGTAGCGTAGGGATTCGATAGGATCGAGTTTGCTCGCCTTGAAAGCTGGGATATACCCTGCCAGCAAGCCCACGATGATGCAAATTACGAAGGATATAATCATCCAAAGCCAAGGAACCAAAAATCCTCCTGGACCAATAAAGTTGGCGATGACGTTGCCAATCAAAATCCCAAGCACCATGCCAAATATCCCACCAATCACACAGATCGTGATCGCTTCAATTAAGAACTGCTGTCGAATGCGGAGTGGGGTAGCGCCCAAGGCTTTGCGAATCCCGATTTCGCGAGTTCGCTCTGTCACGGACACCAGCATGATATTCATCAGGCCAATAGCCGCACCCAGAAGGGTAATGAAGCCAATGCCAAAGCCTCCAACGCGCAGGTAACCTGCTACTTCCTCCAAACTCTCTGCTACTGACTCACTTTTGGACAACTCAAAGGAGTCCTCTTGCGCCACGCGATCCTGACGAATCTTGCGCATGATGCCTGTAGCTTGTCCCATTTCGTATTCGATTTTTCCAGGATCTGAGGCTATGCCCGTGATGCGGTAGTTGAAGGTGCCACGGAAATCTAGGCGGGCAGCATTTTCAATGGGAATCAATACCTGACGGTCGGCTCCCTGATCCTGACCTACTCCTCCCTGCTTGTCTAGGACACCAATGACCGTGTAGGGTTTGCCAAAAATGGTGATGGATTGATTGAGGACTTCCTCCCCCTCTGTAAACAAGGTTTCTTCCAATTCTTTACCGATGATGGCCACGTTATTGCCATAGCGAACTTCCATTTGCGAAAAATTACGACCCTCCAACAACTTCATGGCCTTGATCGCCAAGTAGTTTTCGTCACCTCCACGTACGCGGATGTTGGGATTGGTTTTTTTGGACCCTCGTTTGAGCTCTGCGATTCCAGAAGCAGTGGCAAAGACCGTAGAAATGCCGATAGATGCATATTCCTCTTTAAAACTCTGGGCTTCCCGGAAGGTGATGGGTGGATAGGTTTTTTCGGTTTTCCCCTCTTGCACTGCCCTACCCCCGTCGGAACCGCTGCTTACAATATCAAATGAGTTGGCTCCCAGTCCTGCAAAACTTTCTGCAATCTGGGACTTGATGCCGTCAATCGCGGTGAGCATGCCTACCAGGGAGGATATTCCGATGGCGATAATGGAACCCGTCAACACCGTTCTCAGGAGGTGGACTTTTACCGAGTTTAACGCTTCGCGGACATTTTCGATCAAATTCATGGATTGTTCGTTTTGGAACAGCTTATACTAGTTGGTTCTACTTCTTTCCCTGAAGTATAGGTAAAAAAAAGTTTTCAACGCAAGTTACTTTCTAATTTTAGGTATTGATAATTTTGAGAACCTTTTTTGTACAAGGTACCAAGTACGAAGTACAACGTACGGTATTCTGCTAACAGATTGCTTGTACTGCTATTTGAAAGAATAATTCTCCTTTCGATCACAACATGCATTCCGGGGATACTTGGTACATGGTACATGGTACTTTGTACTTTGTACTTTGTACCTTTTTCAAATATCGATTGTCTAACGCTGATTGCAGAATGTCGAAGTACTTGATACCTGTTACTTGATACTTTTTTTCAATATCGAATGTCAAACGCTGAATGTTGAATAAAGAAGTACTTTGTACCTGGTACAATGTAGTCTTGATACTTGATACTAGTTACCTGATACTAATTCAATGCATCCGATCCCCTCTCAGCCCCAACTCCCGCATGACCTGAGCCTCAAAATCCAACCACTCCTGCCATCTCTTGCTCACCTTGACTGGATCCTGGTAGACCTTGGCCAACTCAATGAAGGTGACGTAGTGGCCCGCCTCAGAAATCATCAATTCGTAGTAAAACTTTTGTAATTCCGTATCTGCAATGTGCTTGGAAAGTAATTTGAATCGCTCGCAACTGCGGGCTTCAATCAAAGCATTCATCAACAGGTGCTCGGTCAACTGATCGATTCGACTCCCCCCTTTGCGCAAAAATCCTTGCAACTGCAGTACGTATTCGTCTTTGCGCTGCAAACCAAACTTCATTCCCCGCTTTTTCAATTGCTCCATCACCCGCTCAAAATGCCCCCACTCCTCCGCTACGATGGGAGTAAGCGTATCCACCAACTCTTCCAACTCGTTGAAGCGAACGATCAAACTGATGCATGAAGAGGCAGCCTTCTGCTCGCAATAGGCATGGTCCACCAAAATTTCCTCTAGATTCATCTCCGCAATGCCAACCCAACGAGGATCAGTGGGCAATTTCAAATGCAACATCTTTTGCCGGGTGCTTTCTTCCCAGGAGGAAGAGGTGTTAGGGTACATAGATTGAATGGTTTTCAGACAGTCAACTTTAGTATAAGGAAAATGCGAAATACGAGTTACGAAATACGGGATAAAGAGCACCAAAACCCAAACTTGGAAGCCCACCAACCAAGGAACCTAATTTCTCAAATTCATTCAGGACTACAGATTCATTAGGTAAATAAATGTCGTACTTCGTATTTCGTAAATCACACTTTCTGGTTTCCTTTTAAATAAATTAATCAAATAGGTACCAACTAATCCCCAAATCCAAGAACGACCGGTAGCCGGTATAGTCTGGAGTCACGAAATACCCTTCCTGTGCCATCAAACCGGCATTCAGGTGATTGTACTTGAAAAGGACCCGGGTTCGGTTGATTCGGAAATCCAGGAAAAGATCGACTATAGGGTAGCCCTGTACCTCAAAACTGTTTTGCAGGTGGAATTGCTGCAGGGAAGGCTGGTAGGCATCTGCAAAAAAGGAGGATTGAAACCGCACATCTACCCCCATCTGTACGTACACATTTTCGTCAAAAAGTGGCCCATCAAAGTACACTCGGGTATTGTTGTACCAAGTTGGGATTCGCAATACGTCCGCGGACTCTCCACTACGCTTGGTGTAAATTAGTTCTGAATCCACCTTAAATTTCTTCCCCACAGGCAGCGTTGCCTTCAGTGAAGGCATTACCAAAAAGGCTTGCCCTGTGGCTTGCATTGCTTTGAAATCGGTTCCTAGGTAAACAAAATTGTTGACCCGAGTCAGGGTCAAACTTGGCCGCAACTGGATTTTTTCCAAAGGAACTTTCACGGTTCCTTTCAACTGATCTACGCCAATATCACTGAAGTCATTATTCCACTCCCGGTGATTGCCGCGGTATTGCTGGTGAAATAAACTCGGTTTGTACAAGGCCTTGGTATAGTCCACATCCAGCCAAGGGGAAATAAATAACCCATGCAACCGAAAGTTGCCCGGTAGCAAATACTCCCCATCCGCTTGCAGCTGCCAGGTGTCGGATAATTTTCCAATCAACTCTCCCCCTACATACACTTCGGTGAAAGTTCGAGTGGGGTCTGTCAATTGTGGAGACCAGCGGTTGCCGTTGCGCAACTTGACATAACTGTTGTAATAAAAACCCTTGACGGTACCCTTGAATCCCAATTCGTTTCGCCACTCCGCAAAGTCGTTGCGGTTTTGGGTACTATCCGGATCGATCAAGCGCTCCTTGGGGAAAAATAAACCGTCCGTACCGCTAAGCAAGGATTCAAATACCAGGGCTTGATTTTTTCGATCGAGCACGTGGTAAAACTGCAGTCCATTGCCCAATTTGAACTCTTGATACAGGTGGTATTCCTGCCTCAGTTCACGGGCACGGGAGTTTTGGAGCCACACCTTGGCATCCTCGTAAGTAAAGTAGAGCGAGGTGGGATCTACGGATGTAGGAACGATTCCTCCAATCTCATTGACCACATGCTTCATTCGGGAAAATGACCCTAGGAGCCAGTAACGCCCATTTTCTGAGCGATAGTTGGTATGAAAAGCATAGGCATTTTGCTCCACCATGTGATCGTCTCGCTTGGAAGGATTGAGCGTCTTACGTACCCGCTGCGTAGAAAAATCAAAACCAATATTCCAGCGGGGATTGACGTTGCGCGCAAAAGACAGGTCGAGCATATTTCGGTGTCCACCCCCAAAAAAAGCAGCCATTTCCGTAAAAGGAGACTTGCTATCGTAGTACTTGCGCTGGGAAGGGTCCTTGAAGTACAAGTCGTAGGCATCAAAGCCTGAACTCAACCCGATTTGATCAGGAAGACCAAAGTAAACCGGCTTGGCGGCCGAACCAATGTTGCCCAAATCCTGGTACTTCCAGCCCGACTTGGCCACGGGATCGTAATTGTGAAAATTGTTGAGCAGCGTATCTACCTCAAAGAGAACTAGGCTGTTACGCTTGATGGCCTGCTCGTAAAAATAGAGGGTAGTTTTGGGACCATACACCTGCTTGGTACTGTCGTCCAATAGGGTACGACGACCTTCTGGATCTTCTACCTCCTTGGGATCCGCCAACTGCTTTGCGGGACGAGCGGCGGGCGTGCCCGTGCCACCCTGAGGAACAGGACGTTGCATAGGGCGCTGTGCCAAAGCAGCTTGCGCTACCAAGAGGAAAACAACTACCGACAGACTGAGAGACTTCCTGATCACGGGTGAAGAAGGTTTTTTCGTAGCCTTTGAAGCAGACGCTCTTCCTGACTGGGTTCGAGCGCTACTTGTATTGGCAGGGCAAAAATCGAAATTTTCGACCACATTTCGGTTGCAGCGAGGGCTTTAAGTTTCACCGCATCCTTTTCCGTGGTGAGCAGCACTGCATTTTTCCCCTTTTCTTGTCCCAAAACCTCCAAAATTCGAGTTGCATCCTCCGGCTTATAGGCGTAGTGATCTGAAAAAGAAAAAGAATCGATCACGGCATACTGCTGCTTGCAATGGGCAAAAAACGGCGCATTATCCGCCAGTCCTGCAAGGGCAATAACCGCGGTAAAATCTGTTTGTTTTGGGCCAGAAACTTGGTAGGGCTTCCCATAGCTAAGGGAAGAAAAGAAAAGGTCTACCTCCGAATTTAAGTAAGGTGCTAGCTCCTGGGCTAATTTGTTTTGTTCTTTCTGACTCAGATCTACCGGGCACTTGGTCACCACCACCACCTCTGCCCGCTTCGCCCCTGCCCTCGACTCCCGAAGTCGGCCCATAGGAAGCAGGTAATCTTTGGAGAATGGGGAACTGTAAGGAGTCAATACGATCCGGAAATCAGGGTTCAGTTTGCGATGTTGGAAGGCATCATCCAAAATTAAGAGTTGGAGGTTGGGCCGGAGTTGCTGTATTTTTTGCGTAGCGCCTACCCGATCCTCTCCTACAAAAACAGGGATTTCTCCATTAAAATTGGTGTAAAGTTGCAGGGGCTCGTCCCCTACCTCGGCTGCCGTACTGGTTGAAAGTACTTGGCGAAAGCCGGTGGTTTTGCGTCCATAGCCTCGGCTCAGGGTGGCCAGTTTCACTTCGTCACGAAGTTGGTGCACCAAAAATTCCACCCAAGGGGTTTTGCCTGTGCCGCCTACCGAAAGGTTTCCCACCACCAGTGCCGGAATGGGAGATTTCTGACTACGGATCAGCCCTCGGTCAAACAGAAAGTTTCGTACCGAAGTAATCCCCTGAAAAAGAAAAGCTGCCGGAGCAAAAAGGTAGGCGTACCAAGGCATTGAATAGAATTGCTATTTTTGTTCAAATTAAAGAAAAAAATGGGATACCGCATTCAGGATATACTTTCCTTCCTCGACCAGCTCGCGCCTCCAGCCTACCAGGAGTCTTACGACAATGCCACCTTAATCTGTGGAGATCGGAATTGGCCGTTAACTGGGGTGATTTGTACCCTGGACTGCACGGAAGCGGTGGTGGAAGAGGCCATTCAGCAAGGTGCCAACTTAATCGTGGCGCACCATCCCATTGTCTTCAAAGGCCTCAAAAGCATTACAGGCAAGACCTATGTGGAGCGCACGCTGATCAAGGCCATTCAGGCCAATGTGGCCATTTTTGCGATCCATACCAACCTCGATCATGTAGCAGGCGGAGTCAACAAGCGCATTGCAGATCGGCTGGGCTTAGTCCAAACACGTATTCTACAACCCAAAAAGCAGTTACTGAGCAACTTGGTGTTTTTTGTACCCATCGCCAACAAGGAGCAGGTGCTTGCGGCTGTGTTCCAAGCAGGTGCAGGGCAGATTGGGGAGTACAAGGACTGCTCTTTCAGCAGTGAAGGGCTAGGGAGGTTTACCCCTTCGGAAAATGCCAATCCTACGTTGGGCTCGTCTGGACTTCCGCACGAGGAACCCGAATTACGCATCGAGGTAGTGCTTCCTTCCTATTTGTCCGGCAAGGTGCTTGCAGCCTTGAAAGCCGCCCATCCTTACGAGGAGGTGGCCTATTACTTGAGCAACTTGGAAAACGAAAACCTGGAGGTGGGTGCAGGAATGGTCGGCATGCTCCCTGAAGCGATGTCTGAGGAAGAATTTTTAGATTACTTAAAAGTACGGATGAACTTGAGCATCGTCAAGCATAGCCCAGTTACAGGGAAAAGAATACAAAAAGTTGCCCTCTGCGGAGGTGCAGGAATTTTTCTTTTGGGCGATGCCAAAAAGGCTGGAGCAGATGTATTTGTGACGGCTGACATCAAGTACCACGAATATTTTGATGCAGAAGGAGCGCTGTTACTCTGCGATATAGGGCATTACGAGAGCGAAATTTTCACAAAAGATTTACTCGCCGACGTTTTGTCACAAAATTTTCCTAATATTGCACTCTATTTGTCAAAAGTAGTTACAAATCCCACATCCTACCGATAGTTCATGGAAAGTACAGTAGCACAGAAACTCGACGCTATCTACACCCTTCAGCTTATAGATTCAAGGCTAGATGCCATCGTTAAAGTAAGAGGAGCCCTTCCTGAGGAAGTGCAAGACCTTGAAGATGAGATAGCAGGCTACGAAACTCGACTTGATAAATTCACAAGAGAAATCGAAGGTTTCGAAGAAGAGATCAAGCGTCAGAAGGACAACATCAAAGAAGCAGAGAAGTTAATCAAGAAATACCAAGAGCAGCAGATGAACGTACGGAACAACCGTGAGTACGATGCCATCACCAAGGAATTGGAGCTCCAGGACTTGGATATTCAAGTTTCGAAAAAGAAAATCTCCGAAGCGGGGGTGAAAATTGATCACCTAAAGGCTGAATTCGAGAAAACTAGCGCATCTAAAATCGATCGTCAGAAAGATTTGGATTTGAAGAAAGAAGAACTTTCTACCATTGTCGCTGAAAGTGAAGCCGAAGAGACCAAATTGCAAGGAGATCGCGACAAGGCTGCCAAAAAGGTAGAAGAGCGCTTGATCAAGTCTTACTCCAAAATCAGAGCGAATGCCAAAAATGGCCTAGCGGTAGTCATGGTGAAAAGAGGTGCTTGCGGAGGTTGCTTCAACACCGTGCCACCACAACGTCAGGCGGATATCCGTGAAAAGAAAAAACTAATCGTATGTGAACACTGCGGACGAATCCTTGCTGGTGTAGAAGACGAAAACGAAGAAGAGGCAACAAAAGCAAAAAGAAGAACTGCAAAAGCCTAAATCTTCCCAATACAAAAAAAATCTCCGATGACCTCGGAGATTTTTTTTGTTCAATAATTGCTGAGGATTTTTTTACACCTCCAACTTGCATTCGCACCCGAATTGCCCCTATATTGGAACTATGAAAAAGTTAGTCTTCCTCTTCCTTTTCGTAGGTACTTTCAGCTTGGGCTTTACAAAAGAGCTCGAGTCGAAGACTTTTTTGGTACTTTTCAATGTAGAGGAACTGGAATTGCTTCAAACCGATATGGAGAGTATTGCAGCGCAACTGAATCCCTTTTTTCCAACCAAAATCTACGAAGGCAATTCTGAGCCGGCGTTATTGGTTGAGATTCCCACTTCGGCCTTCAACGAATGTCTTCTTGGAGAATACTGGATTAGTTTCTCCGACGGCAGACGCTTTCAACTGCAGCAACTTGCTTTTCGGGTATTTGATCTGAGTCAAAACAAAGCGCTATACCAGCGCTACGTCAGCAGTTACGAGGCAAATTTGGAAATGAAAAAGAAAGCCCTCAAGATCGCTAAATCTGCTTCAAACCCTTGAGGTGCGCCTGATCGTTTTCTCGGAGTAAAGTAAATCCCCCCGATTCTTGTTGCTGCAAAAGATACAAACACAAATTTCCGTGTTCGTACTGATCCATGGCCTTCAAGGGCGTTTGACAGATCAAACTCAAAAAAATTCGCATGGCCCGGCCGTGCATGCACACCAAGATAGTCTCTCCAGGGCCGTTCAGAATCATTTGAATGGCTCGATGCAGTCGTTCCGCCACCGAATTGGGGCTTTCCCCTCCTGCAATCGCATAGTCTAGGTTGCCCTGCTGCCACTGGTGCAGCATCATGCGGTAGTATTCCCCTTCCTCCGGCGTCATAGGCGTGCCTTCGTAGTTGCCCCAGGATATTTCATTCAACTCCACGAGGGAGGTCACTGGAATCCCCAAGTCAATAAAGCCTTGAATCGATTGTTGGGTACGAATTAAGGCCGAATGGTACAACTGATCAAATTGAACTTCTTGATAGGCGCGAAAAAATGCATCCGCCTGTGCCCTGCCTGTGGCATTGATTGGCGCATCGATCCCGCTTCCTTGAACTACCCCTTGTAAATTGTAGTCCGTTTGCCCATGTCGGAGCAGGTAAATTTTTTTTAGGTTCAACTTTCTTTAATTTTGTCCAGCACCCAAAGAAACTGGTTTTAACCCAAATATTCATGGTTTTTCTTTCCATCCCTAGCCTTGAGCAATTGAATACGGTCCGTGTGCACACGCTAGTGGATCATATCGGCTTGGAATTCACCGGAATAGGGGAAGATTTTTTGGAGGCAACTTTGCCCGTAGATCATCGAACCATACAGCCCATGGGCTTGTTACACGGAGGTGCCAATGTGGTACTTGCCGAAACTTTGGGCTCAGTGGCTGCGTCCTTGACCCTAGATCGAAGCAAACAGGATTGCGTAGGCCTAGAAATCAATGCCAACCACATTCGGGGGGTCAAATCCGGAAAAGTGAAAGGCACAGCACGACCCGTGCATTTGGGAAAATCAACCCAGGTTTGGGAAATAAAAATTGTCAACGAGGCCGATCAACTCTGCTGCATCAGCAGAATTACGATGGCCATCTTGGATAAAAAATGAATTTAACGGAAGTAGGTAAGGCGGTTTCATTGGAAGAAGTACTGGATGTTTTCCTATTGGAAGGATTGACTTCGGGTGGTTCCTTTGCGATTTGGCGAAAACCAACTACTTCCCAGCTCGCTTTTGTACAGGACTTCAGTCAAAGCCCAAGACGAGTTCCCCTTCAATTGGAAGATCTTCCTGCTGGATTTGTGGTACATCCTTTTGCAGACCAAGCAGACCAAAAAGCATTTTTTATTCAGGCCGACCGCTACGAAAAGTTATCGCTTGATCAGTCCCTTCACCCAGAGGACTTGCCCCAATGGATGCAGGCAAGCCGCGATTCCGGACCGACTTCAGAACTCAAAAAACGCATTACTGCTCATTTAGATCAGTTCCCTCAGTTGACTAATCCAGGAACTGATCAAGAAAAATCGCATTTCTTGCAACTAGTTGCAAACGGGATTCAAGCCATCGAAGCAGGCACTTTGGAAAAGATTGTGGCTGCACGTACCAAATTGATTCCGCTCCCAGCAGAATTTGATCTGGGCAAAACTTTAGCCAAGCTCCTTGCCAGTTACCCGCATTCCTTTGTCAACTTTTTTCATCTTCCCGGTATCGGCAGCTGGATAGGTGCTAGTCCTGAGGTCCTGATTGAAACCAAGGGAGATTACTTCTACACCATGTCTCTGGCAGGTACTCAGCCCGCTCAGGGGGACAATCCCTTGAAATCTGCGGCTTGGACCCAGAAAGAAATTGAAGAACAGGCCTTGGTGAGTCGCTACATCGTGGACTGCTTCAAAACCATCCGCCTGCGTGAATACGAGGAGCATGGTCCCAAAACCGTGCTTGCAGGCAACCTCCTCCACCTGCGATCCGACTTTCGTGTCAACACCCAGGCTACCGGATTTTCCAACTTAGGTAGCGTCATGCTTGGACTCCTCCACCCTACCTCGGCCGTTTGTGGAATGCCTCGGAAAGAAGCCCTAAACTTCCTGAAAACAGAAGAAGGATGGGATCGGAGTTTCTATGCAGGCTTTATTGGCCCTGTTGGAATCGAGCAGGAAACCTCCATCTACGTGAATCTCCGTACGGCTAGTCTCCACCAGACCCATGCCCTGCTCTATGCAGGTGCAGGTGTGACCGAGGATTCAGTACCGGAAAAAGAATGGGAGGAAACTGAACTGAAGTGCGAAATCATCGGTAAGTTTATCCAAAATCCAGACGCTTGATCCTCCAACCCATCCTCGATTTAGTGGCCATCTGTGCAGCACAGGGCATTCGGCAGGTAGTGCTTTCGCCTGGTTCTCGATGTGCTCCCCTGACGCTGGCTTTTGCACGTCATCCTGAGATGGAAGTCCGAACGATTTCCGACGAGCGCTCGGCCGCCTTTATTGCCTTGGGCATGGCCCAGCAGCTGAAGCAACCTGTAATACTCGTTTGTACCTCAGGATCTGCAGCGCTTAACTACTATCCAGCGATTGCAGAGGCATTTTTTCAACAGATTCCCTTGCTGGTATTGACCGCCGATCGACCGCCAGAATGGGTGGACCAGTGGGATGGACAAACGATCTTTCAAGAGGAGGTCTATGGAAAGCAGGTCAAGAAAAGTTTCCGCTTTCCCGATTCCTTTGCTCACCCAGACCAAGTATGGGGTGCAAATCGCATCGTCAACGAAGCCATTCACCTGAGTCGGCAGTTTCCTGCCGGCCCGGTCCATATCAATATTCCGCTACGCGAACCCTTTTATCCCGAAAAGGGGGAAGTATTCGAGTTTCCCAAACATCCCCGCACGTTTCAAGTAGAATTCCCAAGCTCCCCCCTGAGTGCAGAAAGCTTGGCAACGCTCAAGCAGGAATTGCAAGGTAAGAGGCGCATCCTGCTGGTTCCAGGACAGCAAGCCGCAGATCCCGAACTTCTCCAAGTGTTGGAAGAATTTACACGAACCAAGCAGGTGGTTGTGGTTGCCGACAGCATTTCCAACATGCAAGGGGCTGGCAGCATTACCTTACACGACCATTGGATCGGAAAGGAAGTGTTTCAAGACGAGTTCCGACCGGATTTGCTGATCACCTTTGGAAAATCCATCATTTCGAAGTCGCTCAAGTTATTTCTGCGCAAGCAGCAAGTAGCCCATTGGCACATCCAACCGGATGGGCAGGCAAAAGATCCCTTTCAGAGCCTTTCACGGGTTGTGGCGAGCGAGCCTCTACCGGTTTTGCGTTGGATGCTTGGAGAGATTCCTTCCCAGGATTCCAGCTATTTCCAAGGTTGGCAAAACTTGGAGTCTCGCGTTTCGGACGCCTTACCTAAGCTTCTTCGGGAAGTGGAATTTGGAGAATATGGAGCATTGGCTACGGTCCTGGATCGCACGCCGAGTAGCAGTTTGATACATGTGGCCAATTCCATGGCGGTACGCTACCTGAATTTTCTGGGTAGGAGAACTCAGGAGATTTGCTGCAACCGCGGTACTTCGGGCATCGATGGCAGTAGCAGCACGGCAGTTGGCGCTGCCTTTGTTCGGGAGGGCTTGGTCACCTTGATTACTGGGGACATGGCCTTTTTCTACGATCGGAATGCCTTTTGGCATAACTATCCCTTGGCAAATCTGCGCATCATCCTGCTCAACAACCATGCAGGAGGTATTTTTAGACTCATCGAGGGACCGGCGAAGCAACCCGAGTTGGCAGAGTTTTTTGAAACCCAGCAGGCCTTGACTGCGGCGCATTTGGCCGCTGAGTATGGCTTCGGGTATGACTTGGTGAAAAATGCCCAGGACTTGGATCAGGCTCTTGCCATCTTTTTTGAGGAGAGTGCCGCAGCTAAAATTCTGGAGATTGAATCGGCAAGCGCCTTAAATGAGGCGATTTTGAAATCGGTGAAGGAGCAGTTGAGACTGCAATGAGCAACAAACAGCAAGTTTTACAAGAAAGTAAGTCCTACGCGTCGATTTAGCCCTTCTTCAAAAATCTGGATTAAGGTAGAAAGGCGAACATTTACTTTGCCATTTTCAAGTTTGGAGATGTAGCTTTTTTTCGTTCCAACTTTCTCCGCTAGTTCCTCCTGCGTCATATTCGCTTCCTTTCGAGCTGCTTTTAGCATTTCACTGACAATGAAAAGCTGAGATTGCTCCTCAAATTTGCTTCTTGTCTCCGTTCCAATTTTACCATGCTCTAAGTCAAGAAGCGTGTCAAAATCGGTGATTTTTGGATGAGTTATCATTGATATAAGTTATCACTTGTGATAACAACATCCAACAACACTTCCTCTTTTTTTAAATCAAGCCCAAAGCCTTGCCCAAAACCGGATTCCGATTGGCAGACTTCCAGATCATGCTGAGTTCGGTAAATTGAGGGATGCCGGGAATGCGCATGCCTCGAACGGGCACCTGGTAACCCACCAGCAACGAAGAGGGTACGATGGCCACGCCCAATCCATTTTCCACCAAGCGGAAAATAGTCAGTGCATGTACGGATTTGTGTTTGATTTTGGGTTGAAACCCCGCCTCTCGGCAGATTCCCATAATCTGCTCGTAGTAGTGGTTCGAATAATCAGAGGAGAAAAGGATAAAGGGCTCCGTGGCAAATTGGGACAAGGAGTGAAAATCGGATTCCTGGAGAGGATGGTCTTGGGGCACCACCACCGAGAAACTATCACGATGTGCCACTTTTCGCTCCAAGCCTTCGGGTAAGGAGGCCACCCGCACAAAGCCCAGGTCTAATTTATCCTTTTGAATCATCTCCACCTGCAGGGAATTGCTCAGTTCCTCCAGACTCGTCGAAATCGCCGGGTAGCGCGCATTCAATTCCCGAAGTAGGTTGGGCAACACCTGGTTGGCCGCCGAACCCAAAAACCCGATGCGAAGCTCCCCTTCTCTACCTGCTGCCAATTCCAGCAACTGTTGCTTGGTCGTTTCCAAGTGATTGAGCACTGCGTCCACTTCCCCCTTCAAATAAGTGCCTGGAGCAGTTAAAACCACGTGTTTTTTATCCCGCTCAAAAAGGATCACCCCTAGTTCCTCCTCCAGTTGCTTGATTTGTCGGCTTAGTCCAGGCTGGGAAATGAATAAGCGGTCTGCAGCTTTTCGGAAGTTTAATTCCTCTGCTACCGCCTTGAAGTAGGTCAAGTGTCTCAGTTCCATTGATGCTTATTAGGTATCAGTTACTAACAAATATAGTATTACTAGGCATCAAAAAGAAAAAGTAGATTTACTTCAAATCGACTGGGCTAGTTTCAGTCTCGAAATCCTTCGGGGTTTTGAAAATTCAGTATCAAAATCCTTCGGGGTTTTGAAAATTCAGAATCAAAATCCTTCGGGGTTTTGAAAAACTAATTCAAAATCCTTCGGGGTTTTGAAAACCCCAAAGGATATGCACATATTTCGATACGGAGAAGACAGGCTAACGGCTTCAATTGCCATAGGCTTAGCGAGAAAAGAGATTCAGGGAGTCCTGAGTCCTGCTACGATTCAAAAAGTACAACAATCTGCAGCGGCTGTGGCGGAAATTGCAGCGGGTGAGCGGATAGTGTACGGAATCAATACCGGTTTTGGACCGCTCTGCACCAGCAAGATCTCGGCTGCAGATACCCAACTCCTACAGGACAACTTATTGAAAAGCCATGCCGTGGGAGTCGGTGAACTTGTGGAGAATGAGATTTCCATCCTCATGCTGGTGCTTAAAGGCCATGCCTTGGCCCAGGGGTTTTCGGGCATACGACTCGAGACCTTGGAACGCATCCTCTGGATGATTGCCGAAGGAATCACGCCCCTTGTACCCATCCAAGGATCGGTAGGTGCCTCCGGGGATTTGGCGCCCCTCTCCCATTTATTTTTACCGCTGATTGGTGCAGGCAAGGTCAATTACCGCGGAGAAGTTATTCCAACTGGGCTTTTGCTTGAAAAATTAGGAAAATCCCCCTTAACCTTGGGTCCCAAAGAAGGACTCGCCTTGATCAACGGCACCCAGTTTATGGCTGCCCACGGCGTCAAGGTGGTGGAGCGGATGCACAAGCTACTGAGTCATGCCAACCTCAGTGGCGCGCTGATGATTGAAGGTTTGCTAGGGTCCATTGCTCCTTTTTCAGCAGAACTCCATCAACTTCGCCCCTATGCCGGCAATCTCCACGTGGCGCAGACCCTTCACCAACTCTTGAAAGAATCTGAAATCGTCGCTTCCCACGCCAATTGTTCCAGGGTGCAGGACCCCTATTCCCTGCGCTGCATGCCCCAGGTACATGGCGCAAGTTGGAACGCCTACTTGCACTTGAAGCAAATTCTTGAAATCGAAATCAACGCTGTGACCGACAATCCGGTGGTCTTTGATGCCCAGCATACCGTATCGGGAGGGCATTTTCATGGGCAGCCCATCGCCTTGCCCTTGGACTATGCCACCCTCGCGGCTTCCGAAATCGGAAATATCTCAGACCGACGGATTTACCTCTCCATCGAAGGAAATACACCCGGAGTGCCCAAACTCTTACTCAAAGAGACTGGTCTGAATTCAGGATTGATGATTCCGCAGTACACTACTGCCGCCTTGGCCTCAGAAAACAAAGGGCTTTGCTTTCCCGCCTCCGCGGATTCCATCCCTACCTCCTTGGGTCAGGAAGACCATGTCAGTATGGGCAGCATCAGTGCACGAAAAGCACTTCGAGTGATTGACAATGTGGAAAAAATTCTCGGTATTGAGTTGCTGTATGCCGCTCAGGCCATGGACTTCCATGCGCCGCTCCGTTCGGGGAAAATCTTGGATGCGGTGTACAGCAAAATACGCGAAGTAATTCCGACTCTTGAAAAAGATCGGATTTTGTACGAGGACATGGAGACGGCCATCGACCTGGTAAAAGGAGGATCCTTGCTCAGGCTTGCGCAGCAGGTGGCGCAGGAAACAGGTGCTTCCTACCAAACCGAGTGGTCTACCCTTTTTGACTATTGATGCCCATGAAAAAACTAATTGGTCCCATTCGCCAAGTACTCACCCTGGATCAGATGCCGCTAAAAGGAGCCCTCCGCGACGAGCAACTCGAAATCCTATCTCAGGCAGGAATCCTGGTGGAGGGAGCGCATATCGTGAAAGTGGGTTCCTGGGAGGAACTAAAACAGGCATTCCCCGAAGCGGAAATCCATGAACTAGACGGGGACTATGTAGCCCTTCCGGGGATGGTGGACTGTCATACCCATTTGTGTTTTGGGGGAAGTCGCGCTCGGGATTTTGCCTTGCGAAATGCAGGCAAGACTTACCTCGAAATCGCTCAGGCAGGGGGTGGAATTTGGGATACCGTCACCCAAACACGCAGTTTGGATCAGGAGACGCTGGCAAGCATCGCGGCCAAACATGCCAATCGGCTTTTGTCCGAAGGAGTCACCACCATCGAAGTAAAAAGCGGCTATGGCCTATCCGTAGCAGAAGAATTGAAACTGCTTCGCGCAATCAAACAAGGATCTGCTCAAACTGCTGCCGATTTAATTTCGACCTGTTTGGCAGCTCACCTTTGCCCCAAAGATTGGAAAGGGAGTCCTGCCGACTACTTGAATGAAATCGCCAGTAAGCTTTTTCCAGTGCTGCAAGCCGAAAACTTGTCTACCCGAATCGATGCCTTTGTGGAAAAAAGTGCTTTTTCTCCGGAAGAAATACTACCCTATCTTAAAAAAGCGCAGCAGATGGGCTTTGACTTGACGATCCATGCCGACCAATTCTCTTGCGGGGGATCCCAGGTGGCTGTTGCACTTGGGGCTCGTTCCGCGGACCATCTAGAAGCCTCGGGGGAACTTGAAATTCAAGCCCTTGCTCAATCCTCCACGGTGGCCGTGGCTTTGCCTGGCGCCTCCATAGGATTGGGAATGGCCTTTACCCCGGCACGCAAACTCTTGGATCAGGGAGCCATTTTGGCGATTGCCTCCGACTGGAATCCCGGTTCCGCACCCATGGGAGACCTATTGGCCCAAGCATCCATCCTGGCCACCTTTGAAAAATTGAGTACTGCAGAGGTCCTTGCGGGGATCACTTTCCGCGCTGCTGCTGCCCTAGGCTTCACGGATCGCGGAAAATTGACTATTGGTCAATTAGCCGACTTTATGCTCTTCCCTACAGCGGATTACCGCGAAATCCTGTACCAGCAAGGAAAAATGAAACCGGTAGAGGTATGGAAGAAAGGAAGGATTGTACAAAGTACCAGGTACTAAGTACCAAGTACGATTGAAATCCGAGGTACGAGATACGAAATACGGATTTGTACAAAGTACTAGGTACCAGGTACAATGTACCTTCCAAAGAAGGATTGGTATCAAAATGAATGAGCAGTATTATCCTACTAGCACAAACTTATACTTGGTACTTAGTACTTTGTACTTGGTACACGAAAAGCAGAAAAACATACAATTACCCGAATGCCCTACTTGGTACTTTGTACTTCGTACTTGATACAAATCTACAAAAAGCATTATACCATCCATTAACATGCAATTCCAAACCCAAATCCGCCAAGGAATACCTAGCCAATTGCCTCCCAAAAAAGAGCGGAGCGCGGGCATTTCCCATGCGCCCAAGCGCAAAGACCTGTTGTCTGCAGACGAGAAAAAATTGGCACTCCGGAATGCCTTGCGCTATTTTCCCAAAGAATGGCATGCCACTTTGGCCCCTGAATTTTGGGAGGAACTCCAAAATTACGGTCGCATCTACATGTACCGCTTTATGCCAGACTATGCCTTGAAGGCAAGACCCCTAGCAGAATATCCTGCGCAATGTGCCCAGGCAGCAGCAATCCAACTCATGCTGCAGAACAACCTGGATCCTGCCGTAGCACAGCATCCGGAAGAATTGATTACCTACGGGGGCAATGGAGCGGTATTTCAAAACTGGGCGCAGTACCTGCTTACCATGCGGTACCTGTCCGAAATGACCGAGGAACAAACGCTTCATCTCTATTCAGGGCATCCCATGGGGCTTTTTCCCTCCTCCAAAGATGCGCCGCGCGTGGTGGTGACCAACGGGATGATGATCCCCAACTACTCCAAACCGGAGGACTGGGAACGCTTCAATGCCCTCGGCGTCACGCAATACGGACAGATGACCGCAGGATCTTTCATGTACATTGGGCCTCAGGGCATTGTGCACGGCACCACCATCACCGTGATGAATGCCTTCCGTAAGAAATGGGGCCAAAGTTCTCCCAAAGGGAAACTTTTCCTCACCGCAGGCCTGGGCGGCATGAGCGGAGCTCAGCCCAAGGCGGGCAATATTGCAGGTTGCGTCACCCTCTGCGCCGAAATCAACCCTGCGGCGGCACACAAGCGCCACCAACAAGGATGGGTAGATGAACTCATCGATGACCTAGATCTCCTAGTAGCGCGCGTAAAAAAGGCCAAAGCTGAGCTGGAAGTTGTTTCCATCGCCTACTTGGGCAATGTAGTAGACCTTTGGGAGCGACTGGATCAGGAAGAGCTCTTGGTGGAACTGGGTTCGGACCAAACCTCCCTGCATAACCCCTGGGCAGGCGGATACTATCCCGTGGGGCTTTCTTTCGAGGAATCCAACCGCCTGATGGTGGAAGATCCTGAGGCCTTCAAACAAAAGGTGCAGGAATCTTTGCGCCGGCAGGCTGCGGCTATCAACAGCCATACCCGTAGAGGTACCTACTTTTTCGATTACGGCAATGCTTTCCTACTCGAAGCCTCCCGTGCAGGTGCCGAAGTGATGGGTAGCAATGGAATCGATTTTCGCTACCCGAGCTACGTGCAAGATATTCTAGGTCCGATGTGCTTTGACTATGGATTTGGACCTTTCCGCTGGGTCTGCACCTCTGGAACTGCTACTGATCTCCGTACCACCGACTTGATTGCCGCACAGGTATTGAAAGAATTACTTCCAACTGCCCCTGCAAGCATTTCACAGCAACTTCAGGACAACATCACCTGGATTGAGGAAGCCGAAAATAATCGCCTGGTGGTGGGTTCCCAAGCCCGGATCCTCTATGCCGATGCAGAAGGAAGAGCCAAGATTGCCGCGGCCTTCAATAAGGCCATCGCTGCGGGAACGATTTCAGCCCCGGTGGTATTAGGTCGGGATCACCACGACGTGAGCGGGACCGATTCCCCCTACCGGGAAACGAGCAATATCTACGATGGAAGCCGGTTTACCGCAGATATGGCCATCCACAACGTGATTGGCGACAGTTTCCGCGGTGCTACCTGGGTTTCCATCCACAACGGCGGAGGCGTAGGCTGGGGAGAGGTCATCAATGGGGGCTTTGGACTCGTGCTAGACGGAAGCGAAGCGGCTGCACAGCGCCTTCAATCCATGCTTTTCTTTGATGTGAATAATGGCATTGCACGGCGCGCCTGGGCGCGAAATGGCGGCTCCATCGAAGCGATACAGCGGGAGATGGACCGAAGTCCAGGCCTTCGCGTCACGATTCCGCAACTCGTGGATGACAGCCTACTGGATGGATTAAGTTGAGTAACGTGTTCCGAAAGGCTTAAATTAGGTTTGCCGGGCTATAAATTGAATCACACAAGCGAAAAAAGGAAAAGGATGAATCTTCACCACAATCCCTCTCAAGAAAATTGGACCGGAAGAAATGTCGTGCAACCCGAATACTGGCACCAGGTAGTGCGTGTCAGTCCCAACTTGGCTTTTGACACCACTTCGAACCAAAAGGTAGGCATACTAGGCTATACTGGTGAAGAAGGCGTACGCCGCAACCAAGGACGATTGGGCACCCTCGCGGGCCCTGCATCCATCCGCAGGTGTTTGGGTTCCCTAGCGCACCATCTTCCAGTTGGCCTTCCCCTTTTCGATTATGGAGACCTATTTACCCAGGAAGGTGACTTGGAAAGTACCCACCAAGCCATTACCGACTTGACCTACCAACTCTTGAAGAGCAATCACTTTCCAGTTTGGCTAGGCGGAGGCCATGATTTGGCCTTTGCACACGGGTCTGCTGTACTGAAGTATTCCCAGGAGCAGGGAAAAAAGTTGGGCATCATCAACCTGGATGCACACTTTGACTTGCGCCCCCTGGTAGCTGGAAAAGGACATTCAGGTTCCCCTTTCTACCAGTTGGCCAGCAATCATCCAAACGAATTTCATTACTTGGCACTCGGCATTCAACGTGCTGCCAACCCCAAGTCCCTATTTGAAACGGCAGCAAAGCTGAAGGCAGATTTCGTGGACATGGAGCAGTTTACCTTAGCAAACTGGTCTATCGTTGCCGAACAGATTCAGGCCTTTGTGGACCAGGTAGATGCCCTTTACTTGACTGTAGATATGGATGGATTTTCGTCTGCCTTTGCACCTGGTGTTTCCGCTCCTTCACCGATGGGCTTTGATCCTGAGGTGGCCTTTAAAGTTTTTGACCTAATCGCCAAAAGCAAAAAGTTAATCAGTTTGGATGTGGTCGAACTCAACCCTACCTACGACCAAGACCAGGCCACTGCGCGACTGGCTGCTCGCTGTGTGGAGTATGTTTTACGAAAGAATTTTGGGTGAGGGAGAGCGAGGGTATAGTAAATTCAAAACAAGAAAATGAATTTTAGAATTATGCTCCGGAGGAGCATTTTGTTAATAGAAAACCTAAAAATATTTTCGAAGAGCTCCGGAGGAGCGACACCAAAGATTAAAGTTATTTCGCTCCTCTGGAGCTCTATTCCCATTTATCATTTCACTTTCTATTAACATATTGCCCCGCTGGGGCAACAGAGGAAAGTCCATTTATGGACTCTTTGATTTCCTATTTTTTATAATTCTTCAGCGTGAAAATTATTGAATAAAAATGCGGAAAACTTTTTTTAAGGATTTTGAATAATGCTCCAGAGGAGTATTATGTTAATAGAAAACCTAAAAACTCGGATCCCAAGAGCTCCGGAGGAGCGACATAAATGGAATTTAGGCCCGTCTCCTACTAAACCTAACCAATTTTTATATTTTTTCGTAAACACCAAATAATGGCATTTTTTCATAAAATTATTTTTTCAACATGGCAGACACTTTTTCGCAAATCTATATTCATATCATTTTCTCTGTTAAAGAGAGACAAAATGTAATTCATGCTACCTGGAGAGAAGAACTCTTCAAGTATATTTCAGGGATCATTAAAGGCAAAAACCAGAAGTTATATGCAATTGGTGGCATGCCTGATCATGTACACATTTTGATTAGTTTAAGTCCAAATTGCCTAATTTCTGAATTGGTAAATTCAGTAAAAACCAATTCAACCAAATGGATTAATTCAAAAGGGTTTGTTAAAGGAAAATTTAATTGGCAAGAGGGGTATGGTGCTTTTTCATATGGCCAATCTCAGTTGGATCGTGTGATTAATTACATTAAAAACCAAGAGAAGCACCACCAAAGCAAATCATTCAAAGAGGAATACATTGAATTGCTGCTGAGATTTAATATAGGGTTTGAGGAGAAGTATCTTTTTGAATGGATAGATTGAATCCAATTTGATTTTGGAAAAAGTGTGTCGATTTTTTTAAAGTAAAAATGGTTTACATGTTGCTCCTCTGGAGCAAATCTTACAAACTAACACTCCATTCCTATTAACATATTGCCCCGCTGGGTCAGAGTGAAATTTAACTATGTGGCTTTTTTATAGCTCCTTGCAACCGAAAAAATTAGCAAAAAAAGAGCCTAACTTTCTGAAGTTAGGCTCTTTTTTTACTTTAATTCAATTAAGGTATCCACTTGATTTTCTTGAAATTAGGCTTTCTCTTTTCAAGAAAAGCATTACGCCCTTCTTGGGCTTCTTCGGTCATGTATGCCAAGCGGGTAGCCTCTCCTGCAAAGACTTGTTGGCCTACCATTCCATCATCGGTCAGGTTCATCGCAAACTTGAGCATCTTGATGGAGGTGGGTGATTTGGCGAGGATTTCCTGTGCCCAATCGTAGGCAGTACCTTCCAATTGATCGTGTGGAATAACAGCATTGACCATGCCCATATCCATCGCTTCCTGAGCAGAATAATTCCTTCCTAAGAAGAAGATTTCACGTGCCTTTTTCTGGCCTACCATCTTGGCTAAATAGGCTGATCCGTAGCCCCCGTCAAAGCTGGTTACATCTGCGTCGGTTTGTTTGAAAATGGCATGCTCGGCACTAGCCAAGGTAAGGTCACAAACTACATGAAGGCTATGCCCTCCTCCTACAGCCCAGCCGGGCACCACGGCGATGACCACCTTGGGCATAAAACGAATGAGGCGCTGTACTTCCAAGATATTCAACCGATGGTAGCCATCCTCACCTACATAGCCCTGGTGCCCTCTGGCGCGCTGATCCCCTCCGGAGCAAAAAGCCCATTTGCCATCCTTGGCAGAAGGTCCCTCGCCGGAAAGCAAAATGACCCCAATGGAGGTATCTTCCTGGGCGTCATAAAAGGCATCGTAGAGTTCAGCGGTAGTTTTTGGGCGAAATGCGTTGCGAACTTCAGGGCGATTAAACGCAATGCGTGCTACGCCATTGCACTTTTTATAGGTGATGTCCTCGTATTCCTTGGCTGTAATCCAGTTAATCATGATCGTTTGATTTAAAAATCACATTTTTGTGCAAGTTAACCGAAGCTGACGAAATTTGTTAAGAATACAGTTTCCTTTCTCATCTCCACCAC
>JACCDV011280263.1_pt1 | contig 25809 bp, 8 predicted proteins | sample 7446131 | NCBI WGS metagenome assembly JACCDV01 (sample SAMN15323448, study PRJNA562643) | freshwater metagenome | isolation source: river surface water | place: USA:Blue River Watershed | collected 2017-08-17
CTAATATGAGTTAAAATAAAATTATAATTAAACATATAAGGATATTCTATAAGATTATTATAAAATTTAATAAAAAATATAATTATTATAATGTTATTAGTCCTCTATTATATTGTAAAAGAACTCTTTTGCAAACAAGCATATCATATAAATAATGAAACAGTAAAATATATTCTCTAGATAATCTTCTAAGTTTTTTCTAATAAAAAACACATGAAATATAATTAGTCCTATTAATATCAATAAATGATTAAATATAGAAAATCTACTAAATAATAACTCAAGTCTATAAATAAAACTGTAATTTAATACTGAAAGATAATATTCGAGTGGTTTGTTAAGATTATTAAAATCATCATAAATATCATCAAACAAATCCAATATTGCGTCTTATAACTCCTTAGATGAAATCTCTCTATACATATTCTTACTCTTTATATAAATAATAATATCAGTATCCTTACTTTTGATTAGTTAATTTATTCTTTTATTTTCATCAGCCTTAATTATTCCGAATTAAATTCTTCTTAATTTTGGATTTTATTTCATTTATGTGTTTTAGATAAGATTAAGGTAAAAGTCCTTAATATAATCCCAAAATGCGTCATAGGTATTTAACTCCTAATTGATTTCTTAATTTTTCTTTACGTAAATAACACAAGGAATAATTTTCTCTGTGTCAAAAAACTAACTCTCAATTTCAGAGCAATAATTGTCAATATTATATTTTTTCAAATAAGGAATTGTTGTTTATTTGATAAAGTTAAAAATCTTCAAAGAATCTTCTCTGGTATTATTTCCAGAATAAAACTATTTCTTTAATTTTGTTCCTTTTTATGGAAGTATAATTGCTTAAATCGACTTGTCTCCTATTTTTGATACCATTTTTTATCAGTCTTCCGGTCGAATAAAATAAAAGTTCATCTCAAGATTAAAGAATCAACTTAAATAATAAAAATTTACATTCATTTTCTCTTAACAAACTAAAAATATTTTTATGCTATTTGATTATCACTAATATAATTCTAAGTACTTTTCATAAGTTATATAATCAATCGATTTTTAAGCTAATTTGTAAACTAATTAATTTAGCTTTTTTCCACTTGATTCTTATTTTCTTAGACTTTTCATTTAATATTCATTTTAAGCTAAATATTATACGATAAATGGTGTTTTTGGTGTATCTCTTACATATTTATATATTGTGCTATTGAAATCCTTAATGCTCATAACTCCATAATTAACAAAACTGTTCTATTAAATGAAATCATTCCAAAATCCTTACAATTCATCAATTTTAAAATGTTCCTTTATATCATAAACCAATATTATCCAAGGTTGATTTTTAAATAAAACTTTTAAATTAAAATTTTATTTGTTTAAAAATTAAGCTTTGGTTTAGAATTTTTTTAAAATTTATGAATTTTTATCATATTCATCTTTTTATTCTTAATTTGATAATACGTTATAAGCTTTGGTAATATCAGACATCTTTTACTAACAATCACTGCAATCTGTGTTTTTATCAGGATGATATTTCATTGAGAGTTTTTAATATGATTTTTTTACTTCCTTTAAACTACTTCTGTTAGGAATTTCTAAAATTGAGTATAAGTTTTCTTAAATAAGAAGATCTGAGCTATGTTCCTCTTCTAATGTCTTCAAATAAACAATAAAAATAACTAAAAAAGCAATGATAAATTTAAAGTAATTTTTCTTAAGAAATTTAAAAACTAACTAAGCCTATTTCTTAACACGTTATTTAATTGTTAAATTTTACATTTATAAAAATATATAATTTATAATCTTCATAAAATGAAGAAAATTTTGCATTAAAACATAAATGATTCCTGATTTGAAACAGGATAAAATAATACCAATTAAAATACTAAAGAAAAAGACTAAAGTCTAAACAGTATTTTAACAGAAAATGATAAAACTTAAAATTATCTTTGGATAAAATCAATAGGAAAAGGGACCTTTGGAGAGGTCTTTAAAGTAAAGGAGAAAAATACTGACAGAAAATATGCTATTAAAAAGGTATTCTAAGACCCTAAATATTCCAATAGAGAATTCAAAATTGTTTAATTTTTATAACATTCTTGTTGTATTAAAGTTTATGATTATTTTTTCTCAAAGGAACTTTAATCTTAGAAAACTTTTCTAAATATTGTTATGAATTATGTTCCTTTAAACCTACATTAACTAATTAATATTTATAAGTAAAAGGGTTAATAATATCCCCTTTATTTAGATAAAGTTATATTTTATCAAATTCTAAGAGGAATGGCTTATATTGGTAATTTGAAAATTGTTCATTGAGATATAAAACCTTAAAACATTTTATTTGATCCTGAAACATGTCAAACTTTGATATGTGATTTTGGATCTGCTAAAATTATCGGATCTAAAGAGAAGAGTATTTCTTACATTTGTTCTAGATATTATAGGGCTCCTGAGTTAATCTTAAACTAAGAATATTATGGCCCAGAGATTGATCTTTGGTCAATAGGCTGTGTTATGGCTGAATTCTATTTAGGGCAGCCTTTATTTTGGGGATAAAGTTAAGAATAACAATTTCTAAAGATAATTAACATATTAGGAACTCCTACAGAGTAATAACTTTAAGACATGAATCTTAGATAAATACCTTAGCTTCCATAAGTAAAAGGAAAGGGTCTTGAAAGTGTTCTAATCAAGTAATCAGCCTAATAAGTTGATTTGATAAAAAAACTTCTTCAATTTTCTCCTAAAAAAAGGGCAAACCCGTTCAGACTTCTTTCTCATCCTTTCTTCAATGATTTAAGAGAGAAATGAATCAGTATTGAAAATAGCGCGATTATTGATCTGTTTGATTTTAATGAAACAGAAATTGGTAATGATAAAGATATTCTTCCTTTGTTGATGCCAAAATATAAATAAAATTTAAAATATAATTTTAGAAAATAAAATCCTGTTTTTTATAAATGCTGATTAATTTAGAGCAGTTTGATATATAATAGCAATTATCCTTATAAGAGGTAAACTAGTACTAAAGATAAATGATTTTATAAGAGATTGGAACAGATGGATAAATTTGTATTAAAAATTCTAAAGTGCTGGTAATTGGAGCTGGTGGGATCGGTAGCTCTGTTTTGATGTATTTATCTGCTATGGGGATTGGGTATATTGGCATAATTGACTCAGATGTTGTTGACTGAAGTAATTTACATTGATAAGTTATTCATTGATTTTCGGCTTAAGGAAAATATAAGGTAAATTCCGCTAAAAGATTTATAAAAAATCTAAATCCTTTTGTAAATATAAAAATCTTCAAATTTGCATTAAACAAAAACAATGCTTAGAAAATCATTAAAAATTTTGATTATGTTTTGGATGGATCTGATAATGCTATGTCTCGATATATTACTAATGATGCTTGTGTATCATTAGGAAAAGTGTTAATTTCAGGGGCAAGTGTGTCTTGGGAAGGTCAGATTTCTATCTTTAACTATAATAACGGCCCTTGTTATTGATGCATTTATCCACAATGTCCAAAAGCTAGCAATATGCAATCATGTTCATAAAATGGTGTGATTGGAATGGCTCCTGGTGTTACTGGTGTTTTAATGGTTAATTAATTATTAAAAATCATCCTAAAATAAGAATGCAATCTTAGCTAAAAATTATTAATTTTTAATCTTTTACAAGACAGATTTTTGATTTGCAAATTAAGAGAAAAATAGTCTGATTGTTTGGTGTGTAATAATAAACAATTCAACACGAAGGATTATGATTATGATTCTTTTATTGGAAGCTCTTGTTAGATATAATATAAAAGTGATAAAATTGAGCATATTAAATGGGAAGAGTTATTTTAAAAGAAAAACTAAATTCTTATTGATATTTGATAGAAATCATCAATTTAATATTCTTGATTTATTAATGAAGATTCTAATAGAATTTTATATATTCCTTTTGCAGAGATTTTAAATATGAATAAAAAAGACTTTTTATAAAGAATTTAATAATATGATTTTGAAGAAGATTAAATTTGTTACATTTTTTGTTGATCTGGAAATACATCAATAAAAGCAACAGAATATTTGAATGAAATTGGTATAAAATCTATAAATGTTATTGGAGGAATGAAGAGATATTTTGAAATAAAAAGAGTTTTTTACCCAAATTTTTAAATTATAAATGTTCTTATTATTTTTCTATTTTTTACAACAAAATTCGATATTTTGTTAAAAAAGAGTTTTTTTAGGGTTTTGACATGGACACAGATTTAGTAAGTCATAATATTAAGGCTAACTTTCTTCATTAGGATAAAGATAGATATTTTTATTAAGCAAATATTTCTCTCATAAATATAAAAGCAAAAATGATAAAATTTAAGTTTAAATTTTTTCATCTGGCATTTAGAGGTCAATTTAATCTGCTCAAATTTTCTAATATGAATTTTTAAAGCATTTTAATATAAATTAACCTAGTTTTGAAATAATTGGAGATTTGAATATTTCGTATTTTAATCAATATAAAAACTTTTATTATCAAACAGTTTCATTTAAGATTTGTCCATAATTATAATATTCAAATGTAAAAAATAACTTACAATAATAAGTGATTTAGTTATTTTAATAGAAATTTATACCTTTAATATAATCAATAGGAAACTATTAATATTAAAATTTAATTTTAATGAGTTTTGAAGAATAGTTTTTGTTTATAGATAATTTAATATCAGAAATATTTGAATAATGAAATCATAATCTAAGATTCATATTGACAAAATTATAGAAATTAATAACATTGTATTATTTATCATAATATTATTAAAATGATAAAACTGTTAGATTTTATAATAGTTTTTTATATTAATAAATTATTAACTTTTTAATATCTAAATAATAGACAAATTATAATAAATAGTTTTTAGTTTCAAGTTTCCATGAAACAAATATTCTAACATTTTTATTATAAGCAAATCTTGTAAGTTTTGATTGCATTTTTTAATAATTAAATTAAGATTAATTTTATGATAAATGTTTTGCTAATCCTTTATATGCTTCAAGTTTGATATTTGAATAAATTGAAGAAAATGACCAAATTTATATTAAAGTTTTATTTAATTTTAAAGAAACTTATATTTGCAAGAATCGATGCATTTTGGACTAATTTTTATAATTTTTAAAAAATAATTCTTTTTAAGACGATTATTAAAATTTATTAAATTAGTTTTGTCTCTAGAAAACAACAAATATATTTATTAATATAGAAATCATAGTTGTTCTTTTGATTAATGTATTATTAGTTTTAATTACATATAAGCAAGTAAGTAAATACTGAAATTTAATATAAATAAAACTAGAACTTGATTCATCCTAACAAAGAACAATCATTAAATCATAATAATATTTAATTTTATCAACTTTTTTGTAGACATATAATGAGGTAATGGGAAAAAGAGTGTAAATAAATATGTGATGAAATTTACTATTCACAATCTTTCTAAAAATATTTAAATAAAAAAATAGAGAAAATTAATAAAGAAATAAAAGATATATTTTATCATTAATTATTGAAAAACATTCATTAATAAGTTGATGAGAAAAATTAATTTGATTAAAACTCATAAAAATAGGAAAAAAGTAGATCAGCTTCAAATAACTCATAAAATAGTGAAGTTTATGAAAGTTCTTAATAGCCTTTATAAAATTAAGAAATCAATTAACATCTTTTAAGAATATTTGTTAATAAAAATTAAACAAAGAAAAACTAATAAATTCTTTATAAAAATTATCTTTTTCTTTCTTAGTAAAATCTTATCGGTTCATTTTCATTTTTTTATTTCTTTTTTGAATCTTTAGAAAGCATCATTTTTTCTCTATCTATTTTCAATGTCATTTTTTCCATTTCTTTTAATCTGTTTTCCATGTTAATTATTCTTGCATACATTTTATTATGTAATTCATTATTAGCAATTTATGGATTTTCTATTTATTTTGTTTCAATATCAATTATTTGCATTTATTTCGAATCTCTTAAGGAATATTCTGCTTTTAATCAATTAATTTGTTTTCTTAAATTCTAAGTTCTTAACTATAGAATCCCCAAATTTTAAGTCTTTAGTAAAGTTTGTAGTTCTTCAACATCGAAGTCCTCATCTTCTCTTTTTACAACCTTGTTTTGTTTATCAATTTTAGTATTTTGCATTTTAAAGTAAAATTCTTCAGAATTTCAAAGCTAAGCAATTTATTCATATTTTTTAAGGTATTCTTGTTATTATTTATAATTCTTTGCTCTTTTTTGATAATCAACCTTTTTCTCTATAAATTTTTTTTTTTTTCGCCATTCTTATTTAGTTCTTTTTCTGTATTTCTTTTTTATTAGTTTTTTCTATAAGTTTTTTACATTCATTTCTAAAATTATAAATAAAAATTAGATATATTTGATAATCAACACTAATGTAAGAATTATTACCAAATAAGTTTCGATTTTGATGATTTTATTAATAAAAGAACTCTCTTAATGTTAGATGCCTTTTACTAAGTTAATTTCTGATCTTTTCACTATTTCTTATTATGTATTTACATTATAATCTATTCAGTCAATCAGTTATCCTTGTATTTAAACTAAGTTAGAAAGTTATAGAAATTGTTATTTTGTTTTTTATATGTTTTCATTAAGTTTTAAATAGGATTATTTTATATACTTTTCTTCTTATAAAACTTGATCTTATTATTATAAGAGATAATTATCATAAATATTCTCTATTTATTAATTATCTATTTTATCTAACTTTTATTGTAATTAATCTTATTTTGATTATATTAAGTTTTGAATATTAAATAAATCTTGCTTTAAAAAACGTTAATAATTTGATATGAAAAACTTTTGAAAAATATTCTCAGATTTTCTATTTTATTAATCGAATTGGTTTAAATCTATTATTAAATATTAAAGAGCTTTTTATAGGATTATAAACTCTTATTATGTTTTTTCTCATATTTAATTATTAAAAATCTCTTTGCTATTTTAAATATAATTATTTTATACATTTTTTAGTATTAATTTAGATTTACTTCAAATTTGATTAAATCTGCTGATTGTTTTTTCAATTTCATTTTATTATGATTCATCTATAAAAAAGCTAACTTTTTCATTATCATATTCCTCTTGTGTAGAAAAACTCTTATTAATAGAATTGTTTAACTATTTATAATAGTTTAAAGTTTATGTAAAATCAATACTCATATTATAAATAAATTTATTTAATTCAAGTTTGTTATTCAAGATTTATTATTAACTTTTCATTGATAAATAATAGATTTTTGTTTCTTTAATAATTTATATTTGGTTATTCTTAATGAAATATTATGCTTTCTTTATTTTAACTTTCTTTAAATTGTTTGATTATTAAAGAGTTTTTATTATCTTTTGTTATCGTTTAATAAATTACAAATATATCATAATTATTGTTAATATAAATATCTGTTATTTCAAACTCATTAACTTTATAAAAATTACTTAAATTAACATCTTATTAATTACAATCATTGTAAAATGTCTTAAAAAATGAATTATCTTCATATTTTATTACAATAATGTTTTTTGAAATTTATATATCTTTTATGGATTATTTATAAGGAGTTCCAATATATATAATTTATTACAAATTTTATAAAGAAAGAATTTTTATTTTAAAAAACTCATCTTAAAATATAATTAGATTAAGAGAGTATTCAACATGTATAAATATTGTTCTTTAGAATAAGGAGGTTATAGGCTATAAATTACATATTTCTTAAGATTCAACATTAATATCAATTTAATAGATATTACCAATAACATCAATTATTAATACAATGTTATTATAATGACAAATTTTATATTATTTTCTTAGCAATTTACCTTAAATTATTTATTAGAAAAAACCATCTTTATTCTCTTTATAAACAAAGATCTCTTTAATCTCTTCAATTATTTTAACAAAAAATAGTTGATTTTAATGAATAAATTATAATTATGAATTCATTTATAAATTATAAAATAAAAAAATTTATTTAAATTTGTTGAACTTTAAGAACTGTTAATTTTCTTAGTGATTCCACGAGAAACATTTTTTACTCATTTTAATAATCATAATTACAAGAATGATTTTCTGGCATTTTATGCTTTCCACAGTAACTATTCCCACAGTTGCATATAAAACCTTTTATTCCGAACTCTTTCTTACATTGGAAACACTGAAGTGAATTTTATTGAAAAATTGTAAAATTTTAGTGACTTTATTATTGCTCTTCTTCATTAAAGCTTTTTATCTCAATTTAACTTTATCTATATTTTCCCATGTTACATTTTCAACAACAACTGCTAAATATATCAGCAATAAAAACATCAAAACATTTTCTGCATATTTTTGTTTCAGATTTTTATTCATCAATCACAGAAGAACTCATTATTAAATATATAATTTTATTTTTATAATGAATATGTAAATTGATCCATAATGAATTTAAGAGGTTGGATATTAGATTTCTTTAGAAAAAACAAGAGGAGATTTTAAGGCATTAGATTTAGAACTTTGAAGAATTTGCAAAGAAGAATTTAAAGTTATTGAGTCTAAAGAGGATAAAATATTAAAAGAAACAGCAATAGAGAAAATTACAGAAATTTTTAATTCTTGGATGAGCTGAATAAACTCTTAAATATCATCAGGAAAAGGTTAATAAGCAAAAGTCTTATGTTTTGGTTCTTATAAGTTAGGAGTAAGCAGTCCCAAGGGTGATATTGATGCGATAATTCTATGTCCGATTTACGTGGATTGAGATAAGCATTTCTTTGGACTCCTTTTTGACATTTTGATGGACTATTCTAAGAACAATACGAATATCAAAAATCTTCAATAAGTCAACACTTAAACATCAGTAACGCCACTTATTGCTATGAATTTCTATGGAGTGGAAATTGATTTACTTTTTGTGTCAATGGACAATTTATAAAGGTTTGATGGAGAGATACTTGAAGGTGGATTATCAAAAAGACCAAATTTATACAATGATTTGCTAATGGATCACATGGATGATAAAATGAAGAGGAGTTTTAACGGATTCCGAAATGCAGAGATGATTTTGGAGTCAATAATGTTACCAGAGGATTATGACCATAAAAGCGAAATGAAAAAAAGATTAGAAATTTTCAAGCTTTTAGTTGTTGCATTAAAAGTCTTTCATAAAAAGAAAGGAATTTATGAGAATAAAATGGGATATTTTGGTGGAATTACATTAGCTTTAATGGCAGCTAAGATTATACAACTTTATCCGAATTTTTCTGTTTTTTAACTTTTGGAATGATTTTTCTATATTTACGGATATGTTTGGAATTGGAATGACTTCCCGGTATAAATTGTTCCTGAAAAGAAAACTCCATCTGATAGCAAAAACCCTTAAGGTTATAAGGATTAGATAAGTTTTTCAGATGATATTGTTTTTAGTAAGAAAAAATGATATATGGAAATAATGACTCCTGCTTGGCCTTAGATGTCTTCTACATTTAATGTTGGGTTTTCTAATTGAGAATCTATTATAGAAAACTATATCAATGCACATAAGAGCTTTTAAGATTTTTTATAAAAATATTAAAAAAACTAAGAAGGATCTTTATATACGATGTAAATTCTATCTTTATTTAATGAAGAGAATTTCTTTCTAAAATTTCCTTATTTTTTAGAGATTTTTATAGTTGGAAATAATGAATAGAAATTCTAATAATGGTAAGGATATGTTGAGAGTAAAATTAGAATTTTAATAGAAAAACTAGATTCTTTGTATTTGATTTATAAAATAAGATTCCAATTGTATCCATGATTGTTTAATACAGATTATCCTTAATATTAAAGAAATGAAAATGTGGAGGCTTTTTAATACAAATAAAGAGTTTTTGTTGGAATGGAATTATTGTCATAAATGGACATTCAAGTAGATTTAACAGGAATTATATCAGAATGGGTTTATTCTGTTGAACTCGGATGGAATTCTGAAAATTAATACAGAAATTCTAAGGTTTTGGATATTTTCTTCTTTATTAAGAATTCTGCTTAGTTATAAGAGGAATGATAATAACAAACGGAAATAGAAGAAATGATTGAGGAAATTCCATAAGAAAAAGATTTAGTTGATTTCTTATTAGAATAATTACTTTAAATTATAGTTATAATGTTTTTAATTGCATTTTTTATATCTTTCAACTTATCATCTGATTGTAAATCTAAAATATTCATTGCTTATAATATTGCTCCTTTTTATTAAGAAAATGTTAATAATTCTTGTTGTGAGGTTTCTTAGATGATTGATATTTATAATTGGAGCAAAAGAGTTGAATAAACCTTCATAAATAAACTTTAATATGATTTTATACAAAATATAAAACAATTAGAACAATAGCTAAATATAGCTTTAATAAATTAAAAAAAAGAAAAAATACATATTTATACAATTAATACAGAGGTTATGATATGAGAATATATTAATTATAAGAAAACATTATTTTAATATTAATAAGAAATGTTATGTGATAAAAATTAACATTAATATTTTAAATTTAATAAAAAAGTGGTTTAAGTATCTTAAGATATGTGTACTTGATATTTTAAAGGTGTATAAGAATTGATAAAATTCATTGATATAAATATTTACTCAATTTTAGAACAAATTTTTACTAATAATAAAATACCTAAAAATTCGTATAATTTTCATGAATAATCAATTTAGTGTATTGATGGAATAGAATAAAGTGATTTTCAGCTTTGTTATTAATTCTGTTAAAATTAAGGAATTTTTGATTATTTATCAATGATTGATATTTAATTAGAAAAAATAATAAATATCAAAGATAATCTTTTACAAATTAACAAACAAGCTTTATTACTTAATAAAAGAATATTAAATGAATCTTATTTTATTCTTGATAAAAAACAAGGAAATTAATTCAATAAAAATTATCAAATAAATTAAAGTAAAGTTATTAAAAACTTTATTAATTCTGAATAATAAATTTATAACTTTCAAACTTAATAAGATATTTTGCTAAATGGATTATAATATATTTCTAATAATAAAAATATGTAAATTCACTATTAATGAATTGTTATTAACATATAAGGAATTGATATAGTTAATAAAGATCTAACATTTCTTAATAAAACTTAAAATCAATTTCTTTAATTTATTACAGACAAATTAGGGCTTATTAATCAAGATACAAAGTTAGATCAAAGTTTCAATTATTTAAATGATAAATATTTTACAGATTTTCATAGAATAAATTACCTTGAGTTTTTTATTAATTAAATTTAATATTATAATTTTATAGAATGATTGATAATGATATAATTACCTGGTTTATTGATAATAAATATACAATATTTTTATTAATTTTAATTGGAACAATAATTAGCAGATTTGAAATCGATATTTTTTTAAGACTTGATACTTTCTTTTTATAACAATTTATAGATATGATCGTATTGGCTATGACAATGTCTTTTTTTATATTGATTTGTATTAAATTAGACAAATTTCTTAAAGCTTTTAAAGATTAAAATTTTGATAAATTTCTTGAAGTAACTTTTATATTGAAAATTCAACTATCAATCATTGGTTTTTATTTAATCACATAAACTATTGATAATTCAATACAAATGCTTTTCCCTAATGTCATTTTGTCCATGTTTTTATTTACCTTTATTGCTTTTATTGATATTTTCGGTATTAAAATTTTAATATTTTAAGAATAATAATCTTTAAACTTAAAATATAAGGAAATATTTATGGATATTATATATTTAATGTTTCCAATGTTAATGTTAGGTTTAAGAGATGAAGTTTTAGAATATTTCGCAAAAATGAATATTTTTATTATTATTTTATATCTGTTAATGAAAATATTAAAAAAGCAATAAAAAACAGATTAATCTTTATAAATTTTACTAATTTCTTTAATTTAGGCACTAGTTATTATTTGCTATGTTTATTATACTTATTAATTGCTGTTTGCTAAAAGCGAAGATAAAACTTTAAAATAATTTGTATTCTTTTTAGTAATTTAATAAGAAAGTATCTTATTTATCAGTTTCTTATATATTTTATACAATTTTTAAACAAGTTTTTCTTCAGTTAAAAATACATTGAATTTTATATACAATTTTTTACAAATAAAATTACGTTAAAAAAGACTCAATATGCACAATATGCTATACAAATGATAATGACTTATTCCCTTTGTTCTGTAATCACGTCTATCATATTCATTGCTTATACTTTTGGAGCATAAAAAAGTAAAAAATAATTTGCCCATTATGCAGAACTTGGAATACAATTAAATAAAATTAATAAAAAATAAAATATTTAAATAACATCCGGCTCTTAGCTTCTTTTTGTAATAAAATTCTGTATTTTTATATATAATTTGGTTTAAACAATTATATAACTTTCCATTGAGAATAAAAACAATGTCAAAACACTAAAAATTACTCCACATTTTAAATTCTGTTTTTTATTTTTTGATAAATTTCCTAATAGAAAAAATAACGCAAAAACATTCATTGCAAAACCGATATAAAAATATCAAAATTAGAAGAATTGTTATAGAATTTGGTCATTCATCATTTCTCTAACCGCGATGGAGGCCTTTTTGTTCTTTAATGTACTTGTCATTTATATAGCGCTTGATTCATCCATTATAGTAACAATATTTTAAAACTTAATTTAACAGCATCGATTTTTGCTTTATGGCGGACCTTACAATTATGATTTAATGATATATTAGGCCTTTTTACCAATTTCCTCTTTAGTCTATCAATCCTCCTCTTCTTATAATTGAATTATTTGGTCCGTAGTTTCTTCTATTATTTTATAAAACGCTTTATTAACACATTGTTCCTAGTTGGTTTTAGAAGATGTTTCATAATAAAGTAAGTTTTTCATTTTTGCGAAATTTGAGGATTCTTCTGAAGAAACTTGTCTTTGATTAACCAAGTCAATTTTATTCGCAATTAACATGATTTTAACAGATGTTTTAACAAACATCTAAATTTCTTCTATCCACTGTTTTGCCTTCTCAAAACTATTTCTATCAGAAATATCAAAAACAATAATGATTCCATTAGCAACTTTATAGTAAGATTTCGCTAGCGATTTATACTTCTCTTATCCCGCAGTGTCCCAAATTTGAACTTTTACTCTTTTGTCTTTAATGGTTATTTCCTCTGAATGAAAATCTATAGCAATTGTTGTGATAAGATTTTCATCAAATTTGTCTTAAACAAAACGAACAATCAAGTTAGACTTCCCAACACCCGATTCTCCACAAATAACAATTTTTATAGTCATGTCATATGATATCTCGGTCGTAGTCATTCAAACAATTATTATTTTTAAATCTTTATTTTTATAATGAAAATACACGTCTTTATATTTTTAAAGGTAATTTTCAATTACTCTTATGATCTAACTAAAGCTGTTAGTCTTTGGAAGGGAAAAGAAAGAGCGATTTTCCTGGTTAATAAATTTTGCTTTTTATCAACACAATTGAATTAATCTTAAGGATTTTATTCCTCTGAATATGCGGTTTAAACCTAAGAGGAATTTGGATTAAGTTTTACATTGAAAATAGAAGGAAACATGTAAAATGAGAAAGATGGATTTGTATTTGGTTTGAATAAAGAAAAATAAATGAAATTTATGAATCAAAAATATTCAAAATAAATAGTTGATTAATTGCTATTGGATTAGAATGGATTTGCTTTGTGGATAAATGGAGGAAAAAAATCATTAAATTTCTCTTAAAACAAGCAATAAGTCTAAACTTGTGAGATTGATAACTTTACAGATCCAATCAATATTTACATATAAAAATAATAGTAAAAACTTAATGTATATTTTCATTAGTAAAAAGACTCATAATATAAGCTATGCGGATCAGTTAGTTATGATTTTGATAAAAAGGTTTTCTTTCAAATGGCTGCAAAAAGCTAAAAAGATTCCAATTTGGCATTTTATCTAACTTAGTTCTTTTTTAACACTGATGTTGTAAACCCTGATATTGATTAATATAACACACATGAAAATGAAGATGTATCAAGGCTTTTTCATGGAATTTATTTGAATTTGGATTAAGAAGAGCCAAAAACTGATTTGAATAAAAAATCAACCGTTTAGGATTTATTAATAAATGAATAATCAATCGAGTCAAATTTAAAGGTAAGTTTGCAGTAGTTAAAAAATAGTCTTACAAGTGCTTAGGAAATAAAGGATTATTTTAATTATCATAAAAGCCTTAGAAAAGAATAGAAAATGAACACATTATAAGAAATCGATTAATTTCTTAACTTTGCTAATAATTCCACTCTTGGAGATTAGTAGGAAATTGAGGGATTTTAGAAAGATGAAAAAAGCAGAAAAATATACGAGTCTTTCGTATAAGCTAAAAAGAGCATAAAAGAAATAAGTGATTTTTATAATCAGAAAAAATACGTTTTTGAATAAATCCAAAATGCTCACGAGTAAATTTAAACAAATTTGAAAACTTTGAATGAATGGAATTTAAATCATTAAAATTTCAAAGGATAATTGGAGATTCTTTCAAACTCTTTAGAGAATATATAAAATTTCAATGCAAACAAAGCTCTTATTAAAGTTGTTGCTGGTTTTGGTATTTTCATAGTAATTATTTTAGTTTTGATTTTATAAAGACTTTCAAGCCCTGAAATTAAGATTTAAAAATTTCTTTAAAAATTTACTTATTTTTTTAATTATAATTTTTATGAATTTTCCTCATCATTCTCTTAACAGACACAATAAATAATGAAATTATTCTAATACTGTTTATGGTGTACAGAAGAAATAAGAAAAAATAACGGTTAAAGAATGTAGTTTAAAAAGTGTTCTAAAATTCTAATGATTTTCAAAACAAAAATAAATAAGAATTTTCTGATATGAAAAACTTCCCTAAAATAAATGAGTTAAAAATCAATGGAGAATATAACTAAAACAATCCTCCTTTAATTAAGAAAATTTATGGAGAAAATTAGATGGAAATAAACTTACCCCAATCTGACTTTGCTTATGGAGTGAAAAATCCTCCAGCAGAAAGTTTCTAAAAAATCATTAGTAATTTTAAAAGCAAATTTCTACGTTAATTAAGAGGAGTAAAACAGAATAAAATAGTTCCAAAAATGGAGTGAAGAGAAAAATAAGGTAAAAAAGTTATCTTTTAAAGAAACAAAAACCGTCAAATTATAAAAATAGAAATAATAGGAAATTAATAATCCAAAAACATTATTAAAAAACACATATAAAATGTAAGAGTTTTTAGATATTCCTTCTAAAGTAAAAACTAAGTAATATTTATAATCTTATTATCAGCTTTCTGTCGTTTATTTTTAATTCTTCATTTGTTCAAATTATTCTTTCATTTTCTAAATCTCCTCTGGAGTTCCACCTAATTTTGACCAATCGAAATTCTCGAACATTTTATCAAAATTTTAAGGAGTTTCTTGCTGACCCTCATCGGTTTTTTATTCATTTTTCTATTCTGAGTTGATATTTTCCTCTGTATTTTCCTATTCAGAACTTGTATTCTGTTCAGTACTTTACTCAGACTTTATCTTTTCCTCATTCTTTTCTGATGGCTTTGGTATTCTTCTAAGTTTTTTAATTTCTTATTAAATTTCCATTTTTACAATTTCTATAAATTCTTCATTAAATTCTGGTTCTTCATGTTTTGGTATGTCTTTACTTTTATCATATAAACTTTTAGCATTTTCCTTCTTTTAATAAATCACTTTTTGTGTTTCTTAAATTATTTCTTCTCCGATCCATTTCTTTCTTTCAATAATTTATGAAACTTCTTTCTAAAAATCACCAATTTTTACCCAAAGATTTTCAAATAATATTTCTCTTTAAGAATGATTTTTATATCATTTTTCATAAGGTCTTATCATTTATTCAACTTTGACAATTTCCTATTTTATTTCCTCTATTGAAGTATCATTTTTCATAAAAGTTACAAAATCATCAATTTCTTCAGCTTTTTTAACAAAATTCTCAATTTCTTCTTATTTTAAATAAACATTCTTCTTTTCATCAGTTGTTATATCTTTTAGTTAAGAAACATAACTTTCAAGCTGATTTTTACTTTGGCTGAATATTTTTTTATTTTTCTCTAAATTCTCAAAAGCTTAAATGAATCATATTTGATTTTCATAAATTTCTTTATTATTTTTAAAGTTTTTCAAATTGTCTGAAAATTTATATGAAATTTTTATTTTCAAATTTCTCTTTGCTTCTCTTGTTTTAGGAACGCTGATTTCTTCATATTCTTCTTCAGGCTTTTTTTCTTCCTTTTTAGTCTGTTCTTTATTTTCTTCTTTTTACTCGTCTTTATTGGAGTCTTACTTTTTATCATCTTTTTCTTCCGTTTTCTTTTATTTTTTTACTTTTTCTTTGACATAGTAAGTTTCTGTATATTGTTCCTAAGCTATTAAATATGCGCTTTGTATTAATATTAATCCTAAATGATCCAATTAAATCTCAATTTCAATATCTTTTTTAAGAATCTTTTTTTTCTTTATTTCTTCTAATCTGCTTTGAATGTCAAATAGAATTTCCGCCTAATATTTGCTTGTTTCTTCATAAATATTAATTGTAAAGTTCTTATCTTAATCATCAATATTAATCATCTATTTTGTTCCATAGTTTGTTTTATATGGAAATAAAACACTTTTTTCTTTAATGATTTTTTCCTCTGTTTTTATCTCACTTAAAATCTCATAATTTGGTCCATCAAAAACATCAACTTTTTTGATCTTGTAAGAAGGCGACAAAGTTGCAGAATAAAAACTTGCTCCTAAAGCAGGTGAATCATCCCCATTCATATGAAATTCCGGCTTTTTGTTAAATATTTTCTCAATCAATGAGATTACGAATGGAATTCTGCTTATTCCTCCCAAAAGTTAAATAGAGTCAATTTGAGCATTATTTATTAAAGAGTAAAAATCTTAATGAATTTCATTGAGTTTTTCATAAACATAAATACAATAATCATTTGCCTCTTGTCTTGTTATATTTGCCTTAAAAGATAATCCGTTAATAAAAGAATCCATTGATATGTTTGTCTATTGATTTGATGAGAGATTTTCTTTCGCTCTTTACACTTCTGCAATTAATCTATGATATTCTCCAAAGGAAAGATCTTTAGTCAAATCCTATGTTTTATCATAAGAGATTTATTTATTATTTTTTCTTATTGCAAAGTTAGCTAAACAATGATCAATTAATTATCCAGAAAAACTATAATAGACTTTATCATTAAGAACTTTTACTGTTTGATAAAATCCTTTTTTCTCATCTTTTGGATCATTTAGTTTTGTACCCAATTCGATCAAGCTTATTTTTGTAGATAATTGGCCAATATCAATGAACAAGAAATTTCATTAACTTTCTTTGGTATCAGGAGCATTCTTAGCTTAATACATAATTGCTGAAGCTGTGTTATCTATCAAAAATGCTGTTGGTTTTGCTTTAGCCATTTTCAACGTGTAAAGAAGTTTTTTTCTATCAGCAATCGACATGCCGTTGTCAATTATAGTGAAAACTGTTGTTGAGATTTCTTATTAAGCTGTTCTGGTTGCGTTTTCCATTAGTTATCTTATCATCATTCCGAATATTGTTTCTGCTCTTGTTTCTATGAATTATTCCTGATTTTCTTTTTTATCTGTAAATCCTTATAAAACAGGCAAAGAGTTTATTGGGATTTTGTAATAATATCCGTATTCATCTTTTAATAACTCTAGCTGATTTCTAAATAAGTTTTTTAAACCTAAAAACTAGTCCAAGTCTTTGATTCCTTCAGATAAAAGAGCCAAATTTGGAAACTAAAAAACAGTGCAGAAATTTCTACCAATTTTACCTTTAGCTTAAGCCTCAAAATATCTGCTGTCTTTACATTATGCAAGTGAGGATTACGATTTTGCCTTTGTGGCTAAATCTTCAACCATTGTAAATGATTTTTTTATTAAAAGCATTGCACCTTTAGAATAGAGAGTTCCAAAGTTGATACCAACACCTTGCTAATAAAACACCTATATAAAGAATAACAAAATTATTGTTTATCTTTTCATAATAAATTTATAAAATTTAATTTTTATAATATAAAATACGTGTCAAAAAAATATATTTTTATAAGCAATATAAAGTTCTATTTTTTAACTGTTTTTTCATTATATTTAATGTATAAATTTAATAAAAATGAGTTTAACTAAATAGATTGAATATTTGTACCAATAAGTAACAGATTCAATATAAAGTTAAAAAATTGAGTTTTTTTGAATTAATTTTATATGTTTTAAAAGTTAAAGAAAATCGATTAAAAGTAACAGATGGGTTTTTAATTGATTATTTTTATACTGAAAATTAAGATCTTTTACATTATGATAAAAAAGTTGTTATTTTAGGCTAAGTTAATTTTAATTAAAATTTTATAAATAAAAAAGGATGATTTTTCTTTAAGAATATTTAGATAATTTCTCCTATAATTTTATTCAAACTAAGAAATCTATAAAAGGTAAAGCATTATAATAATGGAGATCTTATTAGTGTTCTAAAATAGTAAATAAAATATACAGAGAATATCAAAGAGTCTAAAATAATTGGATTATAAGACTTGTTAACCGCTACATCTGAAAAGTAAGAAAATAGTTTTATTTTTTAATAATTTATAATGAGATAATTATTAAGTAAAATTCCTTAAAATTTTCCTTATATTTACTTAGTATATACAATTATGACTATTATTTATATATTTTATGTTAAAGCAAATCAGTATATAATTAATGAGTGATTTGATGGTTTGAATTTTTACATTTCTTTCTTTTATGCATTAACTCTTTATTGTTTATATAAAACAAATAAGATCAAAAACAATGTACGTATTAATATTGATGATCCTTAATATGTTTTTAGTTAAAACGCTAAGATATGTGAGAAATGCCCAAAGGGATAAGAGAATATATTCTTTGTTAAGCCTTATAAAGCTCATCATTGCTGAATATGTAAAAGCTGTATATTGAGAATGGATCATCATTGTATATTTACATAAAACTGTATTGGGTTAAATAATTATGCTTATTTTTACTGATTGCTTTTATATGCAACAATCATAAGTTTATTAGGCTTAATAAAATGGCTTATTATCAATTATTAATGTTTCTTTAAATCAAATTTAATTATTTCCAAATATAGAAATTTAGTTAAATTGTTCTCATTTTTAGCTTTAATAGGAATTTCATATATTTTCTGTATGGTAGTAATGATGCTTGGAGATCATACATTAGTTTGTCTTACTAATAAAGGAACAATTGATAGCATGTAAATTTTCAAACAAAAAGTAAACTTAATTGAAGTAATTAGTAATTTACGAATGATTTTTGGGGAAATTTGGATGATTCCTTTTCCTTTTGGTAAAGTTTAAAAATATAATGGATTATTATATAAAGAATATTAAACATCAAATTATTAACCAAAATACTAATATTATAAATAGTAAGAAGATCCTTATTTTGAATAAATGAAAACTAAAGAATAATTTTATGAGTATTTATAAACAGTTGAGAATTATAACATTTAATCATTAGTAATAAAAGAAAAAATAAACAATTTTCCATTTGAAATAAGATTCTAATGTGATGATATTTAGTTAATCTAAAATATTCCAATATAAATAAATCAAAAAAGCAATTTCTAAAATTAATAAAAATAATAAATTTTATAATATTTTATAATGTAAGAATGAATAAAATATGATTATTTAGAACAAGAGAATAATATAGCAATTAAAAGCGTTTTTCTTTAAATTTGCTAATTATAAAGCTTTAATATTGCTCATTGTTTTGTAAACACATAAAATCTTACAAGATATTTATAGTAATTTTATGATTATTCTATTCCTTAATAAGAAGAACTATTTATTCGCTTTTCTCCTTAAAAATGAAATATTTTAGATTTTTAAGGTTTTAAAGAAATGATATAAAATCTCTGTAAATTTAATTTGATTGGATTAAAGGCTTTTTGTATTGATGAATACAAGTACTATTTTAGTGATATAAATTTTTAAATAGAAATTATCGATTCTTTATTATAAACTTGTTTGGAATAAATATCGGTTAAAAACAAAGATTTTTATGATTTGATATTTTCTAGATGTTTTTCTGCAATATGAATAGATAATATTGATTTTAATTAAATTTAGAATAAAATAAATTGTTAAAGTATTAACTAATATTTTGATAATTTAAATAAAATAACTTAATTTAATTAAAACAACTTTATGGATTATTTAAAGGAAATTAATTAATAATTAGAATTTATACAATTTTATTAAATTCCTTAGATTAATTAAATTGCATCATAAATAGCTGTAAATGTAATAAAAGTATTTTTCTTTAATTTTTTTGAACTTTTGAAAATCAATTATAATCCATAATTAATAAACATATAACAGTAATTGATAAATGAAATCTTAATGAAAATTATATTTTTCTTTTGATATAAAGATAATTATAATATTTATTTAAAAATCCTAAAGGACTCATAACAAGAGACAATATTTTAACAGTTTTTAGAGTTTTATTTATAATAGTCTTTATCAATACTTTTTAATGGTGGATATTTGGAAGAGAATATTTTCTATTTAAGAAACATATCAAATTTATTAGAGTAATTTAATAAGATCTATGGAGGATTTTAATGTTTAAATCATGAATGAATAATTTTTAAATGTTTTATTATTTTACTGTGAAAATAGAATGAATCAATAAGTGATTTTTCATATTTTAAACATAATTAATTACAGCAACAAAGATTAGCTTTCTGTAAGTGTTTAATAAATAATAATATGAATTTTAATATAAATAATAAAAACTGGTAAATTTGATTAAATTTGGTTATCTATGAAGCTAATATTATGATTTTAAGAAATATTAACATATGATTAATTCTTTTATATTATTGAATGTTTAAATAAGATTAAATAAGAGGAATTTTTATAAAGAAATCTTATATTGGATTTTATGATAAATTTCAACAATAAAAAAATGATTTTTTCATATATTTTTTAAAAAGAACAATTTATTAATGAATTATTTTCTTTATTTCTTTAAGGGTATAATTAAAGCAATTTAATTTGTTAATTCTTCTTAAACTTAAACCAATCAAAATTTAATATTTTATAAGATGAATAAATTATATTAAAAACAATCAATTTTTTAAAAGATAAAAATGATTAAATTGACACTTTACCTTAATTTACATTTTTAAAAATATTAATATAAAATAGCAATCTATTAAAAGCATATATTTACTCAGAATGCTTACATGTTCAATTATTTGAATTAGTAAAAGTATTATAAAATCCCTTATTAGAATAACAATGAACCTATTTGTTAGATATTTTGATATTTGAGATTTATTTTACTTTAATGGAGATTTTGATAAGAATTTTTGAATATGTTTTTAATAATGAAAAACTCAAGATTTTATTTTTCTAATAATTAAGCTAATTAGATTGTGAGAATTTACAAGGAATATTATAATTCAATTTATTAAATTATAAAAAAGCAGATTTCTATTAATACTTTTTAATGAATTTCTAAAATGATTAAGATTCTTCTAATATTATAGCTTTATAGCTGTATTTAGAAATAATAAATTAAGCTTAATGCTTTAATGATAATTTGAATTCTTTTTTCGTATTTTTAAGGCTTTCATATGATTATAATCATTTTCTTTTAAATATTAATAAACTTTAACATTAATATGAAAATGAAGGTTTTATGGGATTTTAGATTCAATTTTAAATTTATTAAGAAATTGAAGATTTATAAACAGATTTTCTTACAATAAATCTACCACATTATAAAGGGTATGATTATATGGTAAATTGTATCAAAGAAATCAGTAAACATTTTCTGGTCTTTAATTTCTATTATTTTGATTTCGACAAAAAAGCTTTTATATTATTAGACAATAATTCTTCTTTATTTAGAATTATTCAATTAGAGTATTAAAGGCAAGGAATTTCGACAAATAAGATTTAAATAAGTTTAAAAATCGAACTCATATAGGAAGACACATCATAATGTCCATATTGTCAAACTCTTTTTTATACAAGAGAAATCAATTACACAGAATAGACGGGTCCAATATGCAAAACTTGTTATTTGAAATATCCATAGATAGTCAATACAACAATATATAGATAATAATAAATTTCAATTAACTTATAACAATTATAATATGTCTATTATATTTCCTTTATATTAAGAAGATAATTAAATATATTAGGATAATAGTAAAATATGGAGTTAAGAAGAATATAATCAATTAATTTAATTTGTTAAAATACATGGAGAGAATTGGGATCTTATTGCATAAAAAATGATTTCTAAAAATCCTAAGCAATGCATGAATAAGTTTAAAAATTCATAAAGAAGTGTTAAAAAAGGAAATTGGTCTGTTCAAGAAGATTAAATGTTATTAAACTGGGTTGAGATAAACGGAGCCTAAAAATGGACTGAATGTTCAAAATAAATTTCTGGTCGTTGTGGAAAGCAGTGTTGAGAAAGATGGGTAAATATACTTAATCCAAACATAAGAAAAGGTAATTGGAGCATATAGGAATAATAGACTATATTTTAGTTAATATAAAAATACCAAACATCTTGGTCTTCAATTTGCTCAAAATTAAATGGCTGAACCGAAAATTCAATAAAAAACTATTTTTATTCGACGATTAGAAGAATTTAAACTTCAAGAATGTATAATTACATTTATGACCTTTTTGAGAGAAAAACTCTTTCTTTTTAAACTCTTTAAGGATAAATTGCAGAGTTAAAGAAATAGTTTTAAAACTACAATTATCTTTCTTATTAAATATTCTTTTATATAATTGAGGAAGATAACTAATAAGATGAATTTTCTTAATTTTTACTTAATTTTGTTCTATAGAGAAAAGATACTAAAAATGACAATAAAAAAATAATAAAGAAAAAGAAGTGAGATTTTTGATATATTAACAAGATATTATAAATGTTAAGATAGAAAAATAAAAACTAGCAAATATAAGCATTGATTGATAATCTCTCTAAAAGTATTAAAACTTGCAAACATATCCGACTATGATAATAAGATACCATTACTTAGATAATATTGGAAAGTTGTAGTTAATGTAAAAATAAGGATAAAAAATAAATAATATTTTTCCAATTATAATTTATAATGAGTTGTTCTTAATAAATATTGGGTTAAGTTACAAAAGCCTTATATAAATATAGAAATTTACAAGTTTAGAAATAATTAATGAAGAAATGACAATTAAATAACAAATTCAATCAGATTGAAAACTAATAGAAAATTATGCATGCTTTTATTGATAAAATATAAACTATTTAAAGTAGAATAATTTTAGGTGAGAATGAATAAGGTTATTTAGAGCTAATAAAAACATATGAAGAAATATAGGAGTGTTTTAATGATTAATTAATGTTTGTTTTTGCCAAAATTTGCATTGATAAAAATATTCATTAATTTTTTATTGAAAATTTAAATATTTCAACAGAGGAAATTCATTCGTAAATTATATTAAGATATTTGATACTGTTTAGTCTAACAGATAATTTTGCTAAATTTAATGAAATATGCAAAGTTATTAATTATATTCTTAAAACAATTAGTATAGATTAACTATGTTTAGAATTGATAATAAACAGTATTTGGTTGAGTGCTAATCTTATTCATGAAAACAACATTCTTTCTTGTATTTTCTTAGAAAATTACGTTTTCGACTAATTTATTAGCTTAGCAAAAATGAATATTTAAAATAATGATATTATTAACGCTTTTGTTTTCTTCTTTAGACATTTATACTAGGCAAGCAAGTAAGATATGAGTGAGTATTAATATATCAATATACTTGAACTTAGTTTTATCTTTTTACTCGAATCTAAAAACTGTAAAGAAAACATTGGAAGTATACTTTACTTAATAAACTCTCTTTTAGAATAGTATAACTATGACGATTAATAACAGTTTTATACGACTGAGATTATATAGTCGTATTTTGACAGAGTCGTTTAATTATTAATTTTTTACTTCGAATATCAAGTACAAGAGGAATAGGATTATCAGGCCTTGTTGCAATTAGAGTTTTTCTTTAGAATAATTTTAAGAAACTTTAGCGACTAATTTATAAAGATTTAAGAATCAAAAGTTTAGTTTTTAAACTCAATTTAATTTCTTATAGAAAATCAAAGCGAATAAATTATTTAAATCGGATTTGATTTTATTCAGATTATAGAATAGTTTTGTTATGAATTGTTTGAAATATAAAATCAAGAATATCAGAGTTTTTTAATATTTCTTAATTAAGTCTTAATATATGCAATTTCAAAGGATTTTATTTATTAATTCGCTAAATGGTCTGCCTATGTTATATAATCCGGTTATTTGTTTGTTAATATAACAATTTTAGGTTAATAAGAGCTAATTTCTTTACTAATCAAAAAGCTTTAATTATTTGGTTAAAGTAAAAAGGTTTTAGAATAGCTACTATTGTTATTAGAGTAGATTTTATAGTTAAATTATATACAGAATAATTAACAAGTATAAATTGACTAAAATAGTTATGATATTTTACTATCAACCTAGATTAGTTCTTTTGATGATATAAATAAGATGATTGAGTAAATGATGAAAGAATATATTATTTTAAATTAAATTTAATTATATTTTATTAATTTCTAAATTCTCTAATATTTTTTATTGTTTTTTGTAATTATTCTTCAAATGCAGCAAAAGTAGTTTTTAAAAAAATAAACAAAATTTTACTTGAATTGTTTTATATTCTGTTTAATCTTTATTCTAATCAATTAAATCTTATAAAATATCTTCTTTTAATAATTTATAACTTATTGAATTGTTAGTATAGTCTTCAGTATTGTTTTATATTACTTTAATAAATATCTAATTTAGTTATTAAATTATCAAAAGTAAAAACTATTATTTTTATTACTTGAAATTTACTTCTTTTTTTTGATAATAAATTTTAAGATATTTTTCTATCACAAATTCTATTCCATTTAATTAACATTGATATAGTTATATAAAATACAATATAAAAAAGCCTAAGTCTTTCAGAAGCAATTTTGTTTTCATTTTATCTTAAAATATTTCCTATATTTTTTACTTATTATACTCACAATGTGATAAATATATTCAAAATTCAAATATTTTATCTAAAAAGTTAAATTATAAAATATTCTTGATTTATTAATCAAGTTCTGAAACTATTTATTAATTTTTTTAGATTTTTTCTAAATTGTATTCGTATTCTCTATATTATTAATCTAGCTTATCTTATAACTCTAGAAATTTTGTTGTTTTTTAATAAAAAATTTCTTATTCTTTTTCTTAGTTAAATTCCTTATTAATTTTATCTAACTATTAAACAAGTTCTTCTTTAGTTTATTTTAAGTAATTTTTCTCAATATCAATTTATTCTAATTATATTTATGTGAATGGCTCTTTATATATAATTGGGTTCTTTTACTCTTCATAAATACGATCTTAGATTATTTATATTAATTCCTCATTATCCTATATAATCATATTCAAACAACTTTCACAATATGAAAAATCTTTATCAACAGTATATTTATTAATTTCAATTAAATCTTACAATTATTAAAGTTTTTCAAAAAATTCCTCTTTTTAC
>JACCDV011066458.1_pt1 | contig 25795 bp, 28 predicted proteins | sample 7446131 | NCBI WGS metagenome assembly JACCDV01 (sample SAMN15323448, study PRJNA562643) | freshwater metagenome | isolation source: river surface water | place: USA:Blue River Watershed | collected 2017-08-17
GCACGATGTTGGTGTATTGATTGGAAAATATTTTTGTGTCATTGATGCTTGGTGCTCTCTTTATAGATTTAACCATTTTAAAAAAGTCACTGGAAATATATTTAAATCTAATGTTGGTCGTCGTTGAGTGAATTCCAACAGAAATTCTCGAAGATTTAATTTTTCAATGTCTGTTGGATCAGCGGTCATTGATTGCATGATTGAATCAACTCGTTTGTCGTTGATAGTTTGCAATTGATCAGCAATGACTTGTTTGCTGTCATCGTCTAGCACGTGCGGAGCCAGCATACGAGGTTGATAAGAAAAATCCATGGTAAAATTTACTTCTGGGTAAGTGTGTCGAAATCTAGCAAAATCAAACAACGTTAAATTTGAAATTGTTGAGTGAAAAATAAAATTAATTTTCTTTTTGGTCAACATGTCAATTTTCCGTTGGAAATCGCTCCAAGTATTGCCATATCGATTGAATTCATACATTGACCCGGTTGTTTCAGCACTTATTTTTAAAGTAAAATTATCATAGGTGTCACCAAAAATTTTCATCTTGTCTACTAATTTTTCAAATCGACTCATACTTAATCCCAACCCACTAAAAAGATTAAATTCGATATTTTTTGAAAAAGGCAAATCCATCAAAATATTAATCAGCTGATTGTCCAGCAACGGTTCTCCACCAGTTACATACAATGTTTTTAGTGTTGGAGCAAATAGCTTAATCTCGTTTAGTAAAAGCTGATATGTTGGAGATTCTCTTATGTCAGCCTGACTAGACTGATTAAGTATACGATCTTTGTTTGTAATCTGGTATCGATCTGGTAGCCCGGTTATTTTGTAATCTCCATTTTTGATAATGTCCTGTCTCCAATTGCTGCTAAACTCTTTGCAACAATATGTACAAGCTAGATTACAATCTCCGTTGACTGTTAGATCTAAAATTTCTGGTTGCTGATATATTTCTGTATGAGTTTTTATATTACCGTGTCTAAAAAGACGAGGACTCACCGCTCCTTTGTCTTCTGCAGGCCAACAGTTTTGTTCGCAATTGGAGTTGCGAACATTCTGTAACATCAGTTGTCTGTCATTGAGGCTGTCTGCATTATTAAAAAGTTGACCCGGATTTTTTAAAAGCCAATTCGGGTCAACAGTTCTTGATCCAGCAGCATCGCAATTATAAATTGTTTCCGATTTTAAATCTATTTTTAGAAATCGAAATTTCATCGAACAATAATAATCACGCTCAACATTGGACATCAATAGTCCTCATCGTCATCGTCGTCATCATAGTCTTCATCGTAGTCGTCCTCGTCTTCATCGGCATGATCATCTAAATACTGTTTTAATGCCTGTTTGACTTCGCTGTCGCTTTTAAAAGCAGATTTGATTTCTTCCGCACTGATGTCGTTGTCAATTAACACACTGACCAGTGCTTCAGCGGCTTCTGCACGATCCATTCCGTTGACGTAACGCTTGATCTCTTGCCAAACTTCGTTTGCTAACTCTGCTGCCATATTACGCTTCTCCTTCTACCGTTTCTTCTGGAGTACTTACCTCACTTTTTTGATTTGCAAAGTCTGCCATCAATTTGTCTAAGCATCCGTCTTCGTTGGATTCCCAAGCCTTGCGGAACATTTTTAAAATTTCTCCATCGCTGGTAACAAACGACAAACGATTACCGTCTTTCTTGAGAATGCCTTTCTTTTCTGCAAGATCAACTAAGCCGCTATGTGGGCTCATACCCGTGGTATAAGGAATCTTAACTTGTACGCCTTCAAATGGTTTGGCATAGCGTGTTTTCATGATCTTACATGCAGCACGAATACCGTTGACTTCGGACACTTTGTTGCCATCTTCGTCTTCTTTGAGTTTTAACTTCTTCATGGCAACAACGATACTTGATGCGTAGATAAATCCTTGACCGCCTGAGATCTTATCATCTGGGTCAAACATGTCCTGACTGGCGTATGTATGATTGGTCACTACCATGCCCACGTTGTAGCTACCAAACATGTTGACACAGTTACGTACCAATGCTGTCAATGCTTTGGGTTTACGACCCAAGTCACCTTTCATCTCACCGGCTTCAAACTGGTTAACGTCTGTGGGAGTCAACAACATACCCAGTGAGTCAATTACAAACAATACCTTTGGACGCTCGCCATCTGGTAGTGCTTTATAATCGCTCATGAATGTTGAAATTGTTTTAGCAACGTCATCGATCATGGCCATTGACAATTTCAACAACTTGCTTTCGCTGGTATCGACACCCAGTGCTTGCAACCACGCCTCGTCTAGGGCATTTTCACTGTCAATCAGTACAACAAAGATTCCTTGTTCTTGTGCATGTTTGACAATGTTACCCGAACAGATATATGATTTGCCTGCGCCAGAATCTCCAGCAAACACAGTTACCTTGCCCAGTGGAATACCTTTGTGAAAGTCTCCAGAGATCAAGTAGTTTAAGGCATAATTGCCTGTTGAGATCCAGTCAGTTGGATCATTGAATCCAATGCTAAGACCGTCAATGCTTTTTGTAATTTCCTTGCGGAACTTTGATACGTCAAATGGTTTTGCCATGGTTGTTTCCTTCTCTTAATTTGTACAAATCTTTAAAAATTTTACTGCTATCTAAATTTCTTCGTTGATCTAGTTCTGCCAGTTTAGCAAACGAATCATTGAGATTTTTATCAAATGGTTGTTGAATATAGTGTAACATATTTTGATAACTATCTTCGAGCAGATAACCCGGTGCTTCGTTGATTCTAATTTGTAGTTTGTTCTTAATTGATTGTAGCACATTGTCCGGTAAATGTCTAATATTTAGGTAGGATGGCCCCAACAATGCACCAATAACAAAACTGTTGTTATGAAATCCTAGACTTTTGAAATAGTCTACGCAACCAAAAATACTATCATAATTTAGCAAGAAATATAACATATTAAAAGTTATTTTATGGTTCAATTGGTTGATAGTTTTTAAATTATCCAAGAAGTCTATCCATTTACCACCATACCGAATGTACTCAAATTCGTGTTCGATTGTTTCAACGCTTATTGTCCAGTGAACATTTTTAAACTTGCATATTTCTTCAAATACTCGAGTATCAACTTTGCTAAGATTGGTATTGATACGCAACTGAACTTCGGGCTTTAATCGTTGTAACAACTCTAAATTTTCTTTCATCAACAGAGGTTCGCCACCTGCTAGATACACATGTCTGAGACTGGATGCGTGCTGATATATGTATTGTTTGAAATTCTCTTGTTGATCAACAGTTGGCCTACTGGGCTGTATTTGCAACTCGTCTGCCCATTTGCTACTAAATTTTGGTTCACAATAAACACAAGCAAAATTACACAAGTTGCTCCAACGAGCATCTACTGTTTGTAGATCAAAATTACCCGGTTGATAAGTTGAAATTGGTACTTGTTTTAATTCACGAATATAAAATATTCGATCGCTAATGATGTCAAATCCTTTTTTTCCATGTTCCAGATCATAACAAGTTTGGCAACTAGGAACAGGAGTCTGATTTATTATGTTCTGTTGTCTGTTGATATTTTCACTGCCCAATACAATTTGATCAATCGGACTGTCTTTTATATTGCCAATGGGCATGTTTTCAACACTTCGAATACAGTTCTTAACTTTTCCATCAAAGTTATACATCAGCCCAGTCCACGGCATTGGACAAAAATATGAATTGGTCAACATGTCCTTAGGTGTCATCGTGGTCCTAGGGAGATATCTGGTATTTTTAATCCATTGGATTCGGCCGTTTCTAATAATGTTAATAGTGTTTGTGCCCAGTTATCAACATCTGCAGCCGGTGGAACTGTTTTATCCGGGCTGGTAGCTATGTTTCCGGGTCGAACTATAGTAATTCTTAATCCGAGTCGGCGATGTCGTATCTGCTTTACTGCTTCTTCCAATGTAACTTTTTGAACACGATACTGATCCATGTCTAGCCCATTAAGAGTAGAAACTGGATCTTGTGTCATCATAGTGCTGATCACTATAATATGTTTTTTTGTTCCTTTCCAACGCTGAGTCATTTCAAATAACAATTCTGTTTGAGCATACCCAGCCTGTGCATTGTTAACAAATATGTCGCAAGGTTCAATTTGATCTGCTATTTTAGGAATATTACGTATGTTGTTGCCATCTCGTTTACTGAGACCAATCACTTCATGTCCTTGGGTTGCATAAATTTTAGATAGTGCTTGTCCAATACCCGCGGTGTGTCCAGTTATAGCTATTTTCATTCGATGTTCCTCAATTGTTTTTGTGTGCGTATATATGATTCTCTAATTGCAACATCAGTATTATCAATTGACAATTCATATGGATGTTTAAGATATGCCCAGCTATGATCAATATTGTGTTCTCGAGCAAATGCCTGTATGTTAGGCAAATCATCTATATTCAACACACTCACTGTGGTCCAAAGATTCAGTTTCACTGGCATGGTCTTATAAATCATAAGATTGTTATAAAATTCTTGCCAGGGAATAGGCCAACGAACTAAATCATGCACAGCTTTAATACCATCGCAACTGACTGTGACTGTGACTTCGATGCCACGCTGGGCTATGTTTGCAATTTCAGTCAGCACAGTACTACAGTTTGTGTTGAGTCTTAGAGTTTTGAGATTGGGTGGTAAATTGGCTAATATTTTTTTGTAGTTTTTGCTGTAGCTAGGCTCTCCGCCATTGATGTCTAGGTGTACGATGCGATCCTGAGGCAATGTCCAAAAACGGTCTGTATTGTTGATAATAGGAAAAGTTGGGCCTTTTAAACTGCCAATTCGGCTACTAAGGTTTTCATTGCAGGTCATGCAGGCCGCATTACATAAATTATCCAACACTCCGCCTACTTGTAGATAATTTTTTTGTTGAGTATCAATATCTAAATTTATAGCATGTTGTCTAATACTAGTTGGTTCAGTTTCCTGACATCGGATACATTCAACTGGCCATTGATCCGACTCCATTAATTCTTTGGTGTTGGATAGCCATACACTGGATTCCATGTCTTCAAGTGTATTAAATTGCGGAGGATTGACCATGTGACCGCAACGACTTACTGTGCCGTTTGGGTTGAAACGAACAAAGTGATCAAGTCTAGGGCAATGCATAAATTGGATTTAGTATACGCTGACTACGGCCGATGACCCAGTCATATGCACAATTGTCTTTGTGTTTGACATGAGCTACTAGCTGACCGAACGTCATTGATAAACCTATACATTCAAACAAAGTTTGGTCAATTCGCTGATACATTTCGTTGTTTTTTAATTGTGTGTTCACAGACAGTTGTTCAAATGGTTTTGCGTGAAACTCTGTAATGGTTTTTATGTGATCCATACTTAAAAAATTTAGTACGCAGTCTGGGTGTGTATATCTTGCCAAGTTTACTATCCACGAAAATTGTGGTGCATAGTGTCGATCGAGGTGCAAATAATTTTCAGCAAACCATTTAACAGTGTGAATGTCAAGATCAGGATTGTCTCTTAGAGTTGTTTGAATAAAACTGCTGACACCAGACTCAAATCTCTGTGCAGGATCTCTGAGAAATATGTCAATATTGTTGATTTTTCTAATTTGATTATTTAGATAAATTTTCCATTTACTTTTGTGTGTTTGGTCTTTGAGACTGCTTTGCCCATTTTTGAAAATAGGATACACATACCGCTGTGACGGTATAACTTCTATAACCTCACAGCGGTCTGGAAAAATAATGCAATCCAAGTGAGAAAGCATTTAATACAATTACTTCTGTTGACGTGCTCTAATCATTGCCAAAATGTCTTCAGCTTTGTTGGCACCTGCTGCAGGAGCTGGTGTTTGTACTGGTGCACTGGCTGCTACTGGCTCGTCGTCGTCGAACGCACTTGCTACAGGAGTGGCTTTGGCCACTGGAGCTGGTGTATCCTCATCATGACCAACTGCTGGAGCTGAACCACCTGCAGGTGCTGTTACACCTGCTGGACGGAAGTATTGTCCCCAACGCTCTGTGTCATACGGTTGACCATCCACTGAAGCTTCGAACATTTCTTTGATTACCTTTAACTCAACATCAGTTGGTTTCTTTGGCAAGAATGTTGAAAGATCATACAAGCCATATTGTTCGATAGCTGCTTGTTCTGCCTCGGTCAATGCTGACTCTTTGCGAGCCCACTTTGAAGTAGAGTAATCAGCGTAACCGCCTTTTGATGTTTTTGTGATACGGAAGTCCAACCCACGTAACAAGTCTGTTGGTAGTTCTTCCAATTCTGGATCCATCAATGCTGACTTGATAGTGGCAAAAATTTGTGGGCCGATGATGAATCTACGGATTGGATTCTCTGGAGTCTTGTCTTCTGACATTGGATTTTCACGTACAAAGCCTTGAAAGATGTAGCTACGTTTTTTCCAATACTTACGACCCATCTCTTCCAATGATTTGTCTTTGAACCAAGTACGTACTTCTGCTAAAATTGGGCAAGCCTCTTGCCACATTTCCACGCATGGTACTTGAACCATGACTTGTTTGGAATCCATCTCACCTTTGATTCCGTTGAATGGTAAACGAATCATTGCTCGTTCTGCCCAGAAAAATGTGTTCTTTGGATTTGCGTCTGGTAGGAAGCGTAGTGTTGCTGATGAACCTTCTTCCATATTCCAGTGTGGGTAAATTGAATTATCACCACCTGATGATTGACCGCCTTGCTTGTTGCCTTCTGAAGCTGCTAGTCTTGCTCTGATTTCTGCTAATGATGCCATTTTAAGTTGCCTTTCTAAGTAGTATAAAATGTGTTGCCTATGTAAAATTTAGTTTTACGTTGCCTGTGACACAATGTAAAAAGAATGTATATCACATGTGTAGTATACACGCTTGTTTGCACAGCGTCAATAATTATTTATGATGTACTTGCTCTATTTAGAGATTTCGATGTAATAGATTTGAGTTGGGCCGTTGGCATCATAATATTGAGTACTTCTAAAACAATCTGTAATTTTTAAATTGTTCTTTTCAATGAATGGGCGAAAGTCTTCCACCCCATTCATTGATCCAGCCTGGTTCTCTTGTAACAGGATGATTCCATCGTCAGTTAGGTGCCGACCGATGTGCTGAAAAAAGTCTTGGTGTGCTTGCCAGTTGATATCCACAGCAATGCGTTGATAGTTGTCATCACCAGGACACTCAAGATAGTGCGGCGGATTGGCTACAACCAAATCAAATTGTTCATGTTCGGGCAATACCGATAAACTACTGCCTACATAAGCAGACACACAATCTTGTAATCGGTTGTGTTGAACAGTGGTAGCAACAGCATCAACAATAGCCGATTCATAACAGTCGCTTAGAGTCAAACTTTGTGCTAATTTAGCACCCAATATACTAAAACCAATATACCCAGGGCCACTGCACCATTCATAACAACACCGAAACTGTCTATCAGGATAACGATTGCGTATGATGTCTACATATTCTTGGCCAAACCACGTGCCACCGCCGTCCATCCAGCTGTCGTAGTGTACTTGAATTCCGTTGGCATTAAATTGCATTATAATCTTTTGGGTCTATTGGGTTGTTGCCAGTTTAAAGTGTTTTCTCTGGCTTGTTGTTCACATTCTGCCATCCAGGCAATAGTATTGGGTTCAGTAATTATGCTTGGAAATATTTGTGTAATATATTCAACATGTTCCATAGGAGTGGGATGAAAATCTCGTTGCCTAGGATCAAAGTTGTCCGGAATACCGGGTCTGGATCTCCAGTTGTTGTTAAACAAAGTAGAGTAGACACTAGGATGTATAGTTTTCAGTATGTCATGATACAACTTGCGCACATCCTGATCATCTGTCACAGCATCGTCAGGGTTTGATCCCAGTCCGCTGGTTTCGTTGGTATTGTTTAATGGCACCATGCTCATAAACTTCCATTGGCATCCTATGCCTTCCAAAAAGTGTTTGGCTGCTGCAATGTTGGCCATGTCTCGAATTAGGTATCCACGCTCACAAGTAAAGTTTTTGACATAGTCTCGAGGCAACGTACTACCTGCTGACCAATATACATTTCCACCTTCTTGCCAACGTCCTTGAAGATATCGATCTTCTCTGCTGGTATTGGTCCACATGATCATTACAGTGTCGCCGGTAGTTAATTGCTGTTGTTGAGGGCACTCCATTAGGCTGTATAAGATATAACTGTTGCCGGCACCGCACAAGCCCCAATTTTCATAAAAATTAGCCTGTCGTCCCAGTGCATCTGCCCATGTGGGCCAACGCCAGTACTGGGTAAAACTACAACCAATAGTAAACAGTCTATCAAACATGATGTTGTCCTACAGTTTGACTGAGTTGCCAGTGCTGATCAGTTATTGGTACACCTTGAGATTCAAACCAAAGTCGATCTCTCTGCCAATCCTTGATTGAATCATGATCAAATGCGCTAGTACTGGTTTGAATATTAAAATTGTCGTGACAGAATTGATCTCTATATATTTCAATTAATTGAAATTCACTCATTACCATTCGTTGCATGCTAGGATCATATGCAACAATTTCTCCAGATTTCATTAAATCTATGTGCAACTGTAAAAAGTTTTTGTTGTGTATTTTTTCTACATGTTGGCGTAATTGTGTCAACAAGTCTCGAGTTAGATATCTAAAAGGCACACCACTGGCACACAAATGTTCATTGCTGTGACCAAGATAAGGCCGCTCAACTGACAACATATACTTTACATACTTTCGATTTCCAGTATCAATGGCATCAGCAGATTTACGTGTTACAGGAATTATATCAGTTGCAGGATATTCTTTGAATACTACATCTGCATCTACAGATAACCAGTTGTTGTCAGACACCAGTTGATCTAAATGAAGTTTTATCAGTTGCTGTCTAAACCAGCCACCATGACGGGCATCGTCCACATGTGGCAATTGAGAAAATACCACAAAGTTGATATCTAAGTCTGGAAATTGATCTACTAGATATTGTTTACAATCATCAACATATGTGGGCCAATGCTTGAGATCAAAATCATCAATGATGATGTCTATGGGCAAATGTGAGAGATACTTTTTTACAGACTGCAAACACAACACAGTTATAAAAAAGTATCCTGTAAAGGTAGTGATTACTACCCGATCGATCTTCATTTATCTTGAGATGATACCAGACAATGCTTTTAATCTAGACAACATATCATTGTCACCGGTGTCTTGAGCTGACTGAGACCAACATTCACTCATGCCGTGTTTTGGACACTCAGTGCCTTCAGCTGTCATATTGCAACGACCTTCTTCAAATGTGCTTAGATTGTCGGCTTCCATGGGCTCTGACCCTTTCATTGCATTAGCTCGATTGGCCTGTTGATACTTGACCAAATCACGTGCTGGAATTACCTCTGCACCAGAGATTCGTTGAGCAATGGCTTGTGCGTTATCTTGATCAATTGGACCATATGGTGCACGCCCATCATCAAATACTACAAAATAACTTCCGCCCATGCCTTCATCAACTTGTTCGGCTAAATGAGAATAGTCGCCATCTTTCAAACTTTGAACTACACGGTTAACATACGCACTGACATCACTGGAACCAATTTCTTCCACATCACCAATCATTTCAGCAACGTCACGAGCAGCGGCCATTACAGCGGCTGGACCATATTGCTTCAACAGATCCAAATGACTGTTCATGATACGACGCAGTATTGCACTTTCAACTGGCGATACATCAGCGTCTTCGCGAATTTCATCTGCTGGATCTTCTGCATCAGCAGGAGTATCTGTATCAAGATCCAACGCGGCCAGCACTTGTGCTATGTCTGCGTCATTGGATAATTCTTGCATTCTAGCAATGATTACACCGCGAGCATCTGCATCTGCGTCTTGGTCAGCCAGTGTTTCGAGTTGATCAAACAATACGTCGTCGCCGATTAAATCATACAACTGTTCTGTGGCATTGGTAGCATCGGCACCTACTGGCAGTTCCTTGCTCAACAACACAACCAACTGTTCCTTTTGTTCTGGCGTTTCTGGTGTTGCCCAGGTTCCTTCCATGAGCTTGTTGGCCCATGATTCAAATATATTAGCTTCTTTCATAGCATGTCCTTGTTGTGAAATACGGGCCAAGATTGGCAAGGCCTGTTCGACTCTTGTGTCTATGTCTTGACGAACAAACATGCTTTTGATATTCTCAATTATAACATCTTGTTCAGTGACTTCAGTTGGATTCCAGTTTTCAAAATAATTGGTATATCCACGATGTGAGCTCAATCCTTTGAGCACACGGTTCAGTGTTTCGTAATAGGTGTTAGTTTCAGTGATCAATGCTGCTGTGTCGCCTTCAAAAATCTTGCCATGATTGGCTCTACGAAAACGACTCAATACATTGAGTTCTTCTACTACTGCGGCAATGTGTTGTCCGCGGGCATCGTAAGGTTTGCCACCGTTGCGTACATGTTCTACCATGGCACGGCCACCTGACAATTTTGTAAATGGCAACTTGAATCTTTCGCCCTCGGCAGTTTCTACATACAAACTTTCAACATAGCGATATCTTGCATCGCCTTCGCCGATGGGTTTTTTATGCTTAATCATCAATCGCACTGCCTCTGGTCGATCGTTATAGCTCACAGTTTTTGTACCGCGCCACGACTCAAACAATCCTTCTTTGATTGCAGCTTGTCCTTGCATGCTGTATCTCAAACGATTGATATTTTTAACTCCAAAATCCATTAAATTTCTAGTGCTGAAATGTTTGAGTTGTTCTAAAAAAGAGAACCACTCATTTTTGTCTGCACCTTCCATGGTTCTGCCCACGTTGTCTCCAGAGTAAATTTCAAGGCTGTTGTCGTCGCCTAGCATGACCACCACAGTTCCGTAGTTTTTGCCAGATTGTGCCACAAAGTCAAAACTAAAAACTTCAGCTTCACTAGGATCAGTGGCTGGTTTTCCAGCACTGTCTAGCAGTTCTGGGTCAAAGTCTCTGCTGACTAGCAGATCAAAAAGTTGTTTTGCAGGTGTTTGTTGAGCCATAGTATTGTATTTAGTTAAAAGAAACAATGAAGGGCATGGGCTCAATTATAACGTCGCCATGATCTTTCATTTGTTGATCCATTTCTGCATGATATGTTTGTAGTTGTTGCATCATGCGTACTGCTAGAATTGTGCTCATAACCAGGTCATCTGTTTCACCTATTTTGGCAGCATAACTAGTGCCGTGGGCTACAAATGTTTTTAGTTCAGATACCAATGGAGCACTGTTTAGCTTCATGCGTCCAGATTCTATCATTACTTTGAGCTTGTTGCAGGCTGAAAGTTTTGATTTGTTTGTGGTGTTAAATCCTTTGCGATATCTACGCCCACTGGCTGTGGTCACTGAATTGTCACTTAGAAAATAACCTTTGATATTTTCTTCACCGTATTCTGCAATGCTTATCAGTGCAGCTTCTCCAATGGTATTGTTTTCAATTGAGTAGTAAATTGAATTGGGATCTTGTATGATATCGTTGATGTATCTACAGATGTCAGCTAATATACGTATTTGTTCTGGAATAGTGGTTCTGTTGTGGCGCCACTCTCCAATTTGTGTTGTGGTGTTGGCTTCGAATATCTGTATAGCAGCTGGATCGCCGCCAGTGCCCAGGCTTGGGTCTAATGCCACAGCATAAATCTTGCCTTTTTGTGGTTGTTGGTACCAGCGTACCTGTCCGGTTCTAAACACAGGTTCTTGACCTTTTAAGTCTAGTAGTTTAGTAGGAGCAATTAGTGTTTCATCGTTAATGATAAACTCACAACCAATTTCTCTGCGAAAACGATCTGTGCCCAACTGTGCTTCCATGCTACGACCCCATGCTTCGTTGCGATCGGGATGTTCTTGCCAGTAGCTACGATAAGCACGGAATCCATTGGTGCCTACTTCTGTGGGGTTGCCGTACTCATCTTCCATCTTGTTGGCCATCTTCCACATCAACGCAAACTGATCTTCGTCTGAGTTGGGTGTTGATGTAATAATTGCTTTACCACCAGTGGCCAAGGTAGGGCTAATCGAAGTCCAGAACTCTTTGGCAATGCCGGGTCGCACAAACGCAAATTCGTCAGCGTACAACAATGTAATAGACATACCACGACCTGTTGTTTCTGTGGTTGTGGCTGATACTATTCTTGATCCGTTTTCAAAGTCTATCGATCCTTTGTTGTAACTGGTCACACCAGCACGTATAAAGTCCGGGCACAGTTCATAGGCAAAGCGAATACGTTGCATGATCTCTTGGGCTCCTGTAAACTTATGTGCGGCAATAAGAATAGTTGAATCTGGCACAAACATAGCATACCACAACAAATAGCCTGCGGCCGATGTTGATTTGCCCGTTTGTCTGGGCATCATAGAAATTGAGAAACGATAATTGTGGTAAGTGTGGATCAGTTTCTTTTGATACTCATAAGGATGATACAACATCTTGCCACGTGTGGGATGCTGGATGTAGAAGTAATTGTCCATGAAGTAAGCCGGTCCTGTTACAGGATCAGCACAACGCATAAACTCTTCAAGTTCGTGTTCTGTAAATGTTTGACGTTTGTGAGGGGCTTTTACCAATACCCCTTCAAGACTTTTGCTCATGTCCTTACTTATAAGGGTTTTCGCCGGTGAGCTTAGGAAGTGCGAACCACAGTTTGAACCACTGATCTGTTCCGGGCTGTATGCGTTTCCGGCGTTGATAGCGTGCCACTGCTGTGCCTGTGTCGCTGATATTTGAACCTTTGAGAGGCTTTAATTTGGATTTTGGGTACACGCCCTTGCCAAACTCACTGAATCTCATTTTAAGTTAAAACGCATGCCTGTGGCTTGTTCCACTGCCTGCACTGTGGTTTGATATTTGGGTAAATCTGCCACTGGCAGTGCGGTGTTGGGCATCAAATAGGCCATGGTTTGACCACTGTTGCGTTCATAGATCAGTTTGTACAAACGTGTGGGTATGCCCAATCCGTTGCCTGTGACAGGATGGCCTGGATCAAAAATTCCACCGGACACGATATAAAAATCGCCCCCTTTGGATGCCCAATCTCTCTCCCATGTCTCTAGCTGTTTCCAAATACCCCTGTTGTTGTTGGCCACTTGTGCCACCATGTTTGATAGGAAGAAGCTTTCACTCATGATTTGATCATTTTGTGTGTTGTTACCTGCTGGAGCCATGTGACCGCGGTCGTGTGTGCGTCCTACAGTGGCATAATCTGCTAGTGTAGCGCGACATTGTTCATGTACCTGTGGATCAGCACGGAAGTTATCTTTGCGTTTGGCAGGACCTGTCATTGACGCAATGGTCAGATGCTCAAACACTGCTACTGGAGCTTTGACACTGCACTTGTGTATCACAGCATAGTTGGTTCTACAAAGTTCTTGATCTCCGGGTTCGGCTTGATACTGGGGCACACCCATGGGTGCAAACTGTGGGCATTGATCGGCAATACCGGCCCAGGCTAACACTGGCACTGCTAACAACAATAACAATATTTTTTTCATTTTATACCTTAACATAAACACCGCCTACTAAGGCAGTGGTACTGATAAACTCAACAATGGCTGTGACATCAGCGTTGTATGCTTGTGTCGTTGTGCCGGTGCTGGTTTGACTGGCGGTGAATCCGTTGAAGGTAATTGAATCTGTTCCAGATCCTGCGCCTTTGGTAGCCATGACTTTGACTACTCGGCCAGCAGTATAGTTACTGCCTGTGATGGTCATGCCGTTGTTCCACACGCATTTAACCAAGTCATCTGTGGCAAAGTCAATGGTCAGTGTTCCACCATCGGCTATGGTACCAGCATCTCTAACACGACGTGTTAACAATCCTGACACATTGCCTACCACTGTACCAGATGTGGTTATATTTCCCGATGCACTGATAATACCACCAGTACTTAGAATCAAATTGCCACCGGCGATATTACCAGTGGCTGTGATATTACCCGTGGTGTTGAATTGTGTGGCAGTAACACCATTGGCCACTGATATGTTGGCCACTTCTTGTCGTGTGTTTCCTGCCACTGGATTGACCAAAACTCTCCAGATTGCTCCTTGATTGGTACTGGTAAAATTTTCCAAAGCATCCAAACTCAAACTGCCCGATGATGCACCGCTGAATCCTGCGCTGGTATAACCTTGACCGCTGAATCTAACAATGGTGTTGCCAGCTACAACTTGTGTAGGAGAAACAGTATTACCGTTGTATCTACGTCCAATATAGTTAGAGAAATTGTTGATTCCGTCGTTGTAGACGCTGGAAAAAGCGTTGGGTTGGCCAGTGACGTGTAGCATAACACCCATCACTGCTGGAGATATCTGTGTTCCAGTAGCACTACCAATGATCTTAAATGCACCTTCCAGCGGATCAGCAGTGGGCACATAAAAAGTTGCTTGTCCGTCATCGTTAAAAAATGCAAATCTGTTGGCTGTGTTTGGAGGTATACCATCAGGTTTGTAGAATCCAATGTTGCCCACAAGTTGTATTTCTGCCGAACCTTGAGTTTGCAGAATCATATCTTCATCGACGTTTACAATGCTAAGAACATTGTTGCTGGCTGTGAAATTACCAAAGCTCAAAGGTAAGTTTGCTGTGTCAATTGTAAGTGTGCCATCGTTGGCAATGTTGGCGCCAGGACCGGCTTTGACTCCGCCAATTTTAACATCTGTAGCTGGACTAATGTTACCTGATATAATCAAGTTACCAGTTACAGTGACATTGCCGCCAGTCGAAGTGATTGTGTTGACCGTGATGATGTTGGCCACAATGTTGGCGCCGGTGGCCAAGGCCACAGGGGTTCCGCCCACTACATTGGCAGTGTTTACATAGATTGAATTAGTTGAAGGGTTATACCAGAGCCGACCTTCTTGTCCCACATAGGTATTGCCATCTGTGTTGTTGTCGCGGCTGGTGTAAAAGTTTTGAATGAAGCTCATGATTTAGAGCTCCTTAATCTTCTAACGGTTCGTCGTCGCTGAGTTCGGCTATCACCGCTACTGGAATACCAGCAGCACGTTTCATGCGCATCAATGAATCTTCTTCTTCGGCTGTGGGGTTGGCTGCTTCTGCTTCTTCCATGGCACGTTGTTCTTGATCTTCGTCGTAGACGTTTTCTACACCCACAGCTTTTTTCAACAATTCAATTTTTTGTTGCAACGGTGGAATCATAATATCATCTGGCTGTTTAGCAAGTTCGCTGTGATCAGAAGGTTCTGCTGTCGCTTCAACACCACTGTTTTGACTGTTGATATAGTCAGCCAACTTGTGTAATATTTCATCTACTTTCATCTTGGATATCCTTTGAAACTATTTATTGGACTTTTGGTTGTAGTTGTTTTTGGCTCATTGCTACCTTTTGATCCTACCAACACTTTGCCCCCGGGGGTGTCTGTCATGGTCAACGCTTGATTTATGATTGCTTCGACTCCTGAATCAAATCCTGACACCACTGCTAATTCTCCAAATGCGCCTTCGGCTGCAAATGGTTCTGCAACACCATCTTGTTCGAGAGCTTGATTGGCTCTGGCGCGAGCCATGGCCACACCAAATCTATATGTCTTGTAGGGGTCCTGACTGCTCAATCCCGGTAACACATACGTGTTGTGCATGGGACCACTGTGCTCGGGTGCTATGTCAGCTCGAGATTCTGTGACAAATTCTCGAGCTCTCATCGCGGGTATCCCTTGAATCCTTTGATTGGACTGGTTTTGTTGGTTGATTTGACTTCTTGACTTTGGTAATCGCCGTGATTGAGATCTTCAAAATCAGTTCCAACTGCTGCAAATGCTTTTTCTAACATTTCTTGTTCTTGACGAGTGTACGGTGTTGCAACGTTGTGACGTCCAACCCAGGATTCTTGATCTATGTCTGGCACAAATGTTCCATCTGTGCTGGCCACAGCCATCATCACACGGTTGAGTTCATACACACGATCAGCTCTGTCTGGATGACGAAATTTATTCAAGCCCACAGTGGCTTGTTGGCGACGATGCCCAACTTTACCTACTTGGTCTTCTGTAATAAATTCCGCGGCTCTCATTGATTAGTAACTGCCTTGACCAATAACGCCGGCCTGTGCTGAACTAGCTGTGCCCAGTTCCTGTACGGTAAAGTTTGCACCTGTTACAGTCAAACGATTGCCGACACCAACATAAATTTCTTGTGTGGAGCTTGCTGGAATGCTGACAGCATTTGAGTAGATGTTACCCACAGCTGCCACAGTGCCCAACGCTGTGGCAAATACATTAAACGTAACTGCGGTGTTGCCGGTACTGATACTGGCTTTGTCTGTGTACCATTGGGCATTTGCTACTGATGTATATACGTTTGCTTGTGGCATAAATTTATTCCTTTGTTATTATTGATTACCATGCACGACATGACCAATAACGAGCCTTGGTACGCGGACCAGGATTGGCACAGTTATGTCTTGCTCTAAAACTTTTTCTTCTTGCTGGGTTGGACTTTTTGATCTTCATGGTCTTTTGACCAGCACGCTTGGCACTTGTACCTCCGTGCCCAAAATTGACTTTTTTTACATTGCCAGTTTTGGGATCCTTAACATACACTTTGAATTTTTTGACATCGCCACGCATGGGCTTGCCCAATGGCACTTTACGTCCGCGATATTCAGCTTCGTCTAAATCAGCATGGTCAGTGATTTCATCGTCAATTTCTTTTTGTGCTACAATTGCAGCATCTTGATCTTCTTCAAGTTCTGCTTCGCACTCAACGCCCTCGGACAAAATATCAGCAAAGCCAACCCACTGTTCCATCACAGCCCAAGTTTCTTCTGTGGCATCTACCAATATTTCATCAGCTGATGCTTCAATGATGTAAGTTTCAACCGCAGTACCATCATCAAATTCAAACACAAAGTCATCGCCTTCCACAGGATTAACTGCACGATACTCTGACTCTGCTAGATAGTCTCGTAAACTTTTCATATTACTTGGCCTTGAACTGCTTTAATTCTGCGTACAAGTTCATGCCTAGCTTGTCTGTGTTGGCTTGTTCACTAACTTGACGTTCAGTTTGACTAGCAATCACAGGTACTGTTGTTTGACCTGTTGATTTAGGCTTGTTCAATCCACCTGCCCAACGACGCAACAATTCATCATCTTCACCTGTAACTTCTTCATCTGTAGGATAGTCTGGCTTGTTTTCTGTTGGAGTTGTATCACCGTATGCTTCTTCAACTTGATCACAAGCACATGGTGTTTGTCCGCATCCGCATGATGATTCTTTTCCAGGCAATCCGGCCAAATTCAACAACTGTGCCAATGTTTCGGCATCATCGCCTTCGGCACTGATTGTGATATTTTTAGTCGGTTGACCATGTGAGTCCATGCTCATGTTCACTGACACATTCATACCTTCAGCAATCATATTTTCAACACGGCTGTTGATGCTTTCGTAAACGCCTTTGCCAAACTCAATACCGCCAGTTTTTTTGGCCTTGGGTTCTGCATCGGCTTCTTTGACTTTTTTTGGCAATCCTTCGTGCTTGGTTGCAGCAAAGTCTTTGACATCTAATTTTTTCATTGTCTTGGCAACTTTTTTAAGCTCAGGACTTGCACCTTTGATCTTTTCACCTTTTTGCATAGCGTGAGCCATGCCCATGAACTTTTGTTGTTGCTGGCTTACTGCTTTTTCAGCAACTACGTTTTCTGAGTCATAGCGTTCTTGATCCATGTAATCATTGGCTACATTGATGTAATCCAACGCTTTGGTAATCTTTGATTGTACCCACTCAGGTAAGTTTTGATCATCACTTAATATGCTGGCCAGTTCTTCGGCTGCTTTGGTCAATGTGTGTAATTGATCTTTGGCCATATCGCCCTCTTGATCATATTCACCTTTGTCTAACAAACTGATGCTGTCATCTTCGGCAATAGATCCCTTGCGGTGTAATTTACTTGTGCCTTTGACTTTGGCGCCAATCTTTTTGCCTTTGCCAGCGCCAACTTCTTTACGACCTTTTTTCTTTGGCTTGTCGCTAGCTTCTTCGTCTTCTTCGTCTTCTTCTTCGTGCTTGCGTGTGTACACTGTGCCTGTGGAGATTTGCTTCTTGTCAAACTTGCCTGTGCCAGCTTCTTTTTTCTTTTTCTCCAAGTAAGCATCCATCTCTTTGAAGCCTTCACTGGTCACTTGATATTTTTTACCATCAACTTCAAATTCTTTTGCGCCTGCAGCCTTGGCCTTGGCCAATGCTCCTGAAAACTCATTGCCTTCTTCTACATCATCTTCGTTGACATCTTCTTTGGCACGCAGTTTGGCCAACACAGCACCAGCAACTTTTTCACCTTTTTCTTTTGATCCATAACGTTCAGCAGCACTCTTGGCAATAGCGCCAAATGCTTTGCCTGGCTTGCCAATGTCTTTGCCGGCACGTGCGGCTTTGGCACTGTAACTGGCTTCGTCAAGTTCTTTGTCAGTCACTGCTTTTTTCATTGGCTCTTTTTTGTCGCCATCTTTGTCAATGTCCAAGAAGTCTGGTTTGGCACCTTTGCCTTCGGCCAATGTTTGTTTGTTGGCCAATTCAGCCATGCGTTTGTTTAGATCGTAAAAAAATGTCATTTCAATTATCCTCTTGGGTTTCTACCAGTTAGTGGGCGAGCTGGTCGCTTGACTGTGCTCATTGGGCTTTGATCACCCATGGGTAAATCGTTTGTGGTTTGTGCAGCAGGAGTTTTGCCTCCGGCAATTTCAAACTTGCTACGGTAAGCATTTTTCAACACAGCATGGTCATAAGGGCCAGTTGCGTAATCTTTGCTCAACGCCTTTTGTTCTTTGTCTGGAGCAGGATAGTCTGTGTCAGTCAACAAGTCTTGATTTTGTTCTTCAACATCCACACGCTCTTTGTTCATACTATCTTCGTATGGAACTGTCATCATACGAATGCGATTTGGATCCAACCCTAACAATTGAGCAATCTGTTGAATCTGTGGCTCAATTGCTGGATAACGGAATTCGCAATCCATGTGGCTCACACGCTCATTACCAAATGCTGGAAAGTCTGCTGGGTTAAGTTGCACCGGAGTTGTTTTTACATCCGTGATCTTAACAGGATCAAACTGCTTGAGTTTTTCTTCCAGTGATTTCACAAACCCTGTGGGTATGTCTCCTACAATTTTGATTCTGTAATTGTAGACTCTTTGTGATTCTGCGAGGTATTCGTTAAATTTTTTCATGTCAGTTCCCTATACGATATTTATCAGTCTTTGGACTTTTGATCTCTGTTGCCTATCAAGCGTTCCAAAAGATCATTGCGACTCAAAACATGCCCTTCTGCTGTTTCCATAGCAACAGTGCCGTCATCATTGCTGTTTTTTGCTCGATCTTGATCTAATTTTAACTTCTTCATTTGTAGATCAATCATTTTGAGTTTTTTGTTTAGTTTGGCCTGTTTAGCTGTGAGAGCATGGCCCAACATTGTACCTGCCACAGCAAACAGTTCAGATGCATATCTTGAATCCACTTGCATGCCTAGATCTGACAAATCATTAAAACTCTGTTTGGCCAATTCGGCCAGTTCGTCAAGTTCTGTGTCGCTACGATCAAGGTCACGTATGCCCGGCAATGCCGCGTCAATTTTGTCAATGGTTTCGTCTATTTCAGCAATTTCGTGTTGTGTAAGTGGAATATCGACTGCTGGAGTGTCGGCATCATTGGTGCCGCTTGGGGGTAAATTAAAAAGGTCTTCTAATTTTCTTGTCATGCCATATTTACCGTGGCAAACAACGGTTTGTGCTTATTTGCCACCGTTTCTGAACATGTCATCTTCGGTGATTACTCTAAACAACAGTCCCTGTTTTTTGCACCATTTGGTTGCAGAGTCCCACTTGGCATAGTTCACAGCCACAATGGCTCGCTCGTTGGCTTTCATTTTTGATTCAACTACGCTTTGTTTTTTGGGTTTGATTTCAATCACTTCTGCTACCATTTGATTGTTGCGATTTCTATAGGTAATCAAAAAGTCTGGAACATAGATGCTTTGTTTGCCTGTAATGGGATTACGATAGGGTATTGAGATTGATTCACTAGCCCACTGTAGTATGTTGTCGTTGTTGTCAAGAAATCTCATAAAAGCCAACTCCCATCCTGATCGATACCTAGGGGTTCCTTTGCCCACATACTTGGCCTTGTTTTTGATCACATAGGAACCCTGGGCAAACTTGCTCATGCTCTTACATTTCGTGCTGTGTAGAAGTTGGGCACAGTGGGCTCCAACACTCCCAACAATGTGGCTGGACTGCGTACACTGTTTAGATAATAGGCCATCAGTATGTTCACTTCAGGTGCACTAGATCCTTGTACTTGGAATTGTTGCAACAGATCCATAGCAGAAGTATTGGTTTCTTCGGCAATTCTGAACAAACTTGAAGTAAAGTTTTCAGCTGCAATTGTGGTCTTAAACACACTTCTAAAATAACTCAACACTGCATCATATTCTTGACTGGGCACATTGGCATTGTATTCGTAAAACGAATCAAAAATTCTTACAGTCTGATCAACATTCAGATTGGCTTCGTTAATAGTAGACATTATGGATTACCTGTGGTATTATTAGACGGACCAGGAGCAACCGGAGTTGTACGAGGTGGAGTTGGGAAAAATATTCCACCTAGAGCTCCTTGTTGCAGGGCTGGATTTACAATGCCTGCGGCTGATGCACCCGGAGTTGTGGGTTGTCCTATAACTCCTCTCACTGCGCCAGGCAAACTGTTTCTTAAAACAGCATCTCTACTGGTGACCAAGTCACGATTTACTATGCTGCGAATATTTTTGTCTTTGAATGTGTTGTAAGCTGTGCCGGCTTTTTGTACTGCTCCCAACAATCCAGCCACACTGCCTGAACTCAAGTCTTCAATGATACCAACACCGGCATCTATCAATCCACCTTGACCCAGCACTGTTTGATTGGCTCCCACACGAGAAATACTGCTGCGAATTGTGTCATAGTAAGCAGGATCAGCAAAGCCTACAGCATTGGTATCTGGACGAGCTCTGCCAATGGCTCCTGAATAGTATTTTACAGTTTCGTACTTGATGGTCATTCTATGACTCATTATACCGTTGCCTTGAGCATAGTCATAGGTATCGTGTTGCCACTCTGTGATCATTGGATTGATCAAAATATATTCGGAAATCTTGTGTTGGTCGAATCCATATATGCGAATGTCTCTAAAGAAAGGAACTTTGCCTGATGGTCTAACTGTTGATCCTGCTGAAAAGTTGCCATCATTGTAGCTTTCGCCAATGTAGCCCCAGTCGTTGACTTGACGACTGTTGTCATATATATCTCTTGAATTGTAATTAAATCCTGCTGGCGTGCCTATCAACGCACCCAAACTACCATTGGTATTGGTTACGTTGTCGTACTTTTGATTGGGATCTTTGTAGTAGTAACTGAAATAGTTGTACCACATATTGCGCACAAGATCTCCGCCGTCGTCATGAAATTCCATGCTCACAGGATTGTAATCAATCTTGGTTTGTACCAGACGTTTGCGATTGTACTGGTTCATGGTATCCACACTCAACGTATAGTTGGGCAACTGTACATTTTTGACCATGAGACCAATAGTGGCAATATCTCTATTGTCAAACGCTGATCTTATGGCTGGATTGGCTGTGTTTACTGTGAAGTAAACATGAAAAAGAAACTTTTGCTTGGGTGCAAACTCATAACCGTTGGTGCGGAAGGTTTTACTGGCGTGGGCGTAATCTTTAAGACCATCCGCGCCAAAAAAACCTTCTCCAAAACCTTTTAAGAAGTCTTGTCCAAAGGCCATTAACTATTAACCTGTGGCAACGTCGCCTAATGTACGACCAACTGTAGCACCAACACCGCTGCCGATAGGAGTTTGAACAGCGTTGTCAAATCTAATGGTCATTGAAATTGTAGCAGCTTCACTTGAGCCATAGTTCATGTCGTTGTAGTTTACTTCACTAAGATAGCAACCGTAAATTTCCCATGTCTCCAATGCGATTGGCTCACTGGTACCGTTACCACCGTCCAACACTTCAAAGCGTGTCAAGAACTTGTAGTCGATACCTGAACTTGCTGAAGCTTGTTCCATGAAATCCAATTGTTTCTGCAATTGTTCGCCAACCAATTTAGACACTGCTCCACCTGCGTCATCACGCAAGTTAGTAGTGATATCACCCCAGCTGTATTTGCCAGCCAGTTTGATTGTGGAGTTATAGATTGGAAGATCTATTGGTTCAAAGCTCACTGTAGGACGAGTAAAGTCCATTACCTGCTTTGTTAATTCTGTTCTAGGGGTTGAAATTCCAAAGTTCTCAAACAGCACTCTAAAGCGATATTTGAGTTTGGGCATTAAAAGACCCTGTGTTGATGCACTTTGATCACTTGCCAAAGGCACTGTCATTCTGGTTAGCGATGAAACGGCCATGTTGTTATCTCCTATATACTTTATTTATGGCCTTTGAGGCCGAAAAAAATAGGGCCCATTTGAGGCCCTATTTCTTGTGCTTGCAACATATTAGCTTGCTGTAGCAACTGTGCTGATACCACTTTGAATCTCGCCAGTGTTCTTGATACGCAATGGAATATAGATAAATTCAACTGCTTTAACTGGTTCAATTGCAATGTCAACATACAACTCATTGGCATCAATTCTAGCTGGTGTGTTGTTGGTCAAATCACAAACTACCAAGTAGTCGTAAACACCACGCTTGTTGACCAAGTCAATCATCAAGCTATTGATAGCATTAGTGATTTCGTTACGTGTGATTTGATCATTGGGTTCAAACAAGTAATTTTGTGCAATTTCTTGTAATCTACCACGAACAAACGCAACCAAACGAGCAACGTTGATACGATCCAACGCACTGGTCACTGATGTTGCTGTTTTGTTACCAAAGTTGGTAATACCCACACCTGGAACAAATGTGATTGGATTGATGTCATTTTCGTACAATACATCACGTAGTCCTTGACGTACACCAATAGTTTCAAATTCACCTGTAGCAGCATTGACATAACCAATACGTGCAGCATTGTCAACTACACCACGACGTGTTCCTGCTGGTGCTAACCATGGAAACGCCACTTCGTCACTGCGCACAATTGTACGAATCATCATGTGACTTGGGGGTTGTACCACTGGACTGCCTGACAAATCTGTTGTCTGACAACTTGGATAGAACACACCAAGATATGTATCGTTGGCACTCAAACCATCATCAGTTGGTATACCTAGACCGTTGTTGTTAGTTGCCCAGGCCACTACACTAGCTGAATCAGGTGCTAGTCTCAATGGTGTATCGCCAATCACAAATGCTGTGTTGTTGCGATCATTGTTGAGTTCTATCATGTTAGGAATCAACTCAGGATACTGCGGGCAAGCAATCAAATTAAACTGACGTTGCTCTTCGCGTACATCTACGTTGGCGTCTAGGCCAGATTTAAGTGCTGCCACAATCAATGCACGTTGAGCCTGACGACCCATGTACGGTGATCCATTGTTTTTGTTTCCTGATGCTGTTACCCAAGAGTTGGTTTCAACTACGTTCCAATAGGTAGTGTTGGTTGGCAAGTTTCCTGTTGTGGGTGCTTTACACACATACAATGTTCCATTGTACAACACAAAGTCGTTGATGGCATAGGATTGTGTATTGCTATACGCTGCAACTGAAAAATCAGTGCCGTTGAAATAATTGACCTGGAATGATTTTACGTTAAATCCAGAGCGACGTGTGTTAAACAACAACATGCCTTGAGGATATAGTGAAGGATCTGGTGCATCTAGATCCAAATAATTGCTGGTCAACAAACTTGTAATGCTCGGAAATGCTCCAGAGATTGGATCCACTGTTCCAGTGGTTGACCAACGAGCATCGGCAAACAAAATACCGTTTTCTGTGGTTTGATCAGTGTTGTCGATCAATACCCACTGATCAACACCGTCTACTGATTCCCAACGATAGATCATTGGATAGTTTTCTAAATCACTGGTATCAACCCATAAATCGCCGTAGTTTAACGGTGACAGTGCTGGATCATTTTCAGTGGTCGGAGCTGTGGTTGAGAATATTGGGCCGGTGGTGTTGGTTAAACTCAAGTTGTAACCACGAACATCATTGGTTACGTTTTGATAGCCTACCCATGCTCCATTGTTTTGAATCATGATGTCAACTTGATTTGTGGCACTGTAATACCACAAACGTCCGTTGTCTGGATCTTGATCTGGTGCGGTTGAGCCAGCTTGGAATGAAAATACTGGACCGTTTGAGAAATTACTGAGTATCAACCCTTGAAAGCCTGGGCCAGTACGAACACCAAGAACGTCGTCATTAAACCCAGCTAATGCCATTGGATTTGTGCCCGAGGTAACACCAACGGTTACTATTTCACCGCCTGTGGTCTGAGTAAGCACAATTGCGCCGTCGCTGTTGATGCTGGCATTAACATAAGGAACTGCAGCAGCCTGCACCGCAGAAACAAACGCTTGTGCTGTGGTACCGTTGATTGTGATTGTAGCTGGGACTGTACGTGTTGGACTTCCAGGTACGTTAACAGATATAGTAAATTGACTGCCATTAACAAATGGACCAGGTGTTGTAGTGGCACCTGTGATCACTGTTGGACCAGATGCGTATCTTTCATAAATTTCTTGTCCTGCAGCAGGTGTTGGGAAGAAGTATGCTGGATTTAGATGTGCATATGTTGTACCTACTGGAATGTTGATACCGCCGCCACTAGGATCTAGTGCGTAGATAGCAGTCGATTCATTGGCATACAATCCGCAACTTTGTTGAATAAAGGTGCCCAAAGTAGAGTTGTATTTTTTCAACACAAGATTGGCACCCAAATTGATGTTGTTGGTCTTTTGCCACACTGAACCTGTGGGTTCTGGCTGTGTGTCTGTTGATCTCCAACGTGGTACTTCGTAACTTGGCGCAGCAAGAAAATCTGGAGATGCATAAGAGCCCGGTGTAATGCCCAATGCAGTCAATGGGCTTCCTGTAACGTTGTCAATATCAATGAATCCTTCACCAAGTGTACTACCATCACTGGTTGCAAGTGAGTTGGCATATAAATTTAACTTACCATCAATAACTGCAGCAAATATGTCTCCTGACACACCAAACACTGAGTTAATTTGTGTTGCCAATGCTGTTGCTGTAGTTCCTGTGAGTGTAATTGTTGTTCCATTAATGCTGATAGCATTACTCACTGTCAATGTCGGATTGGATTGTGTGCCTTGTATTGTAGGCCATGCTGTTTTCCAGTTATCACTACCTACCAATACCCAAGTGTTGTATAAATTAGACAATGAAGCTGGTGCATAGTCGCTGGCAGAACTAGGTCCGCCACGTTTGAAATAAATTGGAAGATCCACTGTTTCAACTGGATCTCCTGCTACCACCACAGCATAATCACCGATGCTGCCAATGCTGGACAATGGTTGAGTAGAAGATGGTATTAAACTTGCAGTGTCTGTGATCACAGTTGGTACTTGATTGGTAAAAGCACCTGTGGTGATATTCCACTGGAAAATTCCCCATGTAGTTTCGGCTGTGTCTAGCCAATATGTACCATTGTCTGGATTTCCAGTTGGACGAGTTAATGAAGCAGTAAGTTCTGCCAAGTCAATGTCAGCACGTTGAACATAAGCACGGTTGGTGATGCCCAATGCTGAATAAGCTGCCAACAAACCATACTCGTTTAGCTCGTAACCGTTGATTGGTGTGCCAGCTGTGGTTTTGTAAAAAAATGGGTTGCCGAATGTTGCAGCCAAATCTCGTTGAC
>JACCDV010440850.1_pt1 | contig 25792 bp, 25 predicted proteins | sample 7446131 | NCBI WGS metagenome assembly JACCDV01 (sample SAMN15323448, study PRJNA562643) | freshwater metagenome | isolation source: river surface water | place: USA:Blue River Watershed | collected 2017-08-17
CAATTCCGTATCCAGATCCTCTTCATAAAATTGCTCATCAACAGTAAGCACTACAGGCTGCCACCCAAATGTTGGCAAGTGCTTGGCAAACATCCTGACCCGATGCACGGCAGTAAGGTTGGATGGTGGATAATGTGACGCTATCAGCAAAACCTTAGGCATCTTTCAGAAATAAATCGCTTTATCAACCAAGGCCTGAATGGTTTTCTCTTGTTCAATCCATGCATATTGACCCATGTCGGTCGTTACCCGCATTGGAGCAATGTTTAGCAAATGGACTATACTGTCTACACTGGTCTCCACTTCATCTTGTTTAATATAAGTAATTGAACCCTGAAATTGATGCTGCAATTCAAGATGCCCCATTGTAGGTGTGGCAATTACGCGTAAACCCAATTGAAGATATACCAGTATTTTATTGGATATCGTCAAATTCTTATTGGGTGGATCTGTGTTTTCCAATGCAAGTCCGAATTCAAATTTTTCCACAAACTCAATCATTTCATGATGCCTCATGGGTGCATGAATTTGCAAACGATGTGGGGATTCTTTCAACACATCATGCATATAGCCACTAAATGATTCAGAAGAATGTCCAATAAAATGGATTTCAACGGGTATCTGTACTTTTTTCAATAACGCCATAAACGCTTCTATACCCCTACCCGGACCAATTGTCTGCGAAAACCAAACCATTGAATTGGGAATCTTCCCGGCTGATTTGGATGTGTTGATATTTATGGGAAAGGAATTGTATATGACAGACAAAGATTTCTCTGCACTATAATGAGACTGAATAGCCTTCGCCATGGATTGCGAAGGACAGCTGACATAGGCGGCTCTATTCAAAGCTATAGTCTCAAAAGCTTTCAACAACCCAACAGGTCTGAACTTGTTGGGGTAATCTGTTGCATACCAATCCTCGAAATCAAATGCCACTTTACGTCCCCTTTTGAGTAACATTACACCAAGTATAAAACCAGTCTCCTGATGAGCAATGAACAAATCGGCTTGTTCTCGTGCAATAACTTTTAACTGCCGGAAGGGCATATATACCTCTTGATAAATGGACGGTATTTTAAATGCCAAAAAGAAAAGATTTGCCAACCTCCTTAACAATCTTGCAAGGAAAACTGAGAGAGCATTGCTGCTGTTGTTTATGAGTGAAAAACCAGGATGATATGCGATGGAAGAATCAATCAATTTCAAATCATCCTCATACTTTTTGGTCGAATGCCATGTTGTGAAAATCGATACCACATATCCATTCGCAGCCAGGGCATTGGCCTCTTTCCATACTCTCGGATTGGAAACGAGATGCTGACCGGTAACAATGGCTATACGCTTTCCCATATCAATTAGACAAATAATGATTTTGGGAAATCAGTTATCTTCATGGACTTTGACAAAACGCTATTATAAAGATCTAAGTACTGACTTGCTGTGTGTTCAAATTGAAAGGACTTGTCATTCCCAAATCCTAATGGAGAAAAGAGTAATCCAGCGCTAACTTGAAGCATGGCTTGGGCCAATGACTCAAACTTATTTTCAGGATACAAGATGGAACGGGTGTAATTCCTCAAAGTTTCAACATTACCCTTATTGCTCGATGCAACAACAAATATACCAGTTGATTTTGCTTCATGAATAACCAAAGGCGACATTTCGGTAATCCTGGTAGGCACAACAAGAACTTCTATCGCATCCAATACTTTTTTTGAATCTTCAGGTGGAAAAGGCTTACACCAAAGGACGTTAGCAAATGACTTGGTTTTGTCTATACAACTGGCAACAAAAGGATTTGTTTCATTTTCAGTATCCGAATAAATTTTCAATACATGATGATTGCTTGCCATGGAAATAAATGCATCAATAAGGATATCAATTCCTTTGTCTGGAGTCAATCTGCCACAATAAGCAAAAACGATTTTTCCAGTACTATTTTTATTTTTTTCCTCCATTTTTTCAAAAAGTCCTGTTTGAATGAGCTCTAGCTTGGAGGCGCCCTTGATACCCAAAAGTATATCATAATACCATTGCGCAACAGACACTACTGACGAACTGAAGGAAAAGATCGCATCAAGATTGTCTATATGCCTGGATAATATTGAATAGATGTTAGCCATCGTGTTCAATTTGCTCGACCCAGTATTGATTATCTGATTGTTGAAATAGAGATATCTTGAAAAAACGGCAATGAATCTATTCAAAACACCCGTTTTCTTTCTGGCCAAAAAACAAGTTGTGCACTTCAAACTTTCACAAATTCCATCACAATCGGAAACACCTTTATATTTCAAATCCTGCATGAAACAGGAATAGCGCAAGACATGCAGGGTGGTAACTATCGGCACATGATTATTATAGAAAACTTCGAGATCCGAAACGGTAAAGCCATCAGGACTGACAAGTTCATGCACATGAAAGAGATCTGGTTGATCCTTTACCATAATTTGCTTAAGCAAATCGTGTCTGGCATTCTGCGCATTGGCTACAGGGTAAATATTTATAACCCTTATTCCCTGATACTCATACTCATTTTCGGAAGGAATATTTGAACTTGTCAATACAAAGCATGAAATGTTGGATTGCTGTAAAATTTTGATAAGCCGATACACATAAATCTCAGTTCCGCCAATACTGTGTGGCAGAAAAGACGAAAGCAAAAAACCAATCTTCATCAGGCGAACAATGCTTTAAGAAAATCAGAAAAGCTGAATTTCACCAAGTAGAGTGAATGAAAAAAAGAATTAAAAGATTTTTTTTGAAAAGCATCTTGAATACAATTGATTACAAATCTCCTTTTGGATTTGTTAATTAAAGATGTTTTTTCTTTTGATGAAAGTGGCACATCTGATCTGGACAGAATATCCTTGAAATATACATACCCGTAAATCAAATATTCATCTGTCTTGTTGATTTCCTGTCCATCATGCCGTCTGTAATTCAAAAAATCAAAATCAAGCAATAGGATATCAGTATGTGCGGCAGCAAGCAAATTGTAATACATGTCTCCAGCCACTCCGTAACACAGCGGGAAACCACCTATCTTTTCGAACAAATTACGCTTAATCAATGTGCCCCCAGGACCAACATGTAAAATGGATTTTTTGTAAAAATGCTGCTCATAGGCCTGCTGTGGTGTGAACAACAAAAACTTTCGATTGCCCGGTATCTTATTGATGATGAAAAATCCAACACTTTGATATTGCTTGACAATATCTGCCAAATATTGCAATGTGCCAGGGTTGATGGTATCATCAGAGTCAACGTATAAAATATATTCTCCGGAAGCCAAACTTGCAGCAAAATTCCTGTTTTGAAATTGTCCCAGATTGATTTCATGCCTTACAATGGTAATGCGGTTGAACTGATCTCGATACGATTCTGCGAGCTCGTATGTCCTGTCAGTAGAACAGTCATCTGCAATTATCAGTTCATAGTTCTGAAAAGTTTGGGATGAAATACTATCCAGAGCTTCCCCAATATACAGCTCACGGTTGTATGCCGTTACGATAACTGAAAAAAGGGGGGGTTCCATTTTGATTTGAGCGATCTGAAAAATATGCTTACAAAGTTTGGAACCCACCACGCATCCAACCTGCTTCCATAAATCAATTCTTTTGTTCTATTGCTGATCCCGGTTAAACTGAGGAGAATTGTTTCAAATTCTACAACTTGCTTGTGGGGATTGTACAAGGCAGATGACAATGCTGAAGCATTCAATGACACTTCTGTAGCTTCTGATGGTCGCTCATGGATTTGCATGAGGATTGCTGCATAAGATGCTGGTAAAGTATCATCCAAGACATATCCGGTATATCCATCAATTACCAAATCACTGACATTGTCAGACCAACTGGCAATTATAGGTATCAACCCGGCTTTCATGGACTCAAACAAGATTACAGGTACACCTTCATTCTGTGAGGGCAGTATAAAAATATTGGCTTGACCATAAAAATCCTCTAGCTGGCTTTGGTTAAGGTATCCATAATAAACTGGGAGATTGGATTGAGTACCCCACCATTTCCCCAAATCATCTTCCATAAATCCATTGCCTGCCAAATGCCATACTACAGGAATGGAATGGCTTTCCAATACGGAGTTGATATCTCTTATAAGAGACAACCCCTTGTTAGGATCCCGCAAATTTTCTGCAATTACAGCTATATGAAGCGTACCAAAATTCTTTTTTACTGCGGGAAAGTCCCTAACCGGAAAACGGAAATGATGGAAACGCGGGCCTACAGCCTGATAGTCTACCATCTGTTGGTATGATTGTTTGCTGACACAAAGCACAAGGTCCAATTGTGCAAGATGCTTTTCCAAGAGACTGAAATAATAAGCATAATTGCCATGCAAGAAATAAACTAGCCTGTTGGGCATCCCGAGATGCGTTACCATCCCCAACTCAAACCAATCATGGGCAACCAATATTGCCTGGGGTGAAATGATAGATGCCAATCTTCGGAAAACATGATTTAAATTTTCCATTCGGGAATACTTGAAAACAAGCTCATCACAACCCAAATCATTGGGGATTGAAGCCCAATCAGGAAATTTTTCCGTTTCAATGACATATACAATCCGATTGTTGATTCGGCTGTTCTGACCATACATTACAAGATTCTTCACGACATGATAAACACCTCCCCGAAATCCATTTAAAAAATGGCATACTTCTATTGGCTCACATTTTGACATAACCTGCATATTCAGGAACCAATCCGATTTTTTGCAAAATTCGCTTGGGATAATATTGAATGGCCCACATGATCTTATATTTCATGTAATGAATCCTGTAATGCGTTCCAAGATGAGAATCCATTTCTTTGCGAATCAACTTGAAACTATCTGACTGTGAAGAAACTCCATCCATATTGAATACCGAAACAACTGCATCAACATGGTGGTACTTTACTCGCCCGCCAATGATGACATCTACAAAAAAAGCCCAATCAGATACAATTGTAAAATCGGTTCTGTAAAAACCAAACTGCTGAAATAACTCGCGCTTGATCAAGGTTGAAGGGTGTGGGAGTGTTTCCTTCAGAAAATAATCCATATTCAACCTCTCGGGATAATACTGGACATTTCTGACGCCCTGACCATCCAAGGCCATATTTCCATATACAATAGCATACCCACTCTTTTGTGCAGCTAACTTCCCCAGACTTAGACTGTCATTAAAAAAATCCCCACTGTTCAAAAAAAGTATATATTCCCCCTTGGCAAGGCTTATCCCTTTATTCATGGCATCATATATTCCCCCATCTGTCTCAGAGACCAGATGGGTGAGCTTATCATGGATACTTTGCAAATATGGAATACTGCCGTCAGTGGACGCTCCGTCAACAACTATGTATTCAAATGATTTGAACTGTTGGAACAATACGGATTCAACAGTTTTACAGAGCCCATGAAGGTTGTTGAGGTTGATGGTAATAACTGATATGTCTACCTTCACCATTAGTTTATCTGCCAACAAGACGCTTTAACCAACGAAACCTATCTGGTTTGTTGGGTTCAAAGTAATTGTCCAGGTCGCTGTGATAACCATAGCCGTAGCCTCCATAGCCATAGTTCACATATCCGCCATAATTTCGGTATCCTGCTGGGGCTTTAATATCATTCACAACAAGCGATATATGCGGCAGTCGCTTCTCTGTGTAAACGGATTGAACTAGATCCAACTGTTTCTTGAACGTATAATTGTGCCTGAGCACAAAAAGCGTGGCATCAGCATATTTCCCCAACACATACCCATCACTGACCAGGCCTACGGGTGGAGAGTCCACCAATACCATTTCGAAATCCTTCTCAAGGTTGTCGAAAAGGGTTTTTAAACGATCACTGAGGATCAACTCTGCAGGATTGGGCGGTATCGGTCCACACGGGATGATAAACAGGTTTTCTGTTCCCTCAACAGGCTGAATGATATCATTGATGTCCGCTTTACCAATCAAATAATGCGTAAGACTTGCATTAACATTGGATGTCAATCCCAACCCCTTCATCAGGCGTGGTTTGCGAATGTCGAACTCAATCAAAACCGTTTTTTTACCTGAAATGGCCACAACTGCAGCCACATTCGTGGCAATAAAAGATTTGCCTTCACCACTCATACAGGATGTCACCAATATGATATTTGATTTTTTGGCATCACTTAAAACATACTGCAGACTGGTACGAATGATCCGGAATTGTTCTGATGTGAATTTCCTGTCGCGGGATGTCACTACAAGAGTTTTTTGCCCGTCAACATGCCCTACCTCTCCCAACAAAGGAGCTGATGTTCCTTGCTCCACATCCTGACGTGTCCTGATTTTGTCGTTGAGGAACTCGAAGAGAATTCCAACTCCGATGGGCACAATCAAACCCAAAAGGATTGCAGTAGTATAGAAGGAGGATTGTCTCGGACTAACTGGCAGACCAGATGAATACCCTGATTCCAATACCTGTATATTTGACAAGGTAGATGCTGTACTGAGTGAGGTTTGTAATTTCTTCTGCAACAAAGTAGCATATAATTCCTCCATGGCTTTTTGCTGCCGGGTAATTTCCAAAAACTGTCTTTCCTTTCTGGGCATATTACGGAGTTCACTGCTGGCCTGCAACTCAGCCCTCTTGATGCTTTCGAGTACTGTTGTTTGGGTTTCCTTTAACTTGGAAAGGGAAAGGATGATTTCGTTTCTTATTTTGTTCAAAGACAAATCCAAATCACGCAAAACCGGACTTCCGATAGGCACTGTTTGCAATGAAATTTCCTTTTGTAATTGCAGTTTGTTGTATGAGGCAATCAAACTGGCCGCATCCCCATCCATAATTCCTGAAACTAGTGGAATACTTTTACCTGTGTTTTGGGGATTGGTAACATAGCTGATCATGTAATCAACCATTTTCATACTGATGGCTTGTGCGGCAATTTTTTCGGTAGACGACTGCAAATTGCCAAAATACCCGGATGCCTGCTCCGGCAGAGCAACAATTTTGTTTTCTTCACGAAATTGTTGCAACTGCAGTTCCAATTTACTCAAATCAGTTTTCGACTGCTCTAACTGCTCTTCGATAAAATCCAAGGCACTGACAGCTCCCTCCCGTTTGTCTTTCAAACTGTATTCCTGGTAGGCATTTAGAAAGCCATTGACCACGTCTTCAGCAACCTTCGGATGTTCAGCATTATAGACAAAGTTTAAAACATTTCCGCCCTTGGTGGCCACACCAACTTGTATGCCTGCTGCCAACCCTCTCGCCAAATCCATTTCAGGTATCCAACTGCAAATGAATTCTAAATTGTTGCCGAACTCAGCAACCTTTTTATCAAGCCTGAATCTGCCTAATGGGGTTTGAAAATCTTTACCAAATGAAAAAGGATCGGAATTCCCTGCAATCAAAAATCTTTTCCCGTCGAGCACCTTAATATTCATAGAAAAACCTGCTGAAGAATCCCGAACAGCAAGAATAGTTAACCGTATGGGGCTGAGAGGGTTGTGAATAAGCCTGTTCCTCAACTTACCTTTGTAAAAGTAAGATTGCTGCAAATCTCCATTCTTAGCCACCAAACGGGCCAATGCAGTCGATTTGATGAGTTCGATTTGGTCATCCATCAACCTTGTATTCACTGATGCCGTTACCACTTCCCCTAATTTCTCTCCAAATACACTTCCCCCTGATTTGTCGGCTTTGATCAAAACCCTGCCTGCGGCAGCATAAACCGGATTGATATACCTCAAACGGGTGTAAGCAATACTTACTGCAATGGCAATACTGACCAGCAACCAAGGGAACAGATAGAAATACTTTGAAAACAATTCCTTCAGTGTTAAATCACTTCCGTGAACCTTGTTCTTGCGAATCAACTGTGAATATGTATCCGGATTAGTGTTCGCCATTGATAGAGAATATCATCATCTAATTATATTCACGAGAATAGTAACTGTTGTCAAAAGGCTCAACAAGAGACTAGCGTTTCGTAACCATGCTTGATCAGTACTATTGACTTTACCTTTGCGCATATCAACAAATACCATGTCATTCTGCTGGAGATAATAATAGGGAGAATTGAAAACATCCGGCCGGGTAATATCTATTCTTCCGAAAACACGCTTGCCGTCAACTTCTCTGATTACCAATACATTTTCTCTCCTACCGTAATAGGTGAGGTCACCTGCAAAAGTGAGTGCTTCGAAAATATTGGTATTGGGCCTTGACAAAGAATAAACACCGGGCTTGTTGACATCACCAAAGACGGTAATTTTCAAATTCAAAAACTGAATGGCATAATAGGGGTTGGTAAGGTACCGGTCCTTCAAACTGGCATTCAGCAAAGAAATGATCCCCTCTCGCGTTAAGCCTTCAATTCTTATCTTCCCCAACTGCGGAAAATAAATCATCCCCTCATGGTCCACTTCATAAACATTACCTGTTGCATTACCTGTTGAAACCGGCATTGCATTTTGCTGAGAGACAACACTCCCAGGCACACCAGCATTAAAAATAGCACTGGCAGCAGCATTATCGCTGAAAACCGCTATACTGAGCTGATCACCTTTTTGCACCTTCTGTTCAGGAACCTTTATCTGACTATAGCGGGATGTGTCGAGGTCACCCTGTAATACCTGCAATTGCTTGTAGGTTGTGCATGACACTGACGTTAAAATAAAAAATCCAAAAATGAAATACAGTCTCAACCGGTTATTATTTAAACTTTGGCTATAGCTTTTTTATCAAACTTAGCCGTGAGTATAAAGCCCAGGCTTTCAATACGGATTTCCACCATATTGTTCCCCATGACACGCAATACCCTGCCCTTTGCACCCATCATTACACCAGTATTTATCACCACTTCATCAGCAGGTTTCACATCAATGGTCTTGACTTCCACATCTTCATATTCCGACAAGAACTTCTTGATCTCGATGATTTCTTCATCTTTGATGATGGCTGGCTTTTTGTTCCAATAAACGAAATTCAATACGCCATCTACAAACCTGATCTCAGGACGCAAAACATCCTCGATATGTACAAAAACATAACTCTTGAATAAGGGCTCCTCAACAATTTTCATCCTGTCGCTCCACTTCTTCCGCACTTTATTCAACGGGCAATAGGATTCAAAGCCCAATTGGGCGAGCGACCGGTGTACCTTCTTCTCCCATCGGGGTTTGGTATATACAGCAAACCAGTATTTTTCCTGTTTGACCATAATTTGAAGTTCAATGCTTCGCCGCCTCAGTCACATGCTCCAGCATGCAACCGAGCATTAAAGTTTATTCCCTAACCCGTACCATTTGATTACCTTAAATCAAGCAAAAAAATGGTACAAATACAATTGTCAAGCCTCAATTGAGGGGTATATCCCGCTTTAACATGTCCTCCCTATTGGCCATTTCCCAAGCAGTATGGAATACCAACTGGGCTCTTTTAGCCAATAAAGGATAGTTTATCTTGTCAGGTGTATCAGTGGCTTTATGATAGTCAGCCTTCAGCATGCCATCATAGTAAAAAATGATGGGCACACCCTTGTTGGCAAAGTTGAAATGATCACTGCGGTAGTAAATCCTGTTGGGGTCTTTGGGATCATTGAACTTATAATCCAACGCAAGCTTGGTGTATTTCGCATTTACCCCTTCACTGATGGGCTTGAGTTCGGAACTCAATTTGTCATCACCAACCACATAAACGTAATTGAGTGTGTCTGCTGTGAGCCGCTCAGTATCAGTTCTGCCAATCATATCAATGTTCAAATCAGCAGTGGTTTTATCCATGGGAATGGTAGGATGTTCAGAAAAGTACTCAGATCCCCACAACCCTTTTTCCTCTCCACTCACAGCCAAAAAGAGGATATTCCTTCTGGGGCCTTTTCCCTCTGCCTTCGCTTTGGTAAATGCCTCTGCAATTTCCAATACACCAACTGTTCCTGATCCGTCATCATCAGCGCCATAATAAATCACATCACCGCGCTTGCCCAAATGGTCATAATGAGCAGAGATGACCAACCACTCATTGTTTTTATCTGAACCCTCCAGGTATGCCAAGACATTGCTGCTGGACAACTCTTCAGTCTTTTTGGAATAAGCTAACTTTACATTCGCTTTAATTGCAGTTCCCTGTACTTTTCCCGATTTTCCGGCACTTACCCAGGCATTCCAGCAGGAATCTCCTCCGGCTATGGCTTTAGCCACACTATCTGATACTGTAAAAGTATTGGGGTATTGCTCTGACTTGAACAAATCAGTATATTGCTGTCCAGCACTTCCCCCTGCCCTGCGTGGGAACCCTTTGGCAGCAACGATTACAGCAGCAGCACCCTTTGCCCTCGCAGCGGAAATTTTACCAAAAACACTGGCTGAGTTCCTCCAGCCTTGAGTGGCTGGTTTGAATCCTGCAGGAGCCCCATCCAACAATAAAACTGCTTTGCCCATAACATTGAGTCCTGCATAATCATCTACACTTCCCTCTACAATACCATGTCCTGCAAATACCACTTCAGAAAAATGGGCTGTGGCTGTTGTATTGTAGAAACTGAACGGCAGGTAATCTTTGTTCATTTCAAATGACTTGCCATTGACCACCAGTTCCGCGGTTTCAGAGACATCTTTAAAAACGGGAAATGACTGTTGGTAACTGGCACCATTTCCAGGTTTGAGACCCAGAGACCTGAAATACTGCTCAATGTATGCAGCAGCTTTACGTTGACCCTCAGTTGCAGTTTCACGTCCTTCCATCTCCTTGCCAGCAACTACATACAGGTGCTTGCTCAGGTCATCGGTGGTAATGGTTGCAGCATATTTGCCTGGATCGGGAAGTTTTACCTTTTTTTTCTGCTGGGCTTCTGCTCCTAGGAAAAGGGAAACAAGTGCAAGGGTTGTGAAAATCCTGCTCATGGTAATGGTTTTAGATGAATCAAATAGTCAAATCTTCTCTACACGGGCCTGATGCCTACCCCCTTCAAAGGGTGTGGACAAGAAAGCCCTAGTCATGGCCAAGGCTTTATCCAAAGCAGTAAACCTGGCCGGTATACAAATGATGTTGGCATTGTTATGCGATCTGGCAAGTAGGGCAATTTCCTCTTCCCAACACAAAGCGGCACGAATACCGGCATGTTTGTTGGCGGTTATGCAGACACCATTGGCTGATCCGCACACCAAGACACCGTATTCGGCTTCTCCTGTTTCAACGGCATGGGCAACAGCATGGGCATAGTCAGGATAATCGCATGAAGCCTCGGAAAATGTTCCACAGTCCTTGACCTCATGACCCACCTCTGTGAGGAAGTGGGAAATGGACTGCTTATATGCAAAGCCTGCATGATCTGAACCTACAGCTATCTTCATGGTATTTTTTTTACTTGCCGTTATCCACTATTCCCATTCCTCATCCTGCTTTTTCTTCACTCTCGCGGCTATCAGAATACTGATTTCATACAAGAGTGCGAGTGGAATCACCACAATCAACTGTGATCCCCAATCTGGCGATGGTGTGATGATGGCCGCCAACACCAACAATACCACATAGGCATATTTCCGGTATGTTCTGAGGAAATCAGGAGTGATGATGCCGAGTTTAGAGAGGAGCCAGGTAGCCATCGGCAATTCAAATGCGATGCCCGCCCCTAAAGCAATGTCAATCAATGTATCCAAGTAATCCGTCAAAGTGGGTCTATAATCAATCACCCCCATACCACCGATGGTGTAATTCGACAGGAAGTTAAAGGTGAAGGGAGCAAGCATGAAATAACCGAAGGACACACCGATGAAAAAAAACGTGCTAACCCAAAAAATGATACCCTGGGTATATTTCAACTCAGTGGGCTTCAAAGCTGGCTTAATAAACTTCCAAATCTCCCAAAATACGTAAGGCAATGCCACCAACAAACCACCTGCAATGGCAATGGTGATGCTGGACATGAATGTACCACTGATGGAAGTGACCTGCAAATTCAGTTTCATCGGTGGCATACAAAGGGAATCTCCCATGCCCAAAGCATGGCTCAATTTGCAGAATAATTGATAGGAAATGAAATCATTACGGGTTGGCCCCATAATCACTTTAGCAAAAATTTCGTCAATGTATACAAAAAACAGAATGGCACTGGTCACAATAGCCAATACTGAACGGACAATGTGCCAGCGCAACACCTCAAGGTGATCAATGAAACTCATCTCTGATTCGTCACCTGCGCCACTCCTGAGCCTTTTGAAAAACGATCCTTGTTCCGACACTGCTGATTTTTTTGGATAAGCTAAGGTACAAAAAAGGGGCATTTAAAAGTCTATACCCTCAATATCGATACTGATTACCTTCCAGCTGCCATCAACCCTTGTCATTTCTATTTGCCAATCGCCGGAAACGTTTCTGCAACCAACCGGTTGACAATACCTTGTCTTGTGCCTCCCGGTCACCACAAGCCGCCCCATTTCAAACCAGTGTTCGGCAAAGGTGATGGCAATGCCATGGATAGTGGTGTATTTTTGCTTGTATTGGTTGACGAGATAGTGAAATTCAGGCTCAGTGAGGTTATTCAAAGTATTCATCCTGACCCTGCGGTTGAGTACCCTCGGAACGGCTGCCTTTTTGTTGATCAGGTTTTCCAATACAGACCTGGCAATGGATTCCGGTTCCTTCATCAGCCAGACATCAGATGCACCGTCGTACATGAAACAAAAAACCATGTCTGCAGCATGTGGAGGCAGCATTATGTCCAGGAAAACATGGTAAATAAAAACATAGCGCTTCCTGGGATCCGGGTCGGTTTCATGAAATGACAACATAATACCATTGGCAGCAAACAGTTTTATCCACTTGTCAACAATGTCATGTACTTCCTGATCTGTCAATGATGCAATGTCAGCCGGGGATTCCCGGAAGCTAATTTTTTCCCTGATGCGGAGCGTGTTTGTCATAGTTGGTTGTTTTGTTAAAATTCAAAACAACCAAAGAAGCAAAAAAGAGTATATCAGCGGAAAATAGGGGTATTATTCCCACAACAGCTGTGTTTTTAGCGGCAATTCCATAGTTTTACACAGGATGGAAACATGGAAAACAACATTGCGCAAGACTGCCATATCTCCCTTTATCCTGTTTATCAGGATCTATAAGCTGGTCATTTCACCATGGATAGGCCCCAAATGCCGTTACACGCCAACCTGTTCCCAGTATGCTATCGATGCTTTGCAGAAGTATGGAATGATTAAGGGCCTTTGGAAGGCCCTTAATCGTATATCGCGTTGCCACCCCTGGGGGGGAAGCGGTTATGATCCTGCCTGAAAACGGGCTGCCACTTTTGTCCAGTTCACAACTGACCAAAAAGCAGCGAGGTAATCCGCCCTGCGGTTCTGGTATTTGAGGTAATAGGCATGCTCCCATACATCTACACCCAACAGTGGAGTCCCTTTCACTTCAGCAACATCCATCAATGGATTATCTTGATTGGGGGTGGAAGAGATTTCCAATTTGCCGTCGCGCAAAAGCAACCATGCCCAACCACTGCCGAAACGGGTCATCCCAGCTGCACTGAATTTTTCTTTGAAAGCATCAAAAGAGCCAAAGGCTTCATCAATGGCTGCACCCAAGGCACCTTCTGGTTTTCCTCCGGCTTGTGGAGCAAGACTTTCCCAAAAGAAAGTATGGTTCCAATGGCCACCGCCATTGTTGCGTACAGCAGGAGAAATTGAACCTGCGATAGCAACGAGTTCTTCAATCGACTTGCCTTCATTCGGAGTGCCTGCAATGGCCTTGTTCAGGTTATCCACGTAAGCCTGGTGGTGCTTTCCGTGGTGGATTTGCATGGTCAAAGTGTCAATGTGCGGTTCCAGCGCATCATGTGCATATGGTAAGGCGGGTAATGTAAATGACATAGTATATAGTTTAGGATGTAAAGATAGGAAAACAGGGAAAAGGGACAATGGTTTAGGGTTGAGAGTTTAGGGTTTTGAGTTGGAAGAGAAGAGTGACGGTGTTGGGATGAAGAACCCTGTTATTTAACGCCTTGCACGGAAGAAAGACTTCATAAGCGCTGATGACTCATCGGCCAGCAAACCGGTAAGCAGCACTGTCTTGGGATGAAAAGGATTCCTATCTCCCGTATACACATGATGCCCATTTTTGACATCATTGGCACCCCATACAATTCTTCCTGCCTTGCTCCAATGGAGAGCCCCTGCACACATGAGGCATGGCTCAACTGTTACATATAAGGTTGCATCTGGCAGATACTTTGAACCAAGTGCGTTAAAGGCAGATGTCAAGGCAATAATTTCAGCATGTGCCGTGGGATCATTGAGTTTTTCAACCATATTATACCCCCGGGAAACGATTTTGCCATCAATAACCACCACCGCTCCTACAGGAACCTCCCCCTCGTCATACGCCCTCTCGGCCTCCTTCAAAGCCATGCGCATGAAATACTCGTCGTTTATCCTCATTTATGTTGGATTTTCAGTTGAACGGACTGACACTGATGTCGGTTGGGCATACACAAGTATCTTTTGCTTCAACAAGTTAAGCCCCTTTTCAACTTGTGCATTCAAGGTGGCATAATCTGCAATGGTTGAATCTATGTAAACAAAAAACAAGTCCATGTTCAGCCCCCTGGCTGTCAAGGGCGCAACAAGACAGTTTTTTTGCTTCCTGTAAGCTTCCCTAATCCTGCGTTTGAGCAGATTCCGATCAACAGCCCTTTTAAAATGTCTTGCTCCCACAGATACACCCATCTGAAGCGTTACACTTCCGGGAGCCTCATGTGAGACAGGTTCCCTCAAAACATAATAAACCAAAAGCGGTGGCACCCTCAGTTTCTGACCTGCAGCAAAAAGCTGCCTGATCCTGGTGTAGGATTTCAATCGGTCTGTTTTGGATAGGGATTGTTTCATACAAACAAAAATAGCTCCGGAAGGATTCCCGAAGCTATAATTATGCGAATAACCTTTTGGATTATTTCAGTCTGCTTTCGTCGGAAACAGTAAGCTTCTTACGGCCTTTTTTCCTTCTGCTTGCCAATACGGCACGGCCGTTGGCAGATTCCATACGCTTGCGGAAACCGTGAACTGACTTCCTGCGTCTGCGATGCGGTTGAAATGTACGTTTCATGATTCTTTTTTTCCTTTGTTGTTGAATAAACGACCGGGAGAAGCGGTCGGTTCTGTTCAAAGCTGTTACAGGTCACCACACCCGTAACTTTGTGAAAGGACGGCGAAGTTAGTGTTTTTTTATTTCGGATACAAAAAATGTCATAAATCCACATGGGTCGACTGTACCCCATCACCCCAGAACAACGCTGCACCCTGGTCAAATTGGTCTACCTCACCAGTGGTAAAAAAACGAAGTTCTGATCCTTTGGAGAGCCTGGCCTCCATTTCCGGATGACGTTTCAGGTATGCAGTGAGACTCTGCGCCACAATTTCCCCTTGGGTAACCACTTCAATATCAGGAGGCAACATGGCCCTGATGCGGGGATACAGGAGAGGATAATGGGTACAAGCCAGCAGGATGGTATCAATATCATCATCCTGCTCGAGCAAGGCAATAAGCTGTTTGCGAATGATGGGGTCAGCATATGCCTGATCAAGGTATTGGCCTGATTCTACCAAAGGAACCCAATCCGGACAAGCCAGCTGGTGAACCTGCTGATCAGGAAAGAATTTGTTAATCTCGATAGGATAGGACCCTGATTCAACAGTACCCTTGGTTCCCAGAATGCCGATATGTCCTGTACTGGAGTAATCCCCAAGCACTTCGGTAGTTGGCCGGATGACCCCCAAAACGCGTTTGGTGGGGTCTGCCATGGCCGGCAAATCCCGTTGCTGAATGCTACGCAAAGCTTTCGCAGATGCTGTATTGCAGGCCAGAATAACAAGTGGACAACCATGGCTGAAAAGCCAGTTAACAGCTTCGAGCGTATAATGATACACTGTTTCGAAATCACGCGGACCATAAGGCGCCCTAGCGCTGTCGCCCAAATAAACATAGTCGTATCCTCCCAGGGAAGCCACCAGCTCTTTCAAAACGGTAAGCCCTCCCAATCCGGAATCAAAAACGCCAATAGGTGATAGTTTGTGCATGCAAAAAAAAGACCGAAACAATGTTTCGGTCTGCAAATTATTTATTTTGCTGGCGGTTTGGGTGCCCCATCGAGCTTTTTCTTGATATAAGGTAGCAAGTCGTCTGACTCAGGCTGAACCACCAAAGCTTCCTTGCGGAAAACATAAGTGAATCCATTGGCTTTGGCAACATCGCTAATCAGCTGATTGGCTTTCTGGGCCACAGGTGCCATCAATTCTTCCTGCTTCTGCTGCATTTGCTGCTGATAGCTTTGCTCAAAACCCTGAAGCTCTACAAGTAACTTTTTGAGTTTCTCTTTATTGGCAGTTTTCAGAGCGCCAGACATTTTGGTGGAATCAGCCTTGAAAATGCTGTCCTGGCGGTTGAGTTCTTTCAATGTTTCCGCATAATTGATTTGAAGTGAACTGTCGAACTGGGCCATTTCACCGGCAGCCTTCTTGTATTCAGGCATGAGCTGCACCACTTCGTCTATGCTTACATATCCTGTTTTGTTCTGGGCATGGAGGAATGGGTTGAACGACACCAGCGCGATCATCACCAAACCAAGAGATAAGACTTGTTTCATTGCTGCTTGTTTGTTGTTTTATTTGTTTTCGAAAATAGGCTTTTTTTACTTCCCGAGTAATTCTTTCAGAATATCATCACTTCTGTCGAGCTTGGGGTCGGCAAATATAATGGTTATTCCCTCACTTTTGTCCAAGATGAGATCATACTGCCTGGCTACTGCAATCTTTTGAACAGCATTGAAAACTTTATCTTGGATGGGTTTGACCAACTCTTGCCTGCGTTTGAAAAGATCCCCCTCAAAACCAAAGCGTTTTTTCTGCAGGTCGCGTAACTCTTTTTCACGGTTGAAAATGTCATCTTCGCGCTTTTTCAACAGCTCCTCACTCAACATCACCTTTTCAGATTCAAAATTGCGATACAACTGGTCTAAAGCAAACTGCTTGTCATCAATCTCTTTCTGCCATTGTATGCTGAAGGCATCAAGCTTTTTTTGAGCGTCAGCATATTCCGGCAATTTACTCAAGATATAACGGGTATCAATTACCGCATACCGCTGTGCCTGCAACTGGATGGCAAACATCCCGGCCAACAAAAAAAGCAATATTCTTTTCATGACAATTGAATTGAATGTTAATTGTTTGACATACCGCTCTGCAAAACAACCTCTTTTTTCTCTTTAGACCCTTCCCTTATCCCTATTCACTATTCCCTTTTTTCTATTCACTATTCCCTTTTCTCTATTCACTATTCCACTATTCCGGCTCAAATCCAAGCATAAAGGTAAACCGGCTGGCATCACGGAGCCTGCTGGTTGCTGTTATCCTGTCGAGACCGATACCATAGTCAAACCCGAGCAAACCAAACATCGGCAGGAAAAAGCGAACACCTACACCCATCGCACGGCGCAACCGGAATGGGTTCCATTCCTTAAAGCTGTACCAACCATTGGCAGCCTCATAGAAGGCAAGTCCGTAAATGGTACTGCTGGGGTTGGTGACAAAAGGATAGCGCATCTCCAGGGAATACTTGTTGAAAATGGTAAAGAAGTTACTGGCATTCTGCCTGTCAGGATTAATTGTTGGATCAGAACTTTCATAAACAGGATATCCTCTGTGGGCGATGATATCATATCCAAGCACACCAAAATTATTTGTTAGACCGGCATCACCAACCTGGAAACGTTCAAAGGGTGAGATGGGCACATTCTTGTTGTAGCGACCAATAAAGCCATATTTGGCAGCCATCCGCATAACAAATTGTCTGCTTTTATCTTCTCCTGCTGGCTTGCCTATAGGCACGAACCATTCAGCATTGAACCTCCACTTGTGGTATTCAACCAATTTGAAAATATCCTTGTTGTTGATTCCGCGGATATACGACCATGGGGGCGTAAATGCGCCACTCAGCAACAGGTTTGAACCACTGCGCGGGAAGATGGGCTGATCGATGGATGTCCGCTGCAATGCCAACTTGAGGTTGATATTGTTGGAAACCCCTGTTGAAAACGAAGGGAAGATGGCATAGTTTTTAGCCTTGTACTGAACATAACTCAGGGATGTCACCAGAGAGAAAAAGTCGTCTGGCCATTTGAGTTGTTTACCCAAGGCGATGGTTATACCTGATGTGCTGAGATAGGAAGAATCTGAGTACGCCCTATCAAACAAACCTGTGAAGGGATTGTAGGCATTGGTGAACTTGGTATTGAAAACGTTAAAGGTAAAGGAGTTGCGCTTCTTTCCTCCCAACCAAGGTTCTGTGAAGGAGAAGTTGAGCGAGCGGAAGAATCTGCCATTCGATTGGAAACGCAAACTTAGCTTTTGGCCATCACCAGTCGGTAATGGATCCCAAGCTGACTTCTTCCAAATGTTTTTGATTGAAAAGTTGTTGAAGGTTACCCCGAGGGTTCCGGTCAGACCGATACCGCCACCCCAACCTGCACTGAGTTCCAACTGGTCGGAAGACTTTTCCTCTACAGAATAGTTGATATCCACAGTACCATCATCCTGGTTGGGCACCGGATTCATACCTAGCTTTTCCTGGTCGAAATAACCCAGATTGATGATTTCACGTTGGGAACGGATGAGGTCAGAACGACTGAATTTCTCACCGGGAACAGTACGCAATTCCCTTCTTATTACGTATTCCTTGGTTTTGTCGTTTCCGGAAATGTTGACATTTTTGATGGTGGCCTGAGGACCTTCCTGAATCCTGATCTCATGATCAATGGTATCATTATACACGGAAGTCTCAACGGGATTCACCGAGAAAAACAAGTATCCATCGTCCATGTAGAGGGAACTGACGTCTCCACCTTCGGGCGAAAGTTGCTTGCCAAGTTTTTTGTTCAGCACCTCGAGGTTGTAAGTATCCCCTTTATTGATACCCAAAAGCATATTCAGAATGCTGTCGGGGTACTTGGTATTCCCCTTCCAAGTCATCTTGCCAAAATAATATTTGCTGCCTTCATTGACTTTCATGGAAATGTTCAGGCGGCCCTTGGGGTCGTAATATTGGGTATCAGCCTCAATAACGGCATCGCGGTAGCCCAATGAATTGTAATATTCAAGGACTTTCTCCTTGTCTTCAAGATATTTTTTATCATTGAATTTGGCAGATGAAAAAAGCTTGAACCTGAACCACGGATCGAGGAATTCAAGTATTGTGGTGGGTCTGAGGTAGTTCTTTTCTTTTAAAAACGTCTTGGCAGTAGCTGCAGGTATCTCTCCGTAAGGGCTTATGGCACTGTCTGGGTAAAGGGTCAGGCGCGTAGTCTCCTTAGTCCCCTTGAGCTTTCTTTTCAGCTGTGCAGCTGTTGCTGCCTCGTTGCCAAAGAAATAAACATCTGATATCCTGACCTTGTTGCCCTTGGTAACACCAAAAGTGAGTACCACCTTATCAGGTGAGGCTGGATCTGCCGTTTCATCGATGGTCACTTCAGCTCCTTTGAACCCTTTCTCGGTAAAGTATTTGATGATATTTTCCTTGGCAGACAATTTCATGTTGTCTGTAACAACCCTGGTTTTAAACAATCCAACCTTGTCTTTCAACTCGTCAGATTCTGTTTTGCGGACGCCTTTGAACTTGAAATCAGACAACATCGGACGTTCTACCGCATCAATTTCAATCCAGATATTGTTCTCTTCCAAACGGGTAATGTAAATGTTGATGTTGGTGAACATGTTTTGGGCCCAAAGCTTGTTGATTGCCTTGGCGAAATTGTCACCACCCGGGATGGTCACTTCATCACCTACTGAAAGACCTGACACTGAAATGACAATGGCAGCGTCAAAGGCCTTGTTACCCTTGACTTGGATATCTGCAATGGTATATTTCCGGGGGTACTTGGCATTGTAAATGGCCATCAAGGCCGGATCCACAGATGCCTTGGGTACTGTATCCACCTGAGCGGATACACTATCCGATATCGTCAGCAGTCCCACAAAAAATAACAGCGTACAGATCCTCATCATCGGGTTCTTGGTTAAGGTCGGCAAAATAACGGCTTTTTGGCTAAATGTTTGTTAATAAACGCTAAAGTTGGATACTAGACTTTAACCTTTCCAAATCTCCTGTCCCTTTTCTGGAAGTCTATAATTGCCTCATAAAGGTTTTCCTTACGGAAATCAGGCCACCTGGTTTGTGTAAAATAAAGTTCTGCATAGGCCAATTGGTAGAGCAGGAAATTGCTGATTCTGTATTCACCACTGGTGCGGATCATCAATTCTGGATCAGGCAACGCATTGGTTGCCAGGTATTGCTGTAGAACGTCTTGGTTGATTTGATCAGGCTCGAGCAAACCGTTTTTGACATCACCCGCAATTCTTTTGACGGCGTTCATAAGCTCCCACCTGGAGCTATAACTCAAGGCCATCACCAGATTCAGTCCGGTATTGGAAGCGGTCAAATCCCGGGCTTCCTGCAATGCCTGTTGGGCACTGGCAGGCAACATGGAAAGCTCCCCTATAAAATGCATCCGAATATTGTTTTTATTCAGGATGGGTACTTCCTTGCGAATGGTTTCCACCAGCAATTCCATCAAGCCGGTAACTTCCTTCTCTGGTCTGTCCCAATTCTCTGTAGAAAAGGCATATAAGGTAAGATATTTCACCCCCAACTCTGCGCAGCCTTCTACAATGTCCCGAACGCTGTGTACGCCATGGAAATGCCCAAAAAGCCTATCCTGACCCTGCTCTTCAGCCCAACGGCCGTTGCCATCCATGATGATGGCAATATGCTGTGGAATCTTTGCTGCGTCAATTTGTGATTTTAGAGACATGGATGCAAAGGTACGTTATTTGGGGTTTGGACACCGGTAAGAACTGAAGGCAATCGTAATAGCCAATTCTGCAAAGATGAACTTGTCTTTTTGCTCACTGAAGCCCCTTTGGGTGCCTGCCAAGCCAATAGGAAGCCCGCTCTCATAAGACCTGTCCTGCAAAAATGCTGCCGGAGAATTGGGTGGCAAGTTGGCGAAAGCCGCAGCACCGGCATACACAGTACTCACATCATCAATATAATCCGTAGAGGTGAACCGATGGGAAATCTCAAAAGCCAAATTCACATTGCGGTACAGGTTGTATTTTATACCCATGCCAATAGGAAAGCTGAAAGCCTGATTGCTGTATGGCTTTCTGCCAGGCAAATTCTGACCCTCCGTTCCCAATGGCCGCAAATAATACTTTTCCCCCAACCAATACGCATAGGGGTCGTAATTGAAGGTACCAACGCCCAGGGTTACATAGGGTGTGAATGTATAATCCTTGCTACCTGGCACAAATTCAAAAAAGTTGAAATCCCCCTGAACGGCAAGTTCCCAGATATCAGTATTGAAGCTGAGATTTCTTTTTTGCTGAAATTCCACCTGGCTGTAGGCATCGGAATAGCCTAGTTGTGCATAATGGGCTCCTACGCGCAATGCTACGTAATTGCCGAATTGTTTCCTGAAAAAAACACCCATGGCGGGCTTTGGCCTGTTGAAGGCAGTTCTGTTGTTCAGATCACCAAAATAATGGGCCGCACCAATACTGAAGCCAAGTTCCCCTTCCTGAACAACTGCCTGAGGCTGAGCCCAACAGTCTGTTACAGCGAGCAATACAACAAAAAGGATCGTTAATGTTTTCTTCATCAGTTGTAAAAATAGTGTCTCATCGGTTTCGGGTATCAAAACCCCATGTTAATTTCTCGCGCAAGGTTCTGAGAAAATTATTTTCATTCAGCCTCAACAGGTGAAAATTAAAGTTTTCCTTGCGAATGGCCAACTCCACATCTTTGCGCACCACCTCTTTTCTGGAATCCAGTGTGCAAATGAAATCATCCATCCTTCCCTCCACTTCAAAAGAAATGACATTGTGATTGGGAACCACTATGGGCCTGATATTGAGATTGTGTGGAGCGATAGGGGTAATGACAAAACTGGCACTATCAGGAAAAACAACCGGTCCGCTACAACTCAAAGAATAGCCGGTTGAACCTGTTGGGGTGGATACGATCAATCCATCGGACCAAAAAGTATTGAGGAATTCACCGTTGAGGTAGGTGTGGATTTTGATCATAGGAGAGAACTCGCGCTTGTGAATGGTGAATTCATTCAATGCAAAGGGGGTGGTGCCAAACAAGGGGATGCTGGCGTCGAGGTGTAGCAGGTCACGCTGGTCAAGTACATAGGTGCGTGATTTGAGGGCCTCCACTGCTTCACTGATTTTGTCTTTACCGAGACTGGCCAAAAAACCCAAACGGCCATAATTGATACCCAGCACTGGGATTTTCTTGTCCCTAACCAGACAGACTGTATCCAATAAAGTACCATCCCCACCCAGGGATATCAGGGCATCAATGCTTTCGTGGAGATCACTTTCATCATGAAAAACCTGTGCTGTTGAATCCGCTTGTGTCAGTTCGCTGGCTGAACCTTGCAAAAGGGCGTTCAACTCACCGAAAACCACCGGCGTTATCCCTGCAGCCAGCAAGGCATCACATAAACTGGTCACATCCTGTGGTTCCAGCGTTTGTCCGCCTCTGCTATAAATGGCCACCTTCATGCGACTAAGTTAAGAGTTAATTTTTCAAATCAGACTTGTGGATAAAAACACCCCGCTCACGAAACTGATTGAAACTGTATTCAAACCGCAAAACAACATCATAAATGCTGATGATATCCAAACCAACACCTCCTGTATACAAAAAGGTGTTGTTCAATGAATTGTTTGCCTGCTGCCGTTTGTTATAAACATAACCTGCATCACCATATGCCTTAAGGTAGAACCGGAAAGGGATTGTGGCGTAGGTTTTCGACTTCAACCCGGATTTGAACCTGTACCGGAACATTTCCTTTCCCAGCGTATTTCTTACATAACCGCCGGCTACCCCATCCACCACATAATATTCGAGTCCACGCAGATAAGAATCATTATAGCCCAACATCTGCTGGTTGAAAAAAGGTTGATCAAAGGGCAAGCGCAAGTGCATCTCTGCTGATGTGCTGAAATAAAATTTTTTTGGTAATTCCAGATAACGGGCTGCTTTGAATTGTAATTGGGTGAGGTTAACCTTGCCATCAATCCCGCGACGCAAAAGCTCAATCTCAAGAGACTTCCCCTTGGTGGGATAGGGTATATAGTTTAGGTTCAGGTATTGGTAAGTGTAACGCATTTCGGGATAAACCAACCGGTTATTTCCTGAGCCAAGGTAATTGCTATTCAGGGCTGCGATGGTATCCGCAACGGTTTCTGCCTGGATACCCAACCTCAAGTAATGCCTCTCAATGGAACCTTTGCGGTAAGAATACATACCACCTATATAGACCTGCTTCCTGATGAAGTTGAGTTCATCCTTAAAAAATTGCTGCCGGTTGGAGGCAGTGCCAAAATTCATCTCCCTGCTCCTGGAATAAGAGAGGTCTATGCCCCAACCCCGGCGAAGGGAGTTGTCTGAAAAGGGATTGTAATAATTCATGGCCAACCGCTGGGTATACCCATTGATAACCCAGGCATTCAACTTGTCATTCCGACCGGTAATGTTCTTACCATGGAATTTCAACCCGTAGTTGACCCTTTCAGGATCCAACCCGTAATCATTGATCCAAACGTTCCAGTTCCTGTCGGCTGGTTTGAGATAAGGAAACACAAAATAATACCAACGCTCCTTGACATCCACCATGATATCAAGGGAATCATTGTTCCAGTTGGAGAAACAAACACCAGCTTCAACAAACAATGTTGTATTCATGAGGTTCTGTCTGCTGGTTTCCAATCCGGCCAGAATAACCGTCATAGGGTAAGATTCCCCCTCAAGGAATGGCAACTCCCTGCTAATGATGTAAGTTTTTGTTTTTTTGTTGCCCGCAATGGCAATATTGCGGATGGTGATGTGCGACTGACCCAACACGTCTGCCGACTTACCCCTGCCTTGCACATGATCCTGGGCTTGGAGCTGAACGCCAAAGGTGACAAACAGGAAGAACAGGAGACATTTACGCATGGACGGGGTGATTAATGAATGGGCAAAACATCCAGCATTCACCCATAAATATCTAAATATTCAGATAATTGAAGAGATGTTCCAGGTTATTTTGCAATGAATTATCGAAAGTCTCTTCTCCAAAATGGTAAAGGACTTTGTATTCATAACGTTGAAATGTGGCAATTATTCCTGAAATGTCTTCTTTATTTATGCGGATCATCACCTGAAGCATGCCCGAAGCAGGGTCTGTGACGGCATTCATGTTCATGATAGTGGCATCATTGGACTCCACCAATCGGTTTATTTCACCCGGGGCATAATCTGTTCTGGACATCCCAAGCACCAGCATCGATCCAATTTCCTCTGCTCCCAGCAATTGAGATGCCTGGTCCAACAGGCGTGCACTTTCTATCACCCCCTCCCACTCTTGCTGCTCATTCAGTACCGGAACGATATCCAGCTGGTACTTGGAACGCAAACGCAGGGCCTGAATGAAATGGTCTCCAGTTCGCACAGAAACCCTCAGAAACAATGGCTGTAAGGTTTCCAACTCTGCCTGTAGTGATGCAGACTCCAAATCATCCAACTCGACTACACCCAAAAATTGCTGTCCATCCAGCACTGGTAAGGAAAATACCTGCTCAGCCTCCATGATTTCGATGGCTTGGGCCACCGTATCATGTACGTGAAGCACCTGGAAATCATGGTCTAAAAGGTTACTGCAATAGGTCATAATCAAATTTGACAGACCAATATTACTGTTAATTTGCCTCAGGTTAGTTGAATTTTTGTAAAAATTGGGCAAGTATTTCGTTAAAAGCTGCCGGAACCTCCATCATGGGAGCATGCCCACAATGATCTATGAAATGCAATTCGCTATTGGGAATCAGTCTGTTGAATTCCCTGCCTACAAAAGGCGGTGTGATGCTGTCATTGTTACCCCAAATCAACAAAGTGGGTAGCTTGATCTGCTTCAACTCATCACCCAGGTTGTTTTTGATGGCACTCCTGGCCAAAGAAATCACTTTCAAGGTTTTCATCCGCTCATTGACAATCTGGTAAACCTCATCCACAAGCTCCTTTGTAGCCGTATTGGGATCATAAAAAGTCATCTCCGTTTTTTTACGGATATATTCATAATCACCGCGCTTAGGATAGGTATCGCCCATCCCGTTTTCAAACAAACCAGAACTGCCGGTGAGTATCAAAGACCTCACCTTGGCCGCAGATTTCAAAACATGCACCAAAGCTACGTGCCCACCCAATGAGTTGCCCAACATATGGATACCATTATATCCTCTGTGGTCGATGAACTTGTGCAGGTATTTTTCAAGGCCGCCTACAGTGGTATGCAACAAATCCAATTCAAACAAGGGAAGCAGGGGTACAATAACCTTATGGGTATGCTTGAAATGGTCGATGATTCCGGAAAAATTGCTCATGGCACCAAACAAACCATGCAAAAGCATGAGGGGCTGACCCTCACCTTCTTCAATGAATTTGAATTTGGCATCCTCTTTGACCTCGTATTGTAAACTCATATCAATTACCTAACAGAAATGAAAAGATAGTTTTGGCTGATTCCAACAAAGATGGGCAAAATGAATGAGAAAATACATGCTTTCAGCCAATCTGGACAAACAAGCCAAAGATTATAGGCTAATGTTTAATAAAGTTAACCGTTTGATTAAACAGGTTTTTCAATTCTGGTATCCATTCCGCAAAAACTTCAACCACCCAAGCTCCCCACTGCACCAAAATA
>JACCDV010723481.1_pt1 | contig 25760 bp, 42 predicted proteins | sample 7446131 | NCBI WGS metagenome assembly JACCDV01 (sample SAMN15323448, study PRJNA562643) | freshwater metagenome | isolation source: river surface water | place: USA:Blue River Watershed | collected 2017-08-17
CGCTGATTACACGGGCAACTCGACGCTGCTCCTCAGTGTAGAGTCCGTCAATTCTAGCAAAGTTAATCATTAAATCCTCCTATGAAAAAACCCAGAGGAGCAGGCGAGACGGACCCACTCCTCTGGGAGTTTATCATTTTTTACAGTTCAGCGATGTTGCTCAACTTAGCGTGAGCGTTACGACGGTATGTACCGATTTCGCTGTACTGGTAAATGCGAGCCTCGTAGGCGTCGGTGTCTGCAACACGTGACCACATTGAGCCGTCACGGTCCATCCACGACCAGTCCTTCTTGCGGTTGATAACCAGTTCCTTAGAGGACAATGCGTACAATGTTCCCTTTGGAGCTGCGTAGTCAGACACGAAGCGGATTGGCTTACCTAGAGCCTCGAAGGTGAAGGAACGCTGTCCACCAGTTAGGCCAGCGCCGTTGGTGAACTGACGGAATCCCTGTAGTAGGTTCCAGTAAGCGTTGTATACACCAGGAGAAGCGAGGAATACGTCAACGTCTCCACCCTTCTTGTCAACACTCTGAACTAGGTTGATAAGGTTCAACTCAGTTAGGGTGCCTGGGGTTCCAGAGCTTCCTAGGGTAACCTCAGTAGCTGCCCATACTGGCACCTCTGTTGGGTTAATTTCGTGTAGTTCTCCAGTAGCCTTAACAATTGCACCTAGACCAGTTAGCTCCTTGCCAAAGCTGTTTACTCCGTTTGAAGAGCGAACAATGATGTCGTTAGCGCTGATGTTGGTGTTGAAGGTTCCAAGGGTACCAGTGACGGTGATTACCTTAGTGGTTTCGTTGATTGCAGTGATTTCGATTGAAGACGCTGCGCCAGACTGCTGCTTTACACCAGTGGTTGGGTCAACGACGTCAATAACCATGCCCTCTTCGAGCCAGTCAGTTGAGTCTACGGTTAGTGTGGTAGAAGAAGGCTGAGCGGTTACAGTTGCTAGCTTTCCAGTTCCATCGCCGTAAATCTGACGGTTAAGGTCCTTAGCAAGGTCCCTCTTTAGGCCCTTGATTTCCATGTCGACTACGTTGATGAAAGCGTTGTAGTCATCTGCTGCCTGCTCGAATAGCTGTCCGTCAACCTCGATAGCACCGTATAGGTTCTTGAGGTATAGGTGAGCCTGCTTGTACTTCTGAGCACCAGCAATAGGTAGCTTCTCACGCACACCGCGGGCACCAATTCCTTGGTTACGTCCGATGTGGGTGTCGAAGATTACTTCTTTACCGTTGCGGGTAATGTTCTGCGCTGAAGCCTCGATGAACTCAAGCGCTGGGTTCTTGTCACGTAGCTGCTCGTGAAGGTCGCCGTAGACGAGCTTTAGAGCCTCTGACGCAAAAGTCAGAATTCCCTGACCTGCCATTTTTCACTCTCCTAAGAGTATAAGTTAAACGAATAATTTCTAATCGTCACTTGCCCTGACCCTCTTAGGGGCTGTACATCGGACTTATCTATGGTAGCACGATTTATGCTACCAAGCCTATAGTATACCTTGATTAGCCTTCTGATAGTCCTTGAATAGCTGTTCCATCATGGCTCTTTTACCTTTGTCATCTTTAGGTACTTCAAGGTTCTGAGCCTGTACACCAGCGCCACCAGCTGAGCCGATAACCATTGGAGCATCCTCAGCTGGAGCTGCGCCAGCTTTCTGGAATGTACCAACCATCGCCTGAAGCTGCTTAGCTGCATCTGCAACTGAGATTTCACGTCCAGCGTTTAGGGCTGCGTTCATCAAGTCATAGATAGCCATTTCGTGAGCTTCGCTGATGTTGTACTCGCTACGTAGTGTTCCCATTTCAGCCTCAAGCTCAGCTGTGTATTCAGCCGTAGCTTTTTCTAGCTCCTGAGACTGGATGTAGTTAGACTGCTCTTCCTGCAGGGCCTTTAGCTCCTGTAGCTCTTTCTTGAGAGCTGATGGGATTTCAGAGTCATCGAACATCTCGTCAAAGTCTTCGCCAGATTCATCTTCCATGATTTCCTTGGCAGCCTGTCTGGCGTCTTCTTCAAGAAGGCCCTGGCTCAGTAAGTAATCCTTTAGAGATGCGTAAACCTCAGTTGGCTGGGTTTCGATAGCACGGGCAAGGTTGATTCCGCCAAGAATAACCTCAGGTGATACACCTTGGTCTACGTATTCCTTGAACGGAGTGAACTTCTCCATTTGCTGCTGGTAATACTTGTCCTGCTCTTGTAGGTGCGGTATTACCTTCTGGTGCCAAGCCTCTGGCAACTCGGATAGAAGTTTCTCGTGAGCGGGGTGCGCCTTGTATTCTGGCTCCCCAGATGGTGCTGGTGCTACTACGTTGGTCTCTGCCTCTGTAGTCTGGTCAGGCGTTACCTGCGTCTCTTCAGACATATTCTTTCCTTACTGTAGTTGTTCAGATGTTTGTCCAGCCTGCTCAGGCATCTGCCCTGCTTGCTCAGACGGTAGAGCTGTTGGTTGTCCTGGAGCAGCTCCCTCTCCCATCATTCCCATCATAGCCTGTTCCATCATCTTTTGCTGTAGTGCTGCTTCGTGCATCGAGATGTGCTTCTGGAACTCAGCCTTTACAATGTCAGGCAGAATCTCGAAGGACTGGCTCTTACGGAATCTATTGTGAACTTCGATGTGTACGGCGTGGTTGTCGTAATCGTGAACTGGAATAACCGCTGGGACTTCGAGAGCGATTGGGTTGCCCTCTGCATCGGTTTGTCCAGGGACAGTCTTGTCTGGGTCGCCGTTTGCTGCGCCCATCTCCCAGTTCATCTGGAACTGCTGTACAGTCTCGTCGGTTAGACGCTTCATCATCAGGTTCTCTCGCTGAGCCTGGTTCTCGTCTAGCTTGAGCAAGTTGTAGTACTGCTTCAGCATTCCCATGTCTAGGATGCGTAGACCGTCTTGTGGAGAGATAAAGCCCATCTTCATCCACTCGGTAATGAGTGCCTGGCGAGCTGACTTTGAAGTTGGAAGCGCCGAGCCTGACTCTACTCGTATGTCGTTTCCTGATGCGATATCAGCACCTGATAGAACGGTTGCGTCGAATGCACCGTCGCTTCCAACAGTCTTTATCAATCTAGGCTGGGTGACGTACTGGATAAACAAAGCGATGGACTGCTTTGCAATCTTTTCTACGGCAGCTTCAATTGCAGAGAATACGGTTGTTAGGTAGGCGTCGTCTCTCTCCTGTAGGTAGTTAATCGCAGTAGCAGCGGTCACTCCGCCACTCTCACCACGAGAAACTGCGTGCTGACCCGATAGGTCCTCGAAGTCCATTTCAAGTTGCTTGACTTCGTTGATTACATACTGAGGTAGTGGCTGGATTGGTACAGGCGTAGGGTATTGGAAGCCTGGACGAATAGGCACCCAGATACCAGCACGTGCTGTAATCTTGCGAGGGTCCACTGAGCCCTCTTGGAACATCATTTGAGGCTTAGCCATCAAGTTCTTGGCGTGAATAATCTGAGAACGAAGCCTGTTGTACTCACGCTGGATTGGGATAAGAGTCTTTACTGTGCCACGGCGGTAGAATTTTCCAGTCGGAATGGTTCCAACGTGAGCAAATGGGTACTGCTTGTGAGAGTAAGGAATGCCATTCTCAGCCATCTGGACAATCTCGTTGTCAACGATGGTGACGAGACCACCCTTTGGTAGGTAAGGGCAGCCGTTTGGCTTAGCCCACATTTCAATAACCAAGATTGCATCTGGCTTTGAGTTGTCTACGTTTCTCATGTCCATCAAAGCAGCGTCAAGCAACTCGGATGTTGAAACCTTTGCTGGCTTGAAGTCCTTAGGTAGAACTGAGCCAAAGTTAGAGCGTACCCATTCTTCGCTCTTGGTGTAAACGTTGAAGATGTATGGCTGTGATTCCAGGTCTTCTTCAGACAGGTCAGGCACGAATAGGTGGAAAGGCGATACTACCTCGAACTTGACGTCACCCATTGAGGAAACCTGCTGGATAACTTTCTTCTCACCAGTGTATGGGTCGACAACTGGAGTAGGAGTAATCTCCTTGATAGACGGGTCCCAGTAAGTTTTGATAAATGCGTTACCAGTGGTAGCTCTCCAGAACTCAGCCTTCTGAAGAATGCGGGTCTGGAAGTGCTCACGGTCATAAAGTGACTGCCAGACCTGCTCGGCTGCGCTAGCTGCCATTAGGTCATCGTCATCGTTAGACGCAGGGATTACAGTGGCTGATGGGTGACCTGAAGTTGTCTTAGCAATTTCTGTACGTACAACTGGCTCAATACGGTTTACTGTTACACGAGGCAAGCCCTGTGGATTTGGCTCTTCGGCTAGAACCTGACCGTTCCCTAGTCTACGCCAGGAGTGGTACTGGTTGCCGTTGTAGAAAGATAGCTGGAGGTACCAGTCTTGCTCTTCGGTCTTACGGGACTGCTTGCACTTTTCGTACTCAGACTTGACCCACGCAACTAGCTTCTTGGCTTCTTCTTTCTTCTTGAAGCGGTTGATAATGTCGCTATCAGCCATCTCACCTTCAAGTGCGTTGCCAGATAGGTAGTTACCGTCCATGCCCTCAAAAAATTGCTCAGTTGCCATCGTCCAAATCCGAATCGTTCATTAGCCGTTTCCAGGCCTCTGTCATCTCACGTTCTTGCTGTTCAAAAAGCTCGATTTCATCACCTGATAGATATGGTCCAGTATACCTTGTTTCTGGCTCAACTGTCACTGTTTGAAGCTGCTGGAACGTCATTGGTTCCTTCGACGCTAACAGATTCATTGCGTGCTTTAGCGTTAGCGCTCTTTGCTTTTCCAGGTTTACCATTTCCTGCATCGCTGCCTTTAGGCCCTTGAACAGGTACACTGCTGCTGTCGTCACCGCTGCTAGAAACAGCGAGAACAAAATCAGTGACGCTACTACGAATTCCATTGATGAGTTCCTCCACTTGGTCTGGGATGTTGTTGATGGTTTTTTCACGTGAAGCAATCTCTTGCTCCAGTTCGGCTATCTTAGCCAGTAGTGGGGCCTCTGGGGCATACCCATTGAATACAGCTAGGTCCATTACACACTGCTTGCAAAGCATGGCATTTCCGCCACTTAGCAGGTCTGCGCCTAGGTCATGTAGCTCGATATTGCTACGGCATCCGACGCATGTGCCTGGGAAAGGTGCGCCGTTTGCAAATACTACGAAATGTCTCTTACTCATCCTTCTAACTCTCTAACTGAGGACACGCCTCGCCATTGGTCTCCCCACTCATCCTGGTCGTCATAATCGGAGAACTTCTCACTTGCCCCGAAATGCTCCCTAAACTCTGAGTGGAACTTTTCTCTTGTTCTATTGCCTGAAAGCTGCTCTGGCGTCAAGTCATCCATGAAGGTCATGGCGTACTTAAGAGCATCATAGCAGTGATTGTCTTTATCTCTAATGTCTTCCAGCTTATTATTTTGCTCAGCTACCTTGGGGCTAGCCCACTTCTTCCATTTCAGCTTAGGTAGCTCAGCAATAAGATTTGGGCAGTCGTCCGTGACCATGAGGAACGGCTTCTTGGTCCTGGGGTTCATCTTGAGATACTGCCTAATCTTCTCAAGCCCAATTCGCCTGTCCTTGGGGATGGAATCCACCGAGATAAAGATGCCGTGCTTCTGGTATTCCTGCAGAATCGAGGTACCAGTATGCTCTTTGGTCTGCTTGATAGCGGGGTCCCCTGTAGTTAGGTAGAGCTCAGCCCCTGTTTCAGCAATAATCTGGCTGGTTTTGCGGTTCACAATCTCAGCATGTTCGGCTACGTTCAGCTTTGCCTGATAATGCTCGTCAAATACCACCATTGTGCCGTCAGATGAGACAGCTATCCACAGCCAGACCGTAGGGTTGGCGTAGCCTGAGTCCATTGTCCTGATAATACGGTGTTCTGGGCCTGGCTTGAACTGGCCTCGTGGGATACAGTGGGTCACTGGGCTAAAGTCAGGGAATACGGCACCGCCGAGGTGGACATATTGACCCTTGCTACGGATAATCCGCTCCTCTTCAGGCAGCATGTCCAAGAACTCCTGGATAGCCTCACGGGATAGGGTGGGGTTGTCAGCCATTTCAGCCTCGACAATGCCGATTGGCTTAGTGCCTTCCTTGGCTGGGATGTAGATATCCTCAAAAATCCACTCCATACCCTGCACTGGAGTCTGAGACATCCACCAAACACCGCCTGTATCGACCAGACGTGCCAGACACTCACGGAATACTGTCTGGGGGCACTCCTCGTCGAAGTGAATAAAGTGCCTGGACGACCCAGCGAACTTGTCTAGGTCCTGGTCTTGGGACATGAACTCTACGAAGCTGCCATTATTTAGGGTAAGTACGTGGCGCTCCTTGGAATAGCTGTCTTCCCAGCTACCGTTTATCAGGAATTTCTTAGGAAGCCATTGCTTATACAAAGGCAAGATAATCTTGTCCACACCATTCAGGAAGTCAACGGCGACCACACGGCCTCGGATAGGGCCTTCTGGGGTCTTGCGGTATGGGTGGCTGTGAGTCAGCCACCAGATAGCCTCGATGGTAGAGCCAAGCGACTTACCCGAACGGTTACCTCCAATGTAAAGCCTGTTCTTCTGCTCCATGCCATGGAAGATTAGCTGCTTCTCCGAGGGCACATAGTCGTACAGATTAGGCACATGGCTAGCCTCATTCAGCCCTTCGCCTAGCTGGAGAAGGACTGACTGTAGGTCGTAGTTTTCTTTAGCCATGTATTAGTTTCACAAGGTCAGACAGAGTAAGTCTAACAATCGTCCCGTTATTGTTCTCTAGGTGGGTACGTAGGTAAATTAGGTCGCCTAGTCTAGCATAGGCCCACCACTCGCCAGCACGAGGATAGCCAACCCCAGCCCGCTGGGTTACTAGGAAGCCTAGCTTGGCACTGGCATTGTCCCTTTCGAGCTCAGCTTCATCAAGCCACTTCTTGCACTGCTCATAGCTGGCATCCTTAGCCATCTTGCCACCCTTGACCTCAAAGACGATTAGACCATAGGTCTCACGTAGCCAGACATCGCCCTCATCATCGCTACCCTTCAGGACATTGCGGTGGGCATCTAGCGGGCTATACCCAGTAGATAGTAGATAGTTTCGCACCGCTGTTTCAGCTCTGGTGCCAATTGATTTAGCCTTACTCATTGTCGTCTCCTTACGGCTATAATACCATTATGGTCCAATTAAATCCCAGAGCTCCAGTTCCCGCTGAAGAAGTAAACCTTTTTCACTTGAACTCGGACAGGGATGCTGGACCCACTGCTCAACATCATACACTGGGCATAGGACCCTCGCAGGCATCTCCTGGCAATCACACCCATGACGGCAGAAACTCTAAGCGACTTGACCTAAAAGAGCTGACTAGCAAGTCAGTCTCATTCACCGTACAAGGTGGCACACTAGGCACTCAGCCTACTTTTACAGGGGCTCCGCTATTCACAGGTAGCTACACCAAGCTAGGCAGCCTTTGCCATTTTCAAATTGACGTAGATATGGACAACATAACCAGCTTTGGAACTGGGCAGTACTATGTGAACTTACCATTTACGGCTGAACATAACTACCTGTTTAGCGATGGCTGTCTACACGACATCTCGGCTAGTGACCAATATGCCATCCTAGGGCACGTCGTTGCTGGTTCAAATCAGCTACGCTTACTTAGTGTTGCATCCAATGGGAGGCACGTACCGTTTGAGCATAACGTGCCAGTAACTTTGTCTACGGCTGACAACTTTCACATTGCTGGAACGTACGAAATACAACAATAATAGTGTAGAATAGGGACTATGCCTGTAGTCAATCTCATCCAACTTAGACGTGGCACTGCTGCTCAGTGGGTCACGGCTAATCCAACTCTTGCAGCTGGTGAAGCTGGCTTTGAAACTGATACTGGTAAATTCAAGCTAGGTAATGGCACCGAGAACTGGACTACTCTAAAGTATGCTGGTGGCGGTGGCAGCATCTCTGTTTCAGAAACTGCGCCAGCAGACCCAGAGCAGGGTAACCTTTGGTTTAATTCAAGCAATGGAATCACCTACATTCGCTATGACTCCTACTGGATTGAACTAAGCCCAGCAATCACTGGACCACAGGGTCCAACAGGGCCAGCAGGCCCAACTGGTGCAACTGGCCCAGCTGGAGCAGACGGGGCAGACGGCTCTGACGCCAACACAGATGAACTATACGCAATCACATTAATGGGAGCTATCTAATGACCGCAACGCCAAAGACTCTTTTCCGTGGAGCAGCCACTACTACAGTAGGCACTACGCTCTATACGGTGCCATCTGCTACTACTACTGTCGTGACCAGCATTGTTGTGACTAATACAGCAGGTTCCGCAGGTACTTTCACGCTGGCACTTGGAGGAACTAATTTTGCGACCACTGTTAGCGTGGGGGCTTTTGACTCAACGGTGATAGATATTAAGCAAACCCTGAATGCTGCTCAGACAATAACTGGTGGAGCTTCTGCTACCACTGTAAACTTTCACATCTCAGGAGTAGAGATAGCCTAATGGGCGTTTATAAGCTTTCGGTGGCGGGAGGGCTAAGTACCTCAAGAACCTCTTACAGCTCTATGCTTGCTGGTAATTCACCCTATGCCCCATCTTTTTCACTTGAGTACCTTGTAATTGCTGGCGGTGGTTCTGGTGGTGGCAGCACTGGCGGTGGTGGTGGTGCTGGAGGTTTCCGTTCCAACGTAGTAGGTCAGCCGTCTGGTGGCGGGTCAAGCGCTGAAGCAGCATTTACTGCTAATCCTACTAATTCAGTAACTCTATACCCTGTTTCAATTGGGGCTGGAGGAGCGGGGAATGGCATAAACACTACTTTTTCTACTATCACAAGTATAGGTGGTGGAGCTGGTGGTGGTGGCAATGCTTCGCCTGGAAGCTCTGGAGGTTCTGGTGGTGGAGCTGGCGGTAACAGTGGAACATCTGTAGCTGGTGCAGCTGGAACTGCAGGTCAAGGTTCTAACGGTGGTGCGAACAACTTCTTTAGCACTTTTGCTGGCGGTGGTGGCGGTGGCGCTGGTGGTGCTGGACAAAGTCAAGGAAATGGAATCGGTGGAGCGGGAGCAAGTTCAGACATTACAGGAACGGCTGTGGTACGAGCGCAAGGCGGTCAGGGCTACTGGGGAAGTGCTGGTGGCTCAGGAAGTCCAGTAGCGGGTGCCGCAAATACGGGTACTGGCGGTGGCATAGGTAACTCTGGTGGTTCTGGTGTTGTTATTTTGAGATACCCTAGCTCCCGTACAATTAATATCGGGGCAGGCTTAACAGCTACCACAGCAACAGTCGGGGGAAATAAGGTTACAACTATCACTGCAGGAACTGGCAACGTCAGCTGGACTGGGGCGTAATAGACATAATGAAAGGCAATAAGTAATGGCACACTACGCATTTTTGGATAATAACAATATTGTCACCGAAGTAATCGTCGGCATTGACGAAACTGAGCTTATTGAGGGCAAAGACCCAGAGACCTGGTACGGAGAGTTCCGTGGTCAGGTTTGCAAGCGAACCAGCTACAACGGTAACTTTCGCAAAAACTATGCTGGTATTGGCTACACCTTTGATGCTGAGCTTGACGCATTCATTGCCCCTAAGCCATACCCTTCTTGGGTGCTCGACGAAGAAACCGCTAAATGGGAAGCTCCAGTAGCGATTCCCTCTGATGGTCAAATTTATACTTGGGACGAAGAAGCAGGTAATTGGGTAGCCCTAGAAACTCCCGAAACCTCGGCAGAGTAAGGTACAATAGTAGCTATGCCAGCAATCGATTTTCCCAACAGCCCGTCGGTCAATGACACCTTCACAGTAGGTAGCATTACCTGGAAGTGGAATGGCTCTACTTGGCAAAGCCAAGGTATTTCCGTGCCTGGCCCAGCAGGTGCCGATGGTGCCGATGGTGCCGACGGTGCTGATGGTGCTGATGGTGCACCAGGTCCAGCTGGTGCTGATGGCGAAGCAAACTTTAGTTCATTCTTATTGATGGGAGCCTAAATGGCAACGACATACAAAGTACTAGGTCAAGTAGCGCCAAGCGCAACTACTTCGACTACCCTCTATACAGTACCAGCTGCTACGCAGTCAGTAGTCAGCACAATTGTTATTGCTAATAGAGCATCTGCGCTTGCTACGTACAGGGTTGCGGTAAGACCAGCTGGGGCCACCCTAGCAAACCAGCACTACCTTGCTTACGATGTAATCGTAGGTGCAGGAGATTCGACGACTCTCACTTTGGGGGTTACCCTAGGTGCTACCGACGTAATTGAAGTTTTTGCATCTACTGCAAATCTCAGCTTTAATGCGTTTGGGTCAGAAATAACAGCTTAGGAGGCCTCGTGTCGGCAACGAGTTTTATACGTTCAGGTCTTAGAAACTCTCTAAAGTATAAAGATTTAAGTGCTGGAAATCCTTCTTTTAGGTTGGACTACTACATTATCGCTGGTGGTGGTGGTGGTGGAAGAGGCGCAAACTTCGCAGCCTCAGGAGGCGGTGGAGGTGCTGGCGGTCTTATTACCTCTATTTCAGGGGAAACAAATGGTGGCGGAAAACCGCTCGAACAACCAGCCTACTTCGGACTAAGTGTTCCAACTTTGATTAAACCAATGACAGTGACGGTAGGTGCTGGAGGTGCTCAAAATGGAGGACAAGGAAGTAATTCTGTTGTAGGAAATGTGGTCGCTTTTGGCGGTGGTGGCTCTAATTATCTTGGAAGTGGAATTAACGGTGGCTCTGGTGGTGGTGGTAGCTGTGCCTACAACGGGGGGACCAATATTGGTGGAACTGGTAGCCAGGGTTTTGCTGGCGGGTCTAGCACAATTAAAGCCAACAGTGCCAGCGGTGGTGGGGCTGGAAGCGTTGGTTATAGCCCTGGTGCAAATAATGGTGCAAATGGTAGTCAAGGATTGACCTCTTCTATTAGTGGCACTTCAGTTGCTAGAGCTGGCGGTGGAGGCGGTGGGGCATCAACTAGCGGTGCAAGCCGTGGCATTGGACAGGCTGGTGGAGGAAGCGGTGGTGTTTGGACGAACACTTCTGCAACAGCTGGCGCAGTTAACACTGGCGGTGGTGGTGGTGGTGGAGCTACTTACACCAGGACTACTGGTGCTGCTGGAGGTTCTGGAATTATTTTCCTTAGATACCCCTCTACTTTTAACATCACTATCGGTGCTGGGTTGACAGCAAGCACTGCAACCAATGGTGGCAATAAGACTACAACCATCACGGCTGGAACTGGCGAAGTCTATTGGACCGTAGCTTAAGCTAAGCCCACAAAAAATCCAAAGCATTTTTATATTTGTCCATAACAAAGTCAGATAAATAATCTTCTGGTTTAGTATCTGGTTTCGCAAGCTTACTGCTTATGTCATGTAGTCCAGCAATTCCGTAGCCGTTTACATCGTCGTGAGCGTCGACTTCTTTAATGGAATTAAAGTTATGCTCATATCTATCGATTTCTAGAAAATCATAAATACCATTCATGGTTTGCTGTGGCATCTCAATCAGGTCATTAAACCAAACGACGAATACTTTGTCGCCGTGATTTTTAAGTAGATTAGCTACCGAATAAATAGCTCTATCGATTTCACCATTAGGTTGCATTAGACATTCGATTTGAGCATCTTTTTTATTCCTATAATTTGTTACCCATAAATCCTGATTTAAATATGGTGTGTAGCCGAGCTCTGTTTCTGTTTTGTCCATTACCTTTACAAAAGAAGCTAGCACTTCAAGTATTGGCCTCAAAGTTAAAATTACTTTGCCGTTTACATTTACGTAGGGGCTTAAGTTAGTCCAGTTGTATGGAGTGCCCCAGCCTCTATTTTTATCAATTACTACTGGTTTATCTATGTGAGAATAGAAATTGTCAGCTATGTTGCTTACAACTCTTTTATAGCTATCATGAAATAATCCAGCTTTGTGAGATTCGTAATTGCCAATTTCTTCATTTAGGTCATAAAGCATTTGGACCAAATCAGTCTGAGGACTGGCGTAAATATCTGGGTGTTGGTTCAGCAAGGCTGCCAATACCGTGCTACCAGAACGTGGCAAACCAGCCATAAAATGATACGTTTTCTCCATGTTTTGTCTCCTAAACATTTTCGGTTACTTAGAGCCTAGCATAACTTTAAGGTAGGCTGGGTAGTCTGGTACAATAGGGGTATGCGAACTAAACCTCAGATGCCCCTTGACGGCAAATTTAAGAAGGATTGGAAGGTCACTAGCCCATTTGGCTGGCGTATCCATCCTATTGAGAAGTACAAGAAGCACCATAACGGTGTCGACCTTTGGGGTCCAAAGGCAAAGATTTGGAACGAAGCCTGGCATGACGGCACTGTCATTGCAGCTGGAACATCAAAGCTAAAGAACCCAGACGGCTCCCTTGGCGGGGTTGGCTGGTACGTAGACATCCGTTCCAAGGTTAATGGCGAATGGTATGTAGCTCGCTATGCCCACATGGTCGAGAACTCCCTGACCGTCAAGAAGGGCGATAAAGTCAAGGCTGGACACAGACTAGGCATCATGGGCAACACTGGTGCATCTGCTGGACGCCACCTACACTTTGAGATTTGTAAGGGCAGAGTTCACCGTTGGACATCCGACGGTAAGGGCTTTGTTGACCCGCTAAAGTTTGTTAGGGCAACCATTGAACAATGGGAGCTTGACCAATCAGTAAACCTGGCAACTCCTGACACTGGCGAGGTAGCCCCTGCTCCAGTGCATGAACCAGTCAAAAAAGTAGAGACAGCTAAACCAACTGTTAACGCTAAAAAGACAAGGAAGTAAGCCATGTGGTTAGACATCGCTCGTAGAACATTCGCAGTAATCATCCTGAAGGTCACTGGTATCTTTGTAGGTGGAGCCGTAATCGGCCTAGAGGTGGCTCAGGCTGTCGCTATGGCTGCCTTTGCTGGCATTATCGACGTTGCTCAGGAGCTGTCAAGGTCATATCTAGCTGACGGTAGAATCGACGCTGACGAGATTAACAAGAGCTTTGGTAAGATTGCTGAGAAGGACTCAAAGCCAAGCTCTAAGGGCCAGTAAACTCGCCCCTTTAGGGTCCTTGACAGGATTCTGCAGAGGCTACTAAGCTTCAAGTAACACATGAAGGAGACGACCATGTTAGAAGGCCTTACCCCGCCTGAAAAAGAGAACATCTGTGTTTTCTATAAGAACGCTAAAGATACCCTATCTGCTAAAGACCTCAAGATACTTGACGACAGCCTGGCAGATGCTCGCTGGAAGAATGTCACACTAGCCAAAGCCCTCAACGAGCGTGGCTTCAAGTGTTATGATGAGCAAGTGAGATTCCACAGAACAGGGAAGTGCGCCTGTGCTAGATAACCTGAGACCTCAGCCAGAGTGGAACCTAGTACAGCCAGCTAAGCCTGTCTACATCAACAACCCTAAAGAGCCCAAGAAGGTAAAGACCAAGCATAAAGTTTGGTCTATCTTGCCTGACCCGCAGATTGGCTATCGCCACATTGACGGACAGTGGCTGTCTTTCCATGATGAGAAGGCAATGGATGTTGCTCTGCAAATCACTAACTGGCTTTACCACAATGACCGTATTGACGGCGTAATCAATCTAGGTGACTTCCTAGACCTGCCTAGCCAGGGACGCTTCGAGCAGGAGCCAGCCTTTGCTGGAACCACACAGGCTGCCTTTGACAGGGGACATAAGTTCCTTCAGGAACAGCGTGCAGCTGCAGGGCCAAATGCCCACATAGTCCTTATCGAAGGAAATCATGACCGCCGTATGGAGAAATTCATTATGATTAATACGGCTAGTGCATGGGGTCTAAAGCGTGCCAATGCTGAGGAACTGCCAGTAATGAGCATTCCTTACCTTCTACGACTTGATGAGATTGGAGTTGAGTACATTGACGCTTATCCAGCGGGTGCTTACTGGCTCAGCGAAACCCTTCGTGCGATTCATGGCACTAAGGTACGGAGCAATGGTTCCACCGCTGCAGCCTACACAAACGATACTCCCCACATCTCCACAATCTTCGGACATGTTCACAGGCAAGAGCTCCAAAGCAGAACAGTCTTCGACAGAAGTGGGCCAATCAAGTCAGTCGCAGTTAGTCCAGGATGTCTTTGCAAAGTGGATGGGTCAGTACCCAGTGTCAACGGAAGCACAAAGATTGATGGAACAGCAGCTAAGTATTACGAGAACTGGCAACAGGGAGTCACAGTAGTCACCATCGATGATGGCGGTAAAGAGTTCTTTGAGCTAGTGCAAATTAATGATGGCGTTGCTTACTTCCGAGGACAGAAGTTTGTAGCCAAGGGCTAGCCCATCTCTTCAACACGTTTAGCTTCTGCCTCAAGTATTTCCGCAGTGGTCGCCTTCGTAGTTGAATCGTGTAAAAACCAATCATGACCTTGCTCTCCCTTTGGAATAAACGGCTGAGTATGTTCTGGGCGCTCGCCATAGAACGGGTCATTGGCAGCGTGCCAGGTGTTGTGGCAATGGTCGCAAATCCTATGAAGGTTTGTCGGTGCATTGTTCATTGTATTTTTGTCAGGCCCATGGTGCCTGTCTGATGCTGGTCTACCTACGCAACCAATGATAGGAACAACGCCACCACCAGCGAACCTGAGACCAGCCCACTCGCAAACCATACCAGCTTGGATGGGATACATTTCCGCTGCACGTTTTCTACCCGTGGAGATTGGGTCTTTGTAGTCAGCCAGTGACTTGTTTCCATCGTATCCATCTGAGATATAGCCCGTATCAACTCTTTCTGATGACGTGCTATGTCCCTGTATTCCTTCATCTTGCCCATTGTCCTTAACTTCCCCTGTTGCTGTGAACTTTACTTCGCCACCACAACAGCAGTCAACATCCTCGAAGTGCCAGACCATATTACATTCGTTATGGTATCCAGCCCTGCAACTAAAGCAAGGGTCAGCGCCAGTATTTGTCAGAGTCATCGTCAAGTGTTCCCATCATGTCCTGGACTGCCATCTCGTTGCTTATTGAGTCTATCTTGAGAAGCTCAATTCCGACAAACATTTTGTATCCAACAGACTCAGATTCGCTGATGCCTAGGCGGGAGCGGAGCTCTCTAGCAAAGCTGTTCTGAGTAATTGGGCGCTCGCCGTTGTCTGAACACCAGTCTCGGTAGGCGTTGAACACAGCCGTCTTGGTGACCGAAGAGGTGTCTGATACCAGAATCTTCTCGTCGATGAACTTGGCAATGTGGTCTTCCTCGTGGCGGTAGGACTGAGTAGCCAGGCGGATTGACTCAGGCTCTGTCATGCCCTGGTTGGTAATGCGTACAGCGCCTTCAACCATCCAGTGCAGGATTCCTGGGCCTTCTTGTTCAATAAGCGTCTCAGCTAGATTCTCTTTGCGTCGCTCAGCTGGGATTGTTTTGCGGAAGTCAAACTTACGAAGTCTTCTCCAGAATCCGTCACCACCAGACTTTACCTCTGGCAAGTGGTTTACTGCCAAGAACAAAGTGTGAGTTGGCTTGAAGTCAAAGAAGTTCTGATTCATGAAGCGTGCTGATAGCATGTCGCCACCAGTAAGCATCTTTACACGGGACTCATTGAACTTGCCGTCTGGTCTAGTCTCAGAGGCTACAGCTAACCTAACTCCACGAAGACGTGCAATCTCAGTTGGGTGAGCGCTACTGCTTGTATCAAGCAAGAAGTTCTCTGGCATCGATGCAGGGTAATCGCCAAGGATGCCTGACACTACATCAAGTAGCGTTGACTTACCGTTAGCACCTGTTCCGACTAGAACAGGAAGAACGTGATACCGTGAGTCCCCGAACAGTGTCGCCCCGAACAGTTCTTGCAGGTACGCAATCCTATCTTCATCCTCAACGACTTCGCTAAGGAACTCGTTCCAAAGCGGAGTAGGAATATCTCTGACAGGGACAGCCGTCTGCCGAGTGTTAAGGTCAACACCCTTGACTGCATCCCTAATCTCACCTGTTTGGAGATTGACAATCCCGCTAGGAGTACATAAAGCATTTGCCTCCGCATCCAGCTCGACTGCATGGACAAGGACCTCATCGTCGGTCCCAGCAATGATAATGGCATTTTGAATCCTGTCTCTGTTGGTTGATGCCTCAGCCCATTTCATCTGGTCTGGGGGTGGTGCAGTTTCTTGTACAAACTCAGCTGCATCAATAGCAGTCTGCATGATTGCTTTTTCCTTGTCAAGCACATATCGGGTGCCATCCCAGCGGTGCCATCCGACATCTGTGACGTACTTGTAATCGCCACGCATAAAGTAGACCAGCCTACGAGCGTTCGCAGCGTCAGTCTTGCCGTAGGTTCCGTAGCTGTCCTTGTAAATCTGGGCTAGCTCTTCATCGTCGTACTGACCATCTGCTGGGCGCTCGGAGAGGGCGTCTTCTGGGCTACCTGTGAATAAATCCTTGTGCTCGTGTCCACGCAGCTCTTCTTTCAGCTTAGCTTCGCTCATCGTCTCGACCTTGGCAATAGCCCACTTGTTAGCACCAGCTATTTCACCTTGGTTGATTTGTCTGGAAGGATTCTGGGTCAAGAAGAACTTGAATCGCTCGGTTAGAACTTCAAGCATCAAATTGGCTGAAGCTTCGGTAATGCATCCGTTGCGGTGAGCTGCGTTTATCTTCACAAGTTGCTGTAGGAGCCAGCCGTGGCGAGACTTAGGAACACCGTTAGACGGCTTTACAGAACTAAACAGGTTCCCAACCCAGTGGCAGTCTTGAGTAGCGAACTCCCACTCGTTGTGCTCCGAAATCTTGTCAAAGCTATCAGGCATCGTGACGACGCTTGCAAATCCATGAGCAATAAGAATCTCGTGAATCTCTTCGTAGCTAAGTGGTCTCCAGCTATCTGGGAAATCTACACGTACTTGTACTGGATTAGCCACATCCTTGTGGTTAACGCTGCCAGGCGCTCTGAAGATACGGGGCAGGTCGAACACCGAGTCAATCTGCCCGCCCTGCGAAGCAGCCAACCACCGAACAAATGCGCCCCAACGCTGAATAAGCCCCGCCGATTGCTCTTGGGTGAGGTCTTCTTCGGGGTCAATCGCCCAGTATGGCTGTAGCCCATGGCCCGAATGAACAACAGCAGTAGGAGCGACACCAATGAGACTTGTAAGCAAGTCGATAAGTTCTTTAGCTGATGCTTCATTCTGGATACCACCTTGCTTGTAGTCAATGTCAATCCATACTGCAGCGAGCCTGGTGATGTCTTCAGCACGTGCTCTGAGCTCTGCATCAGATGGGTTAATCTCAAACCATACGTTTGCGTTTAGGTCGTTCAGTGCCTCGACAACCATGTCAGCGTGCTGAACCTTGGTCTTCTTGACCCTGAAGCCCTGTGTGGCTGACTGATAGCAGACTGCCAGTGATTCGTCAGGGTTTCTTCCGAGGCGTTCTAGTAGCTCTTGGAATGGCTTGGTGATAGCCATGTTTATCCTTTCGTAAAGATTGGGTGGGAGCCCAGCATTATCCGTTCATAACACTGGGCTCCCTGTGGGGGTGGACCTAGAAGGTATCGAGCACTGAGGCTACGGAGTCTTCAGAGACTCCCATTGTCTCAGCAATCTCGCTAGCCACAAAGCCAGCTGTTGCTAGCTTCTGGGCCTTCTCTACCTGTGCTGGAGATAGTTTAGCACCTGATGCTTTACCCGCCGAAGCGACAGGCTTAGCGCCCATGTCGCCTAGCAATGCATCTACATCAGGGTTCGACTTTGATGGAGTGACTTCGATAGCGTACAGCTTTACATCGTTGTAGCGCTTGTTGCTGGATGGCTTGGTGCCAGTGAACTCAATAGCGAACTTGAATCCCTTCTCCAGCTTGTCAATACCCTTGGCTTTCATTTCAGCCTTTGCAGCCTGAAGCTTCTGACCAAATAGATAAACACGGCGAGTGCCGTCGTCTTCATCTAGTGATGGGTCACGGTATTCGGTAGCAATCGTCACTTCAATCTGAAGCTTTGGCTTGCCGTCGTCCCAAAACTCTAGTTTGTTTGGGTCGTCATAGTTTCTAACCTGAACAGTTCTCAGGTCGGTGATAACACCCTCGAAGCGGGTGCCAACTTCAACATCCTTGAAGGATAGTGAAGGAACAGACTTAGAACCTAGTAGTGAGTTCGGGTCTGGTAGTGCCTCATTGTATTCAACCATGTGATTTATTTACCTTATCTTGTGTTTTAGTGTTTATTAGATTAGCGACGATACGTCGCCTTCATCCTGCTGTTCATACTTCTTGCAATCCCAGCAGAAAGAAGCCTTTGGTTGTTTCTCGATTACTGCATCCCATCCAACTATCTCGGCTGCATCAATCATTATCTCTAGCTCTGCTAGAGCTTTCATAGCCAGCTCCTCATCGTAGCGAAGCATCACTACTTGGGCATCTGGCAAGTCTTTGTCTCTCGGTAGGAACGATAGCGCTACATGGGTGACGTCGTAGCCTTTCTTTTTCCATCCGAGGCCGTAAAGCATCGCCTGGATACGATACTGGTTCTTAATCTTGCCCTGAGCTGCCTCTTTGATGGCACGCTCACCAACGACCTTCCAATCGTTCACAACGCCAGCGTTGTAGGCAAACATGTCGCATGAACCAGCGAGCTTCAGGTTCTTGTATTCGTGAACAAACAATCTCTCTTCGAGTTTGTAGTCATCAGGCCAGCGTGTAAATCCTAGCTCTAGCTGTTCGTGGACAGCGGTGCCGATAAAGGGAAACCATGAGCCATCTGGCGTGCGAGGTTTCTCAGCAAGCTTGCGAGCTACACACTTACGGCAGTCCATACCAACTTCGCTGATGCCGATAACGGTTTGTCTAGCTCTGTCGGTAATGAATAGTTCTGGTATGCGCTTGAGCCACTGCTGTGCAGCATCATAGGCTTGCTTGTCATTTGGATTGTAGTCGCTAGGCGCTACATCAAGAATCTTTACTGGCATTACGTCTCCTTAGGTAAATTACTATACTACTACCCACCGACATTTTCGATGGTAAATACTCCAATAACTGACTTGGAGGCGTGCCTGAGCAGGTAGTTCTTGCCGTCGCCCATAGGGTCCCAACGGTAGTCAATTAGCCCTAGATTGATACCTTCCTTGGTTGCCTCAGTTTCGATGACCTTGACAACATCGAAGATGCTGTCGCCATAAAACTGAATCACTGGAATGTTCCTGTTTGCTCCGAGCCGTTCAAACTTAATCTTGGTTATCATCTTCGTCCTTTCTTATTAGGTTTATTATGTTGCGTGCGAAATCAACTCCACGAGTACCGTCCATCATCGCTCTTGTAATCTTGTAGCGTTCTGATACTCGTTCAGCGATTGCTTGGTCAATCGTGTCCTTGGCAATTAGATTCCAAATCGTGACGCTGTGCATGTTCGATGCACGGTGAACACGGTCTTCAATCTGTTCAACTCTGTCGGGGTCATAAGGTGAATCCAACATAATCAAATCGTCTGCAGTGTCGAGTGTGATTCCGACACCCATCGAACCTGATAGCAACACTATGCGAAGCGGTGATGTCTTGTCTTGAAAGACTCGCTGTATCTCATCACGCTTAGCCGATGGCACGCCACCGTCAAGGATTGCTGACTTGATTCCTCGAAGGGCTAGCTCCTGGTGAAGCCAGTGCAAGACCATCGAGAACTGTGAAACGATTACGACCTTGGCTTGGTTATCAACCATCTCATCGTGTTCAATGAAGCCTCGCTCATCGAGCCACTCCATTAGCCAGTCAAGCTTGGCTGACTCGCCACCAATCAGCGGTGTCATCGTTTCATCGGCTGGCACCCAACTGCAGGTGGCTAGCTGGCGAGCACGGATAGCGAACACCATAGCCTCAGAGTTGTCTCGCTCCTCCATCTTGGCATCGAATACCGCACGCTTAGTTTCTGCTTGCTTGTCAAAGTATGCAGTCTTCTGTGCCTTGCCAAGGTCAAGCTCAACATCGATGTATCGCTTGGCTGGTAGTTGTGGCAACACTTCTTGCTTGGTGCGACGAATCATCATCTGCCTGTCCTTCTCAGTCCAAGCCGTCCGTGAACGCAGCGCACCTACCATCTTGACTGTGCGATTGCGAGCGACCTTCTGCTCATACATCACAAAGTTCTTCTCTAACCAATCCCACTTGCTCGTCTCAGTCTTCCAGGGGTCAAGGAATAACCATGTGCCGTATCGGTTATCAAGCTTGCCTCTGTCGGGAGTTCCTGAGATTGCGATACGCATAGCGTTTGAGTTGTATGGTATGCGTTTCAATCCTCGCCAGAAGTTAGTCATGCTTCTTGGATTCTTGATTGGCAATACCATGTGCGACTCGTCAATGATTACAGCATCGTAATCAATGTCAGTAATGTTAGAAACTCTAAGTTCTTCTTTGGGCCTATCTATTGCGTTGTGGTTAGCAAGCACAATGTTTACGCCCTCGGATACCTGTGCCATAGCCTTTATCTTCTGAGGTGCTGTGCCCTTGGACACATCAATCAGGTTCACATCGTAGCGAGGCATAACGAATCGTTCGATGCTGTCTCGCCAAGTTGTCTGAGCGTTGATGATAGGTGTCAGGATAAGTATGTTGCTTGGCTTGCTAAGTAATCCTGCAAGCTCCAACGCTCCCAATACTTCTAGTGTCTTACCTAATCCTGGCTGGTCTGCCAATAAAATGCGTCGCTGTTCAGCTATCCGTTTGGAAGCTTCTTTCTGATAGTCAAACAGCACATCGTCATACAGCACCACAGTCCTTGCAGGTTGGTGCTACTAATTCTTCATCACGCTCGGAGTCGTCATACCAAGCGTCGCAAATCTCGCATCTAAACATTAGTCGCCCTCGTTCTGCTTCTCACGCATACGGTCATACTCATAGTCGCAAACACAGCGACCATTACATGATGCACACATGTCGTTCTCTTCTTTTGGTTCGTTGCAGGTGCAAGTGCTTACACGCTCACCGCAGGTGTTGCAAGGTGGTAGGTAAATGTCATTGACATACCTCATCGAGCCCTCGCTCTGTTTTATCCATACATAGGTCATTAGATTCTTCTTTCTTCAAATGGGTCATACTCTTTTGCTGGTAGTTCTGATGGAGCAAATCCGATTGCTCTGTCTAAGTCTCCTGGCATACCGTGCGTTGCTTGTATGTCTTTCTCAGGTGGATTACAAACATGATTGTTTCTCCATGACTTGACAGATGCGAGTGCGTTAGGGAGAGGTGCGTCGGTTATTTCCATCTCAGCACCACAACTGCATCTCTCCCTAACACTTGGCATTAGTGAATCGTCAGCCTACTCTTGCTACTGCGCTTGTAAAGCTCTGGGTAATCAACAAGCGGAAAGGTTTCTTTGACGACATCAGTTTGCACTGCTGTCTCACGCCAGCGAGCAATGCTCGCAACCTTTGCACCGTGAATGTGAAGCTCGTCCTTTGCACCGATAGCATCTTTGATGATGTCCTCGATGGCAGTCTTACGAGCCGTGAGCATCTTGATTTCATCAACGATGCCCTGTCGTTCTGCTAACAATTCGTTAGCGAGAATCGGGTCTGTTGCTTCTATTGCGTTCTTGTTTTCTTTAGTTGCTTTCGGTGTTCCCGTAATCAACTTAGCCTTAGCATCTGCTACAAGCTGTTCATACTTATCTGACATTAGGTTTTTCCTTTCCTTCTATTATTCTGGTTAGCCTGTCAATGTGAACTAAATCATTGCCAGACTTTGTTGCTGTTTCATACTCTACTTTATACATACGACCCATACTTGAGGGGTAAATACTTAGTAGGATTCCGTCCTTGACCCAATCATTACTGGCTTCTTTCTGCCACTTGTTATAGGTCAAGCTGTCCGTAAGGTGCTTAGGTAGCCTCAAAATAGCTCCTCTTCGGGCACGTGATGCCCCATGAAGTCGCTAGCCCATAAGGCGTGGACAAACTCATCAAGGGGCTCCATACTGCCCTGGAAGTCCTGCATGGCGTTAGCGACCATTGCTTCCTTGCCCTCCTCGCTGTGCCACTTGTAGACATTGCCTAGTCCCTCGCCGTAGTTCATGACATCACAGATAAGGTTCTGGTGGTTGTCAAAAATCTGGGCTGTCCAAGCAACGCCGTTGAATGTCATCATCTCATCAACGTGTCTGTATTCGTAGCTCATTTGAGTAAGTCCCTCATCTCGTTAGCGAATAGGTTGAATGTTGCTGAGGTGGTAAAGGTTGTCAGCACAGCTAGGAATAGCCTGTCCTGCTCAACGAACTGGGTTGCCATCGGGCTGAATAGCACAGCCATCATGGCTCCAACTGACACTAGGAGGGCTAAGCCAAAGGCAAACAATCCTAGCGTGTCGGGATACTTAGTTGCCTCAGCAGGTTTATTCTGATAGGGCAGGGGTGGTTCCCTGTGTTCATAGTGTGTTCTCATACTCATTATGTTTCTCCTTTCGGTGAGAGGGGCTGGGTAATCCTCAGCCCCTTTTTCTTTACTTGATTTCTTCGACACCATCGTTGTCAATGATGAACACTCTGACATCTATGCGATTCAGATTCTCTTTAGTGATGCGCCTTGATAGGCGTTTGTGGATACGCATAGCTGTTTCAAGCTTCTCGCTCTCAGGTGCTTCATCAAGTTCGTTGAACTCTTTGCCTGTCCATTCTTCTGTGCTGAAGAAAGCAATGTCGCCTGAGCCGTATGAGCCGTCTTCGCTCACCCACAAATCAACATTGTTCATTTCGTAATCTGGTCTACCATACATACTGCTCTATCTCCTGTTTCGCTAATTCCCAAGCGTTCTTTACTGCTTGGCGGTGTGTGTCAAATACTTCTGAATCTGGTGAGAGGTCTTGGCTATCCCAAACCTCAAACCAAGGGTCGTCAATGACTTCCAGTTCTCCGCTGTCAATAGCGAAGCTCAGGTGTTTGTCATCGGCGTAGCCAGCTTTTTCTAAGTCGCTGGTGTAGCGGTATACATCTTCTGTAATGGTGTTGTTGATTCTCATGTAGCCATTACGAACAACTTCATACCTGCCATACTTAGCAACTACCTCAAAGCTTGGTGTGTTCACGTAGAACATGGCGTTCTGCCTAGCCATACATCAGCTCCAGCTCTGCCCTGTAAAACGTTTGGGTGTTGATAGAGCCGACAGCTTTGATTTCCACTCGGCGCACAGAGCTGAGGTTAGCCAGCTCCTTGCGGAATACATACCAAGCGAGGTCGGACATACCGCAGGTAATCTTCTTGCTGTCCCTAAAGTAAATGCTTACTTCATACTCAGTCATCTTTACCTGCCAATTCGTTTACTCTCAGCTCAATGTCCTGTGCTACTTCTGCTAGAACCTTTAGTTCAATGCTCAGTAAGTCAAGAGCTTCCATGATTCTGTCTAGTTCGGTATTGGTTTCATCTAAATTACACATCGTTATGCCTCTACTTTCGGTCTTCTGTCAATGTTCATTATGTATCCCATGATTAGGTGTCCTGTTGCTATGTCTAGTGTGTGATTCATCACCATAGAATCTAGCAATGATTCAATGGCAAGCTGTTCATCACGTCTGCCTTTGGCATAGGCACTAAGCCTGTCCTTAGGTATCTGCCGTTCTGCTATCTGGTATCCGATGTCAAACATCGGTTTCCTCGCTTACTACACGGAAGTCATCTAAGCCCTCAGGTAGCTTGGCTTTCTCAAACTCAGCTTCATCAGCAAAGTAGTAAAACACTCGCTCATCTTCCTCATCTTCGTCCCACTCACCAATGCCAACAAGTGCGCTAAAGGTGCGGTTGGGTTCGTTGAGCCATTGGAGCTCTACATTGATGTATCTCATTTGCTCTCCTGTTCTTTAGTTTCTTCGTTCTCATCTTCAATCCAGTAGCGGTCATAGTCAATGTCAAAGGTGTCATCAACCTCTTTGTAGTCGCCCTCGTAGAACTGGTCATCAGCTAGCTCTAAGGCTTGCTCAAAGCTATCTGCTTCTACTGTTGTTTCAATCCAAGTGGTGCTTGGTCTTTGGACTCTGTATTCCATTAGTTCTCCTCAATTTCGGTTGGGTTTTCTGTTTCTAGTGTGTAGTTCTTGTCTTTCTTCTGAAACTCAGGCAGGTCATCAAAGCTAATGTCGCCGTTAGCTAGCTTCGCCAATAAATCTTCAGCTTCTTCAGCCTCGCTAGCCGTGAACCAGCCCTTTGATGTGTAGGTTTCGTCATACCAAAACTCGTATGTGGGCATTAGTCAAGCACCTCGCCCTCATCGTTCAAGACAACTAGCTCTCGCCGTATCTCTTTCTCAGTAGAGTTCTCAAGCCACTCAATAAAGTTAGCCTTGACATACTCAAAGAAGTCAGCTTCATCAAAGGGGTCGTTTTCTCTGATTTAATCAAACTGTCCCATTGTTTGCTTGGTATCCCAACTCATAGTTAGTTGGACGTTTATGTATCTAGTTAGTTCTTTTTCCATTATGCGTTCTCCAGTTTCGCTTGGTTTATTGGTAGTAATTGTAGGAATTGCTTGATTATCTCAGGGCAGTCATCAGGTATTTCGCTAATGTCTAGCCAGTCATCGTAATCGGTAAGCGGGTAGTGGTTGATGTATAGGTCATCAAGTAGGTATTCCATAGTCTTGATGTCTTTGGGGTAGGTGAGTTTCAGGCTAAAGCAATTAGCTTGCGAATAGTCTGTTGTCAGGTATTCAACGCCGTCATGAATCTCAACGATGTCAGGGTAGGCGGTAAGGGTAAGGCTAGCCTCGCTATCGCCGTATAGGTTGTAGTCATAGTTCTTATACACTTGTTTCTCCTTTCGGTTGGTTATTTCTATTCTTGCCTAGTGGTTAGGTAGGTCAAGCACATTTGCCGTTTCGTTATCTAATCGTTATGAAGTTTCTTTTAGGGGTGGGACATCTCCAGCAGGTAGGTCAAGTATCTCCTGATTGGAAACATCAAGGTTATAGACATCGGCGTAGGCTTTACGCATAGCCCAAGTCCAACCCAGCCAGTAATGCTCAGGCTGTTCGCCTCGCTGTTTTCTGGTAGGGAACTTGCCTATTTGGTCAAGCGGTAGCCCTGTGTGTAATGCCCATAGTTCTTTCTGCCAGTTCTCTACCTTGTTGCTAGCCTCGGTGAAGCTCAAGCCAGAGCTGTCGCAATACCACTGATACCATTTCAGGTAGGCGTTGGCTGTCGTAATGGCTTGTAGCTTTTTCAGGTTTTCAACCTTTTCCCTGTCGGTTGCGAGTTCTCTCTCAATAGGGAATCGCTTGTCTAAATCACTCATGACATACTCAGCGATACCGCCGTCATTTTCTTCAAGCCAAGCGTCTACAACAACCTTTCTATAAAAGCTTGTTCCGCCTTGCCGTATGAATCCAAAAGGCATGGTTTCGCCTTGTCGCTGTCGCCAGTTGCGTAGTTGGTTGGCAGTAAATCCTGTAAGGTCTGCTACCTCTTTGGGGCTGTAAAGCTCCCCAAACTTGGGGTGGTAAGTGGTCAATTTTGTGCCTTTCTTGGTTTTTTGAGCTAATGAGTATCTGAGTAGGTAAATCTACACATCTGCTCAGTTTATAGCGTTTTTTGAGTTTTCAGGGATTGTGGGGCAAATTGGGTAAAAATAATCCGCTAAAAATCAAGGGTTTTTTTAAGTTTTTTTCTCTCCTATTGAAGTCTTAAGAAGATAGGCGTTGCTTACTAATCTACTCATGAGTAGATGAGTAGTGAGCAGGTATCACTTAAGGCTTGCGACTTGGATTTGCTAAAAAGTTATCCACAATTAGCGTTTACGGCTGTGTATAACTTTATCTATTCCGCATTTTGGGCAGAAAGCTAGCTTGGATACATTGGGGCTGTTCCAC
>JACCDV010482111.1_pt1 | contig 25748 bp, 20 predicted proteins | sample 7446131 | NCBI WGS metagenome assembly JACCDV01 (sample SAMN15323448, study PRJNA562643) | freshwater metagenome | isolation source: river surface water | place: USA:Blue River Watershed | collected 2017-08-17
ATTTTTTACAAACCATAACGTAAACCCAAAAATAAACCCCGCTTAAAACGAATTAAACGAGGTCAATTTGTAATTATTTTTCTAAAATTTATTTTTTTAAGAGGGTTGCGCAACAGCTACCGCTGTTGTATGGTGTTTTAATTTAATGATTTTATCAGTTTTATAAAGAAGTTATCTTCCAATACACTTAGAAATTTTTCATCAACAAGACTATCGAAAGACTCGTCCATAATTCCTTCAAACAGTTGCTTTCGATAATTTATAATATCAATAAATCTTTGTTTATTATAGCCGGAAACTGCAAATTCGATAAGTAATTCTCTTTCACAATCAATTAAAATCTCTTCTAACTTCTCCCTCTTATCTTCAGATGTTTTGGAAAAGTAATATTGTTTATTTGCTTCTAGATTTTCTTTAATTTTTATCATTACGTTATAATCTTGAATCTTTTTTCCTTCATTTAATTTTTGATAGACTTTTAATAAAGTTTTACGGTTTTTACTGCTCAATGAAACATTCTTTCTATTTGATGAGATATCCTTAATTAAAATCTTGGTTACATCAATTACGCTTTTATGCACACTATCATTTGGCGACCATACTACTCCACTTTTTAGACCAAAATCCCAAACTGAAAAATTATACGTTCCACCATCAAGTCCTATCATATTAGTATATCTATGATGAGTATTTGCAATTATTTTTTGATAAACTTTACTTAAAAGTTCCACATCACTTGAATTAATTTTTGAGTTAAACTCAATCAAACTAACTGAATCTAGATCTTTGGTATAATAGACACTTTTATTTACGGTATTCACTTTAGCAACATATCCGTTTTCTGATTTTTCTATTTGGAAAACACTCTCTAATGAAAATGATTCATTTATCACTAACCGAATCTTTGGATTATCTGCCAAATTTTTAAATAACTTAGTTCTAAGTTTAGAATAGTATTCAAACTGAAAATCGAAAATTTCAAATATACTGTTATTCGGTTCTAAACTTTGAGATTTAATACTTAAAGTAAAAAAAATAACTATAATAAAAATTATGTTTTTTCGTAGGTTTTTCATAAATATCTCATAATTATTAAATAACAACATAAAGTTATTACCTTTAGCTAATATATAAAAAAATCCCCACAAAAATTGCGAGGATTTCAAATTATAAAGTGGAGCAAATTTATTTCACCGCAATCATAGAAATTTCAATATTCACATTTTTTGGTAAACAAGCTACTTGTACTGTTTCTCTAGCAGGTGCGGTGTCTTCGTTAAAATAGCTTCCATAAACGGTGTTAATGCGAGTAAAATCTCCCATATTCATAATAAAAATACTGGTTTTAATTACATTTTCAAAAGTCATATCTGCCGCTTCTAAAACCGCTTTCAGGTTTTCCATTACTCGTTTTGTCTCTGTTTCAATATCATCTAGAACCAACTCCATTGTAGCTGGATCTAAAGCAATTTGTCCTGATGTATATAAAGTGTTTCCAACTAAAACCGCTTGGTTGTATGGACCAATAGGAGCTGGTGCTTTTTCTGTAAAAATTATTTTTTTCATATGTAGGTTGTTTGTTTATTGTCTAAAAACGCGATCGGGTAGTTGACGCTTATCGTATTTAATATCACTTAATATCGAAGAAGAAATACCTATGAAGAATCCCCAATAGGTATTGGTTCCAAAGGGTACCCAGTTAAAACTCATTCTCCAACTCTCTAAATCACGTTCAAAACGCAATTGGGTAAATGTAACTCCTTTTTGTACAAAATCATATCCCGATGAAAAACCAACTTTCCATCTTGGTGCTAATTCAACATTTCCTGATGCCATCAAGGAATGTGAAGCAATTTCATCTTGTCTATTCGTATTGTTATAATTTAAGGAATATGCAATTCGTAAATTCCATGGTAATTTTGTATTGTACCACTCAGAATTACCATCTTTCTTTTCGTCTTCTTTGTCTTTCCCAAATAAACTTTGACGATTATCACTTAAATCAGCTCCTACACCAAATAAATCGTCTTCTCGACCTCCATTTTGAACATTTTGCTCAGACGTTTTACTTTTACCGTTAAATGTATCATTTGAAAAACTATAATTTAAAGTAATGTTAGCTCTTGGTAATCTTAGTAAACTTCCTCCATTATCAATGTTTAATTTTTCAATTCTTCTTCCGGTATTATCAATTGCATAAGGATCTAAAACAGCAGCAAAGTTGATGTTCATTTTTTGTTTAAACAATTGTGTTCCTCCACTTACTGAAATTTCTTTTAGTTTTAAAGAATCGGCATTAAAATCATATCGTGTAGAAAAGTTTAAGTTGTTTAATAACATTACTTTTTTAGTTTCACCTTTCTTACTTTCTTTATCTTTTACTTTTGCTTCAAAGGTATTACTTACCGAAATATTCATAGCATTTGAAATACTATTGGAAGGTGCTCCAAAAATACTGTTGTCAAACTTAGTGTAATCGGCAAAATTGATTCCGGTTGCATCTAAAGCATATCGTTCAAAATATTGATCAAAACTTGGTGTATATCCATATGAAATATTAGGTCTTACAACGTGTCTAATCGCTTCAATTTTCTTGTCTTCACCAAAGTTGAAAGTACCGTAAATAGTAGTACCAATTCCTACATTGAAATTATAGGTTCTAAACGATTCAAAACCATTTTTATCAACAGTAACCACTTTATTTTCAATAGTACTGAAAGATTTCTCAATAGTATTTAATGTCCAAACTTCGTTATAATTAGCACTAGCAGTTACACTAAAATATTTGAAAACTTTAAAGTTGGTACTAATTGGAATCGAATGTTGAAAGCCTGTTCGCGCATCTCTAAACATTTGAGGTTTGAAAAATAATGAATCGGTTGTACGTATTCTGTTTTCTCCTCTTACGTTATATTGAAAGCTAATGTTTTTAATAATTCCTTTTTTTAATCCATCTCCTTTTGAAAATGGAAAAATACGATCTACACTTGCCTGAAAAGTAGGAAGTGTCATATCAATTTGCTGTGTATTGGTATTTTGAGAATGAGTTGCAGACAAAGACATATTCACTTGCGGAACCGACTGAAAAGTTTTGGAATAGGATACAGAAGAACTTAAATTATTATTAATTGTGGAACCAATATTATTTAAGTTAACCGATTGTCTAAAATACTGACTACTACCTAAATTTACAGAAGCTGAAAATCTTGAATTTGGCGAAGCTTTAGCATCTTGATTGTGCGACCATTGAATATTGTACTGTCTTGACTTTAAATAATCAGGAAATCCTTTTTCGCTCTGAATATTATTTTCAAATCTAACATTTGCACGCCCATTAAATTTATAACGTTTGGCATAACTAGTTTCGGCTCGTAAACCATAACTTCCATTGGTGTAATAGTCGCCTAAAATGGCTAAATCATAATAGTCACTCAATGCAAAATAATAGCCTCCATTTTGCAAGAAATAACCTTGCTGGTTGTTTTGACCCGGTGTTGGCATGATAAATCCAGACGTACTTTTTTCAGACATTGGAAAATAACCAAAGGGTAACCAAATAGGAGTAGGTACATCTGCTATATACATTTGGGTAGAATTAATTACTACCTTTTTTTTAGGAACAAATTTTACGCGTTTTACTAAAAAATAATATTCGGGCTCTTCTAGGTTTTTTGAGGTGGTTAATCGAGCATTTTTCATAAAGTAAACCGAGTCGTTTTCTTTTTTTGAAATCTCAGATTTAATAAATAACTCACCTTGATTGGTTCTAGAATTCCAAACTTTTGCTCTTTTAGATTTTGTATGGAAGATAATAGAATCGGGTTCAACAACATTATCTCCTTGCTTAAAAACCGGACGTTGAATGTAATTTCCAGCCGAATCTTTTAATCTACCTGCATACACCAAATTTTTTTCGTAGTCTAAAACAATTCTACCGGCTTTCAATTCAAAATCGGTATAATAAATTTCAGCTTCGTCATTAAGGGTAACCGTTTTTTTCTTTTGGTCTAGTTTTTCGTATTCCTTAGCTTTCATGTTTACGACACCATCTAAAAAAGGTTTTTTCTTTTTTATAGTATCTGTTTTAGTTGAATCAGCTGTATTAGAATTTATTTTAGTAGAATCTTTAACTTTTTTTATGTCCGATTTCGACAAAGTAATCGTTTTTGGAATGGGATTTTCTTGCGAAAAAGCGAAAGAGGTTCCTAATGTTAGAAAAATTACTGAAAAAACGATATGAAATAACTTTGTATGCAATGCTTTTAATAGTATTTTTGTAAAAATTTGGCTCACTTTTTGTGAGTGTCAAACTTACATATATTTTTTTGCAAAAATAATGTTTTAATAAAATTATAACTTATAAAATTAAAGGTTATTGTTTATGAATATCAAAATGTATATCAAATCACTACTTTTTATACTTCTTATTTTTAATTCTACCTTAGTGTTTTCTCAAAATGCTACAAAATTTAAGGTAGTTTTAGATGCGGGTCATGGAGGAAAAGATCCAGGGACAATACGTGGTAACATCAAAGAAAAAGATATTGCTTTAGATGTGGTTTTAAAATTGGGTAAAATTTTAGAAAAAAATAACGATATTACAGTTGTTTACACTAGAAAGACAGATGTTTTTGTTGAATTAAGAGAAAGAGCAAACATTGCCAATAAAGCAAAAGCTAATTTATTTATTTCAGTTCATTGTAATGGTGTAAAAAGCACACAAGCAAAAGGTACTGAAACTTTTGTTATGGGAATGTCAAGAACTGATACTAATCTTGATATTTCTAAAAAAGAGAATGGAGTAATTTTTTTAGAAGAAAATTACAACGAAAAATATAAAGGTTTTGACCCGAATAATCCAGAAACATTAATGGGATTAAAAATTTTACAGGAAGAATTTTTAAATCAAAGTATTGAATTAGCTTCTAGTATTGAAAATAATTTTGTTAGCAAAAATAATCGATATTCTAGGGGAGTAAAACAGCAACCAATATGGGTGTTAGATGCAACTGTAATGCCTGGAGTTTTAATTGAATTAGGCTTTGTTTCGCATCCAGAGGAAGGAGTATATTTAGATTCTAATGTAGGAAAAGATGAAATGGCACAATCTATTTCGAACGCAATTTTCACGTATAAAAATAAATTTTTCAATGCTGATTTTGATGAAAATCCTCAAACGATAACAGATTCAAAAGTAACTAATCAATCCAATTCAACCGTAACACCTTCCGAAAACAAAGAGCGCAATTCTAATTCTAATAAAGGCATTTACAAAGTCCAACTTTGTGCTTTGAGCAATAAAGTTTCAATTAAATCATCAAAATTTAAGGGATTAAAACCGATAAGCTTTAAAAAAGAGAAAAAGGTTTACAAGTATTTCTATGGTGAAGAATCAGACTATGACACATGTAAATTCAAATTAGAAGAAGCTAAAAATAAAGGTTTTACTTCTGCATTTATTGTTAAATTATCAAATTAAATCATTTTAATATGTTTAAGAAATCTCTATTTGGTTTTTGTTTAATGATTATTTCATCAGGATTTAGCCAACAACAAAAATTTAAAGTTGTTTTAGATGCAGGCCACGGAGGTAAAGATTATGGTGCTGTTTATCATGGCAATATCGAAAAAAATATTGCATTAAAAACGGCATTGCGTGTTGGTGAAATTTTAGAGAAAGATCCTCAAATTGATGTGATTTATACTAGAAAAACAGATGTCTTCATCGAATTACAACAACGCGCTAATATTGCTAATAAATCAAAAGGGAGCATTTTTGTTTCTATGCATTGTAATGCGAATAAAAATCAGGCAGCTTCTGGTAATGAAACCTATGTAATGGGTATTACTCGTAATGCTTCTAACTTAGAAGTAGCAAAAAATGAAAACGAAGTTGTTACTTTAGAAACCGATTATAAAATTAAGTATGATGGTTTCGATCCTAATTCACCCGAATCGGTAATAGGTATTTCGATTCTTCAAGAGGAACATTTAGATCAAAGCATTGAATTAGCGGGTAGGGTTCAAGAGTTTTTTACAAAAAAAACAGATAATAAAAATAGAGGTGTTAAACAAGCAGGGTTTCTAGTTTTGCGCCAAATTACAATGCCAAGAGTATTAATAGAAATGGGCTTTGTATCGAATAAAGAAGAAGGAGAATTTTTAAATTCAGAAGAAGGGCAAGAGTTACTAGCAGAAGCTATTGCTGGAGCTATTTTAGATTATAAAAACGAATTTTTCAATCCTTCAAATATTGATAACGTAAAAGCAGATATTGATGATAAAAAAGGTGAAGTAATTGTTAAAGAAACTCCTAAAAAAGAAATTCCGTTAAAAACTCCTGAAAAAGTAAAAGAAAAAGGGATTGTTTTTAAAATTCAAATTTCGGCAAGTACTAAAGAATTAGATACCAAACCTTCAAATTTTAAAGGATTAAGTCCAATTTCGGTAGAACCATCGGGTAGTTTATATAAATATTTTTATGCTTCTGAAAAAAGTTATGATGTTATCAAACAAAAACTTGAGATTGCAAAACAAAAAGGATATTCAACCGCTTTTATTGTAGCTTATAAAGATGGAATAAAAATAAGTGTTACCGATGCAATAAAATAAAATAAAAGTTTATTTTTGTTAAAAATTATCACGCTTTGAAACTAACAAGAGAAATCAAAACCGCTGTCCTCGTTATTATATCCATTTTATTATTCATTTGGGGATTTAATTTTTTAAAGGGAAAAGACTTATTTGACGGTAGTACAAGAGTTTATGTTGTTTATGATAATGTAGCCGGACTTGTAAATTCTGCTCCAGTGACTTTAAATGGATTAGCTATTGGTAAGGTTAATTCAATTGATATTCAGCCTGATGGAAAATTATTGGTAGAAATGCAAATCACAACTGATTTTCCAATATCTAAATCTAGTATTGCCGAAATATATGATTCAGGTTTAGTTGGAGGAAGACAAATTGCTATTAAACCCAACTTCCAAGATAAAAATTATATTAAGTCTGGCGACTATTTAAAAGCAAGTAGTAAATTAGGTATTACTGATGCTTTGGCACAACAATTAGAGCCACTTCAATACAAAGTTCAAAAATTATTAGACAATGCAGATGCAATGGTGTCTAATATTAATGATGTTTTAGATGCCACAACAAAGCAAAATCTAAAAAATAGTATAGCAGAGTTGAATAAAACACTTTCTGAATTCAGTGTAGCATCTAAAAATGTAAATGAAATGCTAGCTGACAACAAGTTGAAAATCAATTCAACGATGACTAATTTAGATAAAATGTCTGCTAATTTTTCTAAAATGTCTGATTCACTTGCAAAAGCTAACTTAGGTCAAACAGTTAAAAATTTAGAAAAAACATTAGCAAGTGTAGACAAAATTATGTCTGATATCGAAAAAGGTAACGGAACCATGGGTAAATTAGTTAAAGATGATGTTATGTATAATAATTTCACTAAAACTTCTAAAGAATTAGAGTTGTTATTACAAGATCTTCGACTAAATCCAACACGTTACGTTAATGTTTCTCTTTTTGGTAAGAAAAACAAACCTTATGTAGCGCCAGTTAATGACACAATTAAAAAGTAAATTATAAACAATGGGTTTTCTAGATAATATTTTATTCGCATTGCTTTTAGGAGCGGGTATTGGTTATTTTGCAATTAATGTAAAAAAACTAATTCGTAATATTAAATTAGGTCAAGATGTAAATAGAAGTGATAATGCTTCAGAACGTTGGAAGAATATGACCATGGTTGCCTTAGGTCAATCTAAAATGGTAAAACGTCCAATTGCAGGATTTTTACATATTGTGGTTTATGTAGGTTTCGTAATTATCAATATCGAAGTAATCGAAATTATTATTGATGGACTTTTTGGAACACACCGCGTTTTATCATTCATGGGCGGATTTTATGATGTATTAATTGGCTCATTTGAAATTTTAGCATTCTTAGTTTTAGTTGCTGTAATTGTGTTTTGGATTAGAAGAAATGTAACCAAAATAGGTCGTTTCGCTAGTTCTGATTTAGATGGTAAACCAAGAAACGATGCCAATTACATTTTGTATTTTGAAGTTGTTTTAATGACTTTATTCTTAGTTATGAATGCCGCTGATTTTCATTTGCAAAACTTAGGAATTGGTCATTATAATCAAGTAGGAAGTTTTCCAATTTCTCAATTTATTGCACCTATGTTCAATGGAATGAGTGAAGGATTAGTAGTAGTTATCGAAAGAGCTGCTTGGTGGTTACATATTGCTGGGATCTTAGTTTTCTTAAACTATTTATATTTTTCTAAACATTTACACATTTTATTAGCTTTTCCAAATACGTTCTATGCAGATTTGAATGCAAAAGGAAGATTGAACAATTTAGAAAGTGTTACAAACGAAGTGAAATTAATGATGGATCCTAATGCAGATCCGTTTGCAGCGCCAGCAAATCCTGATGCTGTTCCGGCTAAGTTTGGTGCTTCTGATGTTCAAGATTTAAATTGGGTACAGTTATTAAACGCTTACAGTTGTACCGAGTGTGGTCGTTGTACGTCATCTTGTCCAGCTAACCAAACGGGTAAAAAATTATCTCCTCGTAAGATTATGATGGATACTCGTGATCGTCTAGAGGAAGTTGGAAGAAATATTGATTTGAATAAAGGAGTTTTTGTAGATGATGGAAAATCATTATTAAACAATTATATCACTCCAGAAGAATTATGGGCTTGTACAACTTGTAATGCATGTGTTGAAGAATGTCCAATTAATATTAGTCCGTTATCAATTATTATCGATATGCGTCGTTATTTGGTAATGGAGCAAAGTGCAGCACCAATGGAATTAAACAATATGATGAGTAATATTGAAAACAATGGCGCTCCTTGGCAATACAATCAAATGGATCGTTTAAATTGGGTAAACGAATAATTTTACATTAACTATCATAAATAGTATATAATATGTCTGAAAATTTAATTGTACCAACAATGGCCCAAATGATGGCCGAAGGAAAACAATCTGAGATTTTATTTTGGGTAGGTTCTGCTGGTAGTTTCGATGACAGAGCAAAAAAAATATCTAGAGCTTTCGTTAAAATATTAAATAAAGCAAATGTAAACTTTGCTGTTTTAGGAACCGAGGAAAGTTGTACGGGTGATGTGGCTAAAAGAGCTGGAAATGAGTTTTTATTTCAAATGCAAGCTTTAATGAATATTGAAGTTCTTAATGCATATGAAGTTAAAAAAATCGTAACCTGCGATCCGCATTCATTTAATTGTCTAAAAAATGAGTATCCAAGTTTAGGTGGAAATTATGAAGTTGTTCACCATACTCAGTTTATTCAGCAACTTTTAAAAGAAGGACGTATCAACTTTAATAAAGATACTTACAAGGGAAGTCGTATTACATTTCACGACCCATGTTATCTAGGTAGAGCAAACAATGAATATCAAGCTCCAAGGGAAATACTATCGCAAACTAATGCTCAAATTGTTGAGATGAAACGAAGTAAAAATAATGCTCTATGTTGTGGAGCTGGTGGAGCCCAAATGTTTAAAGAACCAGAAAAAGGAAATATGGATATTAATGTTTTAAGAACTCAAGACGCTCTAGAAACAACTCCAAATATTATTGCTACTGGTTGTCCTTATTGTAATACCATGATGACCGATGGAGTAAAATTTGCTCACAAAGAAAATGAAGTTAAAGTATTAGATATTGCCGAAATTATTGCTAACGCTCAAGATCTATAAGATGAAAAAAATTATATTACTTTTAGTATTAATAGGAAATGTTTCCTTTGCTCAAAAATTAACGAAAGAGCAGTTGGCTGATAAGTTAGCAGATAAAGCATGTGATTGTGCAGTTAAACAAGAAATTACAAAAGAAAATTTCGAATTAACTATCGGAATTTGTCTTTTAGAATGTATTAATTCTTATGAAAAAGATGTAGAAAAACATTATGGAAAAGATGTTATTTCTAATGAAAAGAAAATGGAAGAATTAGGATATGATGTTGGAAAAAAAATGGGTGCTAAATGTCCAACAGTATTCAAATTTATGCTTGATGATGATAGTTCTTCTGAGTCTGCAGAATCAGAACCTGATTTGTCAGTATCTGGAAAAGTATCCGAAATTCATACGGATCAATTTGTAACTTTTACAGTTAAAGAAGATTCAGGAAAAAACAATCAATTCATTTTGTTGAGTAGCTTTGATAATGCGTTTTTATTAACAGATAAAGTTTTAAAAGTAGCAGATGCTGTTGATGTGTATTATTACGAAATGGAATTATTTGATGCTAAGTTAGGAAAATTTGTTTCTTATAAAATTGTTACTGATATAATAAAAAAATAAACATGTTTGTACCATTTGATACCTTACCAGAAGAATCTAAAATTTGGATTTATCAATCGAATAGAAAATTTTCTGATGAAGAAATTCAAGAAATTGAATCTGAATTGAAAATTTTCTTAGACAATTGGTCTTCACATGGGCAAAGTCTTGAGTCATCATTTGTAACAAGATACAATCGTTTTATTATAATTGCAGTTAACCAAAACGTACAACCTGCTACGGGATGTTCTATAGATGCTTCTGTTCAATTTATTCAGAGCTTAGAGCAAAAATACAATGTGGATTTACTTGACAAAATGAATGTTACTTTTAAAGTAGGCGATCATGTTGCTTTTAAACCACTAATCGAATTCAAAAAAATGGCAAAAGAAAAAGCCGTTTCCGAAAATACAATTGTATTCAATAATTTATTAAATACTCTTGGTGAATTAGAAGATTTTTGGGAAGTTCCTGCAAGTGAAAGCTGGCATAATCGATTTTTTTAAAATGAATACTGAGATTTTTTTACTCAATATATCAGGTCAAGACAAACCCGGGTTAACATCTTCTTTAACGGCTGTTTTGGCTGAATATGATGCTAAAATATTAGATATTGGTCAGGCAAATATTCACAATACTTTATCATTAGGTATTCTTTTTCAAATTAAATCAGGAAAAAAATCGGCTGCAGTATTAAAAGATTTACTATTTAAATCGTACGAATTAGGTATTAAAGCAAAGTTTACACCTATTTCTCTAGATGATTATGAAAATTGGGTGGGCCTACAAGGAAAAGACCGCTACATTGTTACACTTTTAGGTGATAAATTAACAGCTCAACATATATCTGAAGTAACAAAAGTTATTTCTGAAAAAAATCTAAATATTGATGCCATAAAAAGATTAACAGGCCGAGCATCATTAATAAAAGAGTATGATTATCCAAGAGCTTGTATTCAATTATCAATTCGAGGTGTAATACATGATAAATCGGAATTCACTTCAAAATTCATGCAAATTTCGAGTGAATTAAATTTAGATATTGCCTTTCAAGAAGATAACATCTTTAGACGAAATCGTAGATTGGTTTGCTTTGATATGGATTCGACTCTAATCCAAACCGAAGTAATTGATGAATTAGCAGAACTAGCAGGTGTTGGCGAACAAGTTAAAGCAATTACAGAATCTGCCATGCAAGGTCATATTGATTTTCAAGAAAGCTTTAAACAACGCATGCAACTTTTAAAAGGTTTAAGTGAAGAAGTTTTGCAGGAAGTTGCCATTAATTTACCTATTACAAAAGGAGTCAGACGATTAATTGATACTTTAAAATCATACGGTTTTAAAACAGCAATTTTATCAGGTGGTTTTACTTATTTTGGAAAATATTTACAAAAAGAACTCGGAATCGACTACGTTTATGCCAATGAATTAGAAATCAAAGATGGAGTGCTAACGGGTGGATATGTGGGTGACATTGTAGATGGTAATAAAAAAGCGGAATATCTCAAAGAAATTGCTCAGAAAGAAGGAATTCACATCAATCAAACAATAGCTGTTGGTGATGGTGCTAACGATTTACCCATGTTAAATTTAGCAGGTTTAGGAATTGCTTTTCATGCAAAACCCAAAGTAAAAGACAATGCCCAAAGTTCCATTTCAAGCATTGGACTTGATGGTGTTTTATATTTATTAGGCTATCACGACCGTCATATTGATTTATTCCAATAAATTTTTAATGTTTTGAGTTGATAAATTTCTCATAAATTATACTTAAAAACTGTTGATTTAATTTTATGTCAAAATAATTTGACCTAAATTTAAACCCTTAAAATCAAAGTATTATTTATGCGATATTTATTCTTGCTTTTTTCTTGTATAGCATCTTTAAACATAGCCTTTTCTCAAAGTAATTTACCAAAATTCAGAAATTCAAATCTTGAACAACAAGCTTGGGTTGATAGTATTTATAATCAATTTACGTTTGAAGAAAAAGTGGGGCAATTGTTTATGGTTGCTGCATACTCTAATAAAGATGAAGTACACAATAAATCCATTGATAAATTAGTTGAAGAATATAAAATTGGAGGTTTGATTTTCTTTCAAGGCGGACCAGTTCGTCAAGCGAAGTTAACCAACAGATATCAAGCCAAAGCTAAGCTTCCATTATTCATTGGAATTGATGCGGAATGGGGTTTAAGTATGCGATTAGATTCTACTTATCGTTATCCTTGGAACATGACATTAGGTGCAGTGCAAGATATGAAATTGATTGAAAAAGCGGGAAATCAAATGGCAAAACAATCAAAACGAATGGGAATTCACTTCAATTTTGCTCCAGTTGTTGACATCAATACGAATCCAAAAAATCCAATTATTGGCAATCGTTCGTTTGGAGAGACTAAAGAAAACGTTACCGAAAGGGCTATTGCTTTGATGAAAGGTTTACAAGACGAGGGTGTTTATGCAACAGCGAAACATTTTCCTGGTCATGGTGATACATCAACTGATTCCCATCATACATTACCTGTTGTAAATTTCGATAGAAATCGTTTGAACGATGTAGAACTTTTTCCATATAAAGAGTTGATTAAAAATGGTTTAACTAGTGTTATGGTGGCGCATTTGAATGTGCCAAGTTTAGAACCGAGAGAAAATTACCCAACATCCATTTCGTATCCGGTAGTTACAGATATATTAAAAAAAGAATTGCAATTTGAAGGTTTAATTTTTACAGATGCCTTAAATATGAAAGGCGCAAGTAATTTTAAAAAACCAGGAGATATTGATTTAGAAGCTTTTTTAGCTGGAAATGACGTATTGTTATTTGCTGAAAATGTTCCGGTTGCAATTAAGAAATTCAAAGAAGCTTATGATAACGGAATTATTTCGGAAGAACGTTTGATGTATTCGGTAAAAAAGATTTTAGCCTATAAGTATAAAGCGAATTTGAATAATTACCAACCAATAGTTTTAGACAATCTATACAAAGATTTGAATGAGGTTGAATTTGATGCTTTGAATTATAAGTTATACGAAAATGCTGTTACGGTCATCAAAAATCACGATAAATTAGTTCCTGTTCGCGATATTGAAAAGGAGAAAATTGCCTACATTAAGTTAGGAAACGATAAATCGGATACTTTTTTGACTAATTTGAGAAATTATAATTCAATTAGTGAAATTACGAACAAGAATTTAGATTCAGTTTTAGTACAATTGCAAGATTATACGAAAGTAATTATTGGGTATCACAAACAAGATGGAGCCTGGAGAAATCACAATTTGAATTTCAAAGAAATGCTTTGGATTAACCAGATTGCGAAACAAAATGATGTGATTTTAACTTGTTTTACAAAACCATATTCTTTAACCAATTTAAAGAATTTTGAAGATATTGAAACTATTATTGTGGCGTATCAAAACAATGATTTTGCCCAAACGATTGCCCCTCAAATTATATTTGGAGCTATGGGTGCAAAAGGAAAATTGCCTGTTTCAATTGATGACGAATTCAAAGTAAATGAAGGAATTGAAACATTAGAAATAAAACGTTTAGGGTTTACAATTCCAGAAAACGTGGGTATGAATTCTAAAGTTTTAACTAAAATTGATTCCATTGCCAATTACGCTATATCTAAGAAAATGACACCTGGTCTTCAAGTAGTTGTAGCTCGAAAAGGAAAAGTTATTTACCAAAAATCATTCGGAAATCATACTTATGAGTCAAGCCAAAAAGTGACCAACACTGATATTTATGATATTGCTTCTTTGACAAAAATTGTGGCTACTTTACCTAATGTGATGAGAGAATTTGATCAAGGACATCTAACTTTAGAAACAAAGCTAAAAGCTATGTTACCTGAAGCAAAAAATTCAAATAAAGCTAATGCAACGGTTTTAGATATGTTAACGCATCAAGCACGTTTTCAGCCTTGGATTCCGTTTTACAAAGCTACTTTAGATAGTTTAAACCGACCAAGTACGCATTATTATAGAAGTGAATTTTCTGAAGAATTCCCTATTCATGTAGCAGATAAATTGTACTTAAGAAAAGATTATAATGATTCGATTGTTAAAACTATATTAGATAGCGAATTATTACCAAAAAAACAATATAAATACAGTGATTTCACCTTTATTCTTTTTAAAGAATATTTGGAAATGCACAATAAGAAATCACTAGAAGATTTAGCGCATACTAATTTTTACGAACCACTTGGAGCCAATTCTATCATGTACAATCCGTTACGAAAAGTGAATTCTAATTTGATAATTCCAACGGAAAATGATACCTATTTTAGGCATCAAGTAATTCAAGGTTATGTTCATGATATGGCTGCGGCTATGCAAGGCGGAATTTCAGGTCATGCGGGTTTGTTTGCAAATGCTTTGGATGTAGCTAAAGTGATGCAAATGTATCTTCAAAAAGGAACTTATGGTGGAAGAACTTATATTTCTGAAAACACATTTAATATTTTCAATACCTGTTATTTTTGTAAGGAGGGAAATAGAAGAGGAGTTGGGTTTGATAAACCACAATTAGGAAATGAAGGACCAACATGTGGTTGTGTTTCATTAACAAGCTTTGGACATACGGGATTTACAGGAACCATGTCTTGGGCTGATCCTGATAAAGAAATTGTTTATGTTTTCTTATCTAACAGAACATATCCAGATTCAAATGCAACTAATAAATTATCTAAAGAAAATATTAGAGAAAATATTCAAAAAGTAATTTATGAAGCTATTGTTGAGTAATTTTTATTAAATTTATTTTATAATATTCAACTGATTTAACATGACATCAAAAGCAACTACAGTAGAACAATATATCAACGAAGCTCCAGAAGATAGAAGAGAAGCGTTACATAGATTAAGAAATATAATCTTAGAAAATCTTCCAGAAGGTTTTCAGGAAGGCATGGGGTATGGTATGGCGGGTTATGTTGTGCCACATTCTATTTATCCTCAAGGATATCATTGTGATCCTAAACAAGCATTACCATTTATGGGATTTGCAAGCCAAAAAAACAGTATCAATTTTTATCATATGGGAATTTATGCAAAACCTGAATTATATGATTGGTTTGTAACCGAATATCCAAAACATTCGAAGCAAAAATTGGATATTGGCAAAAGCTGTTTGCGTATTAAAAAGCCAGAAAATATTCCATTTGAATTGATTGGAGAATTAGTAAAAAAAATCACAGTAGCCGATTGGATTGCAACCTACGAAGCAGCATTTAAAAAATAACTTTTAACAAATGTTTTATAATTGCCAATGTTAGAAGTGGTAATTTTATTTCAAAATTTATATACATGAAAATTGCGATAGTTTGTTATCCTACATTTGGAGGAAGTGGTGTTGTGGCTACCGAATTGGGTTTGGAATTAGCCAAAAGAGGTCACGATATTCACTTTATTACATACAGCCAACCAGTGCGTTTGGCATTGTTAAATCCGAATGTACATTATCATGAAGTTCACGTTCCCGAATATCCGTTGTTCCACTATCAGCCATATGAATTAGCACTTTCGAGTAAGTTAGTGGATATGGTAAAATTGTATAAAATTGATGTTTTACATGTACATTATGCCATTCCACATGCGTATGCTGGTTATATGGCAAAGCAGATGTTAGCAGATGAAGGCATTCATATTCCAATGGTAACAACATTGCACGGAACCGATATTACTTTAGTTGGCAATCATCCATTTTACAAGCCTGCAGTAAGTTTCAGTATCAATAAATCGGATGTGGTAACTAGCGTTTCACAAAGCTTAAAAGACGATACGTATCGCTTGTTTGATATTACAAATGAAATCGAAGTTATTCCAAATTTCATTGAATTAAACAAAGAAAAACTAAAAGAAAGTATTCCGTGTCATCGTTCGTTAATGGCTAGTGAAGACGAGAAAATCATAACTCATATTTCTAATTTTAGAAAAGTAAAACGCATAGAAGATATAGTTAGAATTTTTTATGAAATTCAGAAAGAAGTGCCATCAAAATTAATGATGGTGGGCGAAGGTCCAGAAAAAGAAGGAGCAGAGCAATTATGCGAACAATTAGGTATTCAAAATAAAGTTATTTTCTTTGGAAATAGTAATGAAATTGATAAAATTTTATGTTTCTCCGATTTATTCTTATTACCTTCAGAAACCGAAAGTTTTGGTTTAGCGGCTTTAGAAGCAATGGCATGTGGAGTTCCAGTTATTTCAAGTAATTCGGGTGGTTTGCCTGAAGTGAACAAAGATGGTTTTTCTGGTTATTTGAGTAATGTTGGAGATGTTGCTAAAATGAGTCGAGATGCAATTTCTTTGTTAAAAGATGAGGATAAGCTAGCCCAGTTTAAAGTCAATGCTCTAAAAACGGCTAAACTATTTGATATCCATAATATTGTTCCTTTATACGAGCAAGTTTATTTTAAAGCTTTAAATACAAAATAATGATCAAAATTTTACCTTTATTTTTTCTAATTGTTTCTTGTGGTGTTAAGAAAGACGTTGTTGATACATCGTTTTCTGTTATTTATAGTAGTGCAATTGGTGGTGATGAAAAACCAGGTTACTTATTAATTCAGGATAATGAAGCCTATATTAAATTTATTGATTCCTTAAAATTAGAAGAATCACAATATGCTAATTTTTTAAAAGTAGATTTTAAAAATAAAGATGTTTTGGTTTTGTATCAAGGTCAAAAAAACTCAGGAGGCTATTCAATAGAAATTGATTCAATTTATAATATTGATGACACAATTATAGTAAAGAAAAAAGAAACAGGTCCAAAAAAAGGGGAGATGGCTACAGCTGTAATAACAACTCCCTATTGTATAGCTTTAATTCCTAAAGGAAATAAATTGAAAGTTGAATAAAAAAAGGCTCAAATTAATATTTGAGCCTTTTTTTATTTATTATTTAATTAATTGAATTTATAACGTATTCCCAATGCTAAATCAGGACCAAATCCATCTCTATAATCTGCATAATCTCCACCAAAATATATTTCTGGTCTAAAGTCTAAAGATAATTGTAAAGGTATTTCAGAAAAATTGTATTCTATTCCAATATCTCCAGCGCCTAAAATAAAACTTCCACTTTCTTTAACTCCATCAGCATTAATACTCCAACTTCCTACGCCACCTCCAACACCAGCATACCAATTAAAACCTCCATCAATATTCCATACCCATTGGTACAAACCAACCAATTTAAAAGCATCAACATCTTTACTGTTTCTCCATCCTAAATCAACTTCTAAACGATTGTTTGATCCCATTCCTCGTTGATATGAAATTTCACCACCAAAACCGTCATTGTCTCCTAAACGTAAACCTAATACATTTTTTGCAATGTCTTGCGCTTGAGCGCTAAATGCTAATCCTAATAGCATAAAAGCAGATAAAATTAATTTCTTCATATTATGTGTTTTTACAAATATAAATATTACTAACAAAAAATATGCTAGAGTTTAAACTACTTATCAACTTTTAATGTGTTAATTGACAGAATACGTGTCTAAAAATTCATCTTGAGTTTGAGTGTTGGTTTCTGGAACAGATAATTCATTCGCAATAAAACTACTAATAGAATAAGTTGTAACCGTATTAGTATATACAACTCCAATGCCGTCAGCAATGTATAAAGTAGCTATTAATACATCTTGTGGAGCTAATGCTGTTATCGTTTGTGTAGCCCCTAAAACCGTAATTTGTGTAGTAATATTTACATTCAATTTAATTTTAGTAGATTTTACATCAGAATAAACGGTTCCGTCTGGAGAAGTAAATGTTGTAAAATTTTCACCTCCAAAAGTTTGTAAAGAATAGTTTATAGATAATGGATAGCTATTTATGGTTTCATTAATTGTACCTGTTCTTGGATTGGCATTTAACGCTTGATTGTTAGAAGCATTTTTATCAAAAATGATAAAATCATTTAAAGTTAAGTCAAGAGTAATTGGTAAAGTCTGATTTGCAGCAATTGCTAAATCACCTGTAAGTAATAATTTACCATTATTTTCTCTTACTTTATTATTTCTAAGAGCAGATGAGTAAAAGCCGGTAGCTACATCATCTCTTGTTTTAAAAATTTTATAGGTATTGTTATTAATTATAGTTTCACTATCTATGAATAAAGAGTCTCTAGTTATATTTCCTTGTGATTCAACATCATAAGTCCAATAGTTTCCTAAGTTTAGGGGAGTTGAAAAATTACTAGAATCTCCAACGTTTTCATTATCACTTGAACAAGAAAGTAAAATAAATGAAACAAAAAGTGTAGTGTATAAGTTTAATTTTTTCATTTTTAAATAAAAATATAATTGCTAATATATAAAAGAAATTCATTAAAAATTTAATTTATTAGAACTAAAGACTAATAATTAATAAAAATGCTAAATTTGTAATAACAATAAATTAGCTACAATGGCTGGAAATACTTTTGGAAAATTATTGAAATTAACCACTTTTGGAGAGTCGCATGGAGATGCGTTAGGAGGAATTCTTGATGGTTGCCCTGCTGGAATTTCACTTGATTTTGATTTCATTCAAATAGAAATGCAAAGAAGGAAACCTGGACAATCTTCAATCGTTACACAACGTAAGGAAGAAGATGAAGTTCAGTTTTTATCAGGTATTTTCGAAGGAAAAACTACTGGAACTCCAATAGGCTTTATTATCCCAAATACGAATCAAAAATCGGATGATTATTCTCATATAAAAGATACGTATCGACCAAGTCATGCTGATTATGTTTATGAAAAAAAATATGGGATAAGAGACTATCGTGGTGGCGGTAGAAGTTCGGCAAGAGAAACAGCAAGTAGAGTAGTTGGAGGAGCTATAGCCAAACAAATTATTCCCACTGTTAAAATTAATGCTTTTGTGTCTTCTGTTGGAGATATTTTTATTGATAAACCCTACCAAGATTTAGATTTTTCAAAAATTGAAAGTAATGCTGTACGTTGTCCAGATATGGCTACTGCTGAAAAAATGGAGAATCATATTAAAGAAATTAAGAAACAAGGAGATACAATCGGTGGTACAATTACATGTGTTATTCAAAATGTACCTGTTGGATTAGGTGAACCTATTTTTGATAAATTGCATGCAGAATTGGGTAAGGCGATGTTGTCTATCAATGCTGTGAAAGGTTTTGAATTTGGAAGTGGATTTTGTGGTGCTAAAATGAAAGGAAGTGAACATAATGATCTATTTAATGAAAATGGAACTACAAAAAGTAATCTTTCTGGAGGAATTCAGGGAGGAATATCAAATGGTATGGATATTTATTTCAGGGTGGCATTTAAACCTGTAGCAACCCTTCTTCAAAAACAAGAAGTATTAAATAATTCTGGAGAAATTATTGAACAGCAAGGAAAAGGAAGACACGACCCTTGTGTTGTACCAAGGGCTGTTCCTATTGTTGAAGCAATGGCTGCATTAGTAATTGCTGATTATGTTTTGTTAGATAAAATATATTTTTAATTTAGGTTAAGTTTTAGGAGATTTTTTGGTTGATATATTTCAAGTAGATTTTATTTGAAATGTTTTCTTCTAAATCTTCTTTTTTCTCAATTTTCTTAAGAATATTTCTGAATTTAATAGTGCTGTTTTTTGAATAAGGACTTTCTGAAATTTGTACTATCAATTGTATTATCTTTTTCTCAATATAATTTAATTTGAATACCTTTTTATACCTTTTATTAAATGCATTATAATTGTGTAAAACAAGTTTATAGTTCTTTAATTCAAAGTGAATAATGAGATTTAGAATTTCTGTTTTAATAAATGATTTTGGACGATCTTCAAGTTTAAATTCATTCAAAATTAAATTGACATATTTTAAACTTTGGGATAGATTTTCATTAATCAATTGAATACAAGCAAATTGATAATACAGACCAATATAGTAGTAAGGTTCAATATTGTATTTGTTTTCCTTTAATGATTTAATTACAAGTAATTTTATTTTTGTAGCTTCTTCAAAATTATTATTATAAATTAGAAATTCTAATTCCGAATGATGCGTATGAAAAAATATACGCTCCTTAGCTACATTTTTTTGAAAATCCAAAATGTTTTCAAAGCTTCTTAAAGCATCAATTTTATTGTGAAAAGTAGTGTCGTCACTTTTCTTATAGATATCGATTATTCTTGTATAAACCGAAATGTAATCAAGAGGATTTTCTTCTTTATAAAATGAATTCGAATCAAACACTTCAATAGTTTTTTCTAAATTTATGGTTTCTTCTGTCTTTTTATTAATTACATTATAATAATTAGCAATAGTTAAAAAATAAAAAATCCTAGATTGAACTGAATGGAGATCATTTCCATTCTTTTTAAAAATAGAATTGTTAATTATGGTATCAAAGTCTTCAATGATTTTCTCATAAGACATTTTACCAACATTATTTTTCAAAAAATAACTATGATAATATAAATCGGTTATTTCTCTATTCTCTTTTATGTAATTAAAATAGGAATCAATTTTTGCGTTAACAGACATTGCGCCATAAAAACCTTTTGAGTATCCCATGCATTTTTTTTCCCAATTGAGAATTTCTAACATGAGTACTTCATTTTCATTTTTAATACTTAACTTTTTTGCTTTTCGAATAATTTTTAAGCATTCATCATATAATCCTTTGTAGAATAAAATTTCTACAGATTTAATATGATTTTGAAGGTTTAGACTAATGGTTTTATCATAGTGAAATTCATTTAAAGATCTCAATATGATTTTGTTTAAATAATTAATATCGTATGATATGTTTTTATCGGAATAATCTTGTTCTTTTATGTATTTCTTTAGCGTATTTTCATCAATTTTATCATTACTATTGATAATATCAAAAAGTAGTAGGTATTTATTCTGACTTCCAAAAATATTTTTATTGATAAATATTTTAAAGTACCTTTTTTCATTCATAGACATTGATTCTATGATTTTTTTGCATTCTTCTATAATCATGATTACTAAATTCTAAAGTCCAAAAATAACTATTTTTTTAATTATAAGTTGTTTTTTTTTATTTACTTTTGAACAATTGATTAATAAATAGTTAACCAATCATTAAAAAAATGAAGATAAAACTACTCTCCCTAAAGGAATTTATTTTTCTATTTCTTTTAATCTTAAGCAAAAATGCTAGAGCTGCTGATTATTATGTTAACGATGTGTTAACAGCAGATGATGTTTACACTACAGCAGCTGGTAATAATTCTAATAATGGATTGTCGCCAGGTGCTCCTAAAGCAACTCTTGCTGCAGCAATTAGTGTTGCGTCTAGTGGAGATCGAATTTTTATCGACTATGGTTCATACAATGAAGTTGCAATAAATATTAATAAAAGTATAGAAATTATTGGTCTTGGTGAAGAAATGACTGTTTTTAAAAGAACATCTGGAGTAAACCGTTGGGGAGTAATTTCTGCAAATAATGTTAAAATTTCAAAACTTACAATTACAGAATATAACTTGGCCAGTGACGGTATTGCAATTTCTATCACTAGTGGTACAGGTATAGAGTTTAATCGAGTTAATATTTATGCTAATGTTGGTAGTGCTGGGCAAGGTGCTATATGGATTACAGGTGCAACTACAAGTGTTACATTTAAAAATTCAGGAAGTCCATGTAATAGAGTTGGCGCTGCTAACTATGGAGGTGGTTTTAAAATTGAAGGTGCAACAGTTGTTATTGAAAACTGTAGTATTAATAATAATATTATTTCAGCACTTTATGGCGGTGGTGTTTTAGTGGCTGGGAATAATTCTAATGTAACGATAATTAATTCAACATTTGATGATAATGAAGCAAATAGTGGAGGGGCTTTAGCGGTAACAGGTTCTAATGCAACAGTTAATGTTTTGGGTTCTTGTTTTAATAATAATAAAACAACTGTTGCTGTTTCAAATGAAGGTGGAGGTGCTGTTTTTTTAAGACCTTCATCAAATTCTTCAACTTCAACAATTAATTTTTCAAATTGTAGTTTTAATGGGAATAGTTCTGTTGGAGCCTCTTCTGATGGAGGTGCAGTTTGTATTACAAATTTAAATTCTCCAACTATTAATGTTAATTTTACTACTTGTTCATTTTCAGGTAATAGTACAAATGATGATGGAGATGATATTTACTTTAGAAAAGCAAATTCAGCATTATACAATATAACTTTTAAGAATAATGCGTTTTTTGACGTTTTTGCAGGTTCTAAAGTTAATTTATATAACAATAATCTTTTAGCTTCAGAAATCAAATTTGAAGGTTTAACAACTCCAACTGGTACAAGTGCAAATGGAAATATAGTTCTAAGTCCGAATGGAATTTCAATTGATCAACCAGAAATGTTTGGTGATTATACAGAATCTTCGTCAAGTTTGCCAACCACTTTACCTGTTACTCGTTGTATTGACCGTTTTGATGGAGCTTGTGGAACTGCAACTGCTACAATTGCTTGTGTAACTGAAAATAGATGGGATGGTAGTATATGGTCAAAAGGAACTCCTACTATATTTCAGCATGTTATTTTGAATGCTAATTATAACACTCAAACACATGGTAATATTAATGCTTGTCAAATGACCGTGAAATCGGGTGTTACACTTGATATTGTGGATGCTACTGATGGAACTTATGTATATGTTGTAAATTCAATATTTAATTACGGAACAATAAATGTTAGTTCAGAGGCAAATTTAGTTCAAGTAAATCATCCATTAGATTTGAATGATGAACCAATAGTAACTCCGGTGATTAATTTTACAAAAAAAACAGGTAATAAAATCAGATGGGATTATGTTTATTGGTCTAAACCAGTTAGTAATTCAATTCTTTCTAATTTTAATTCAAAATTTGATATAAAATATTATTGGGATCCCGATTATTGTGTTAATGGGGTTAATTTTAGTTATGAAGGTTGGAGAAGTTTATATTCTGAACCAGCTGTAGCTACTGGTTTTATTACAAGAGTAAAAACATCAGCTGGAATTACACCTACCAATATTACTTTAAATTATTCTGGTACTTCTAACAATGGAGATTATAATGCTACAGTAAAATATTATGATACAGAACACAATGCTTTTAGAAATTATACATTGTTAGGAAATCCTTATCCCGGAGCTATAAGTTTTCAAAATTTTTATAATACCAATAAAGATAAAATTTACGGAACGGTTTATTTATGGTCTTCAAATACACCTTATCCGGGTACAGGACTTTATCAACAAGCAGATTACGCATCTTTTAATTTAACTGGAGGTGTAGGGGTACCAGCAGCAACCACTCAATCACCTAATGGATTATTACCAAATGGTTATATCGCATCAGCCCAAGGTTTCATGGTTCGTGCTAAAGTTAATGGTACAGTGTTATTTACTAATTCTCAAAGAACAAAAGATATTCCTAGTAATAATCAATTTTACAGAGGAGAGTCTGATGAAAAAGATAGATTTTGGTTAAGATTGTCAGATGCAAATGGAAAATATAATGATTTGTTGATAGGTTATATCAAAGAAGCTACTAATGAGTTTGATGAAGCTTATGATGGACCAATTAATTCTGTATCTAGAATAAAGTTTTATTCATTACTGAATAATGAAAAACTAATTATTCAAGGTAGAAGTGAGTTTCAAGATTCAGATAAAGTATCAATTGGATATTCAATTTCAAACCCAACTTCAATGTTAACCATTAGTTTAAATAAAAAAGAAGGGATTTTTAATAGACAAAAGATATACCTATTCGATAAGAAATTAATTTTTTATCATGATTTAACTTCCTCGGATTATTTCTTTTATGAAGATGGATCTCAAGACCGATTTGAAATTGTTTATAAACAAAAAACTCCAGACAATTCTGATATTATTGACAATGAAAACACTATTGTGGCTTTCTTTAATAATGGATTGTTAAATGTACAAAGCGAAAATAATATTACAAAAATTGAATTATTTGATGTTACTGGAAAAATTGTTTTATTCGAGGAAATCAATAACTTATCAAATTATTTTCATAAAAATATAACTCTTTCTAATGGAGTATATATTCTAAATGTAGTTTGTGAAGACGGACAAAAAAAATCTATAAAAATTTTAAATTAACAAGTTAAAGATGAAAATATATTTCAGACTAGTTTTTGTGTTATTACTATTTATGATGAGTGAAAATAATTCTTTTGCTCAAATAACAATTAATAATACATTGCATACTCCAACACAGTTAGTAGATGGTGTATTAGTTCCTTCTGCCAGTGGAACAGTGATTTCAAATGTTCAGTTTAGAGGGGTTTACAATAGTTCAAATCGTTATCAAATAGGATATTTTTCTACTGCTACAACTACTTTAGCACAATTAGGATTTTCAAGCGGAATTGTATTAACAACTGGTAATACCTCCACGATTCCTCTTGCTTTAGGTTCAAATCCAAGAGCAACACAAATGGCAACAGCTTACACTTCTGGAACACCAGGTGAATTAAGACAAACTGGAACTCCAGCACCGCCAATTATTCAAGATTTAGATGTTTTAGCTGGAGCAAGTAATTATTTTAATGGAGCAATATTAGAGTTTGATTTTATTCCAGTTGAAAATTCAGTTACATTTAGATATGTTTTTGGTTCTGAAGAATATAGCGACAATACTGGGTCGATAAATTATCAATGTTCAACATACAATGACAAATTCGGATTTTTGATTAGTGGGCCAGGTATTTCTGGTGGGCAAGGGTTTTCTAATAACGCTAGAAATATTGCTCGTTTAGGAAATGGTTCTGAGGTTTCAATTAATTCTGTGAATTCTGGAGTTGTGGGTTCTAGTGGTGGTTCACCAAGTGCTGCAAATTGTTTGTCAGCTAATAGTTCATGGGTTCAAAATACCCCGACTGCTGAATATTTGGGTACTATCGATGGGACACAATTGAATGGAAATACAAGAATTCTTTCAGCAACTCAAACAGGATTAACTCCAGGTCAAACGTACCACATAAAGCTTATTATAACTGATGTTGGTGATGCAACTTATGATAGTGTTGTTTATCTAGAAGCTGGAAGTTTTACAACAGAATTTACCTGTGATGCAGGTCCTGTACAATCATTATGTGGTGTAACATCAACTACTTTAGCGGCTTCATCACCTGCAACAGGTACATGGAGTGTGGTTTCTGGAACAGGAACTTTTGTTTCAAATACGAATCCAAATACTATTGTTAATGGTCTTTCGGTTGGTGCTAATGTTTTCAGATGGACGGCTTCAGATTTATCATGTTTTTCTGATGTAACAATCAACGTAAATGCAATACCAGCAGTTCCTACAATTACTACGACACCAGCAGATTGTTCATCAGCAGGAGTTTCAACCATAACAAATTATAACGCTTCAAATACTTATACTTTTTCTCCGGC
>JACCDV010357011.1_pt1 | contig 25729 bp, 26 predicted proteins | sample 7446131 | NCBI WGS metagenome assembly JACCDV01 (sample SAMN15323448, study PRJNA562643) | freshwater metagenome | isolation source: river surface water | place: USA:Blue River Watershed | collected 2017-08-17
GCGGCTCTCGCCCTGATTTCACGGTCGTCACCATTACAACCGAAGATGGCATCCAAGGAACATCATTTGGCTTTGGTGCCCAAGATGCCAAGGCAGCTGCCGCCACAATGTCGCAAGTTAAGCCATTTTTTATCGGACGCAGCGCACATGACTCAACAAAGAATATGAAAGATTTCGAACTCTACGATCGTCGCTGGAACCATGTTCCTATCTATGCCTATGCCCCATTCGATAATGCGTGCTGGGATATCGTCGGCAAAATGGCGCACTTGCCGGTCTATAAAGTTCTCGGTGCTGCGCGCGAGAAGGTCCCACTATACGTCTCATCCATGTTCTTGCCTGGCCCAGAAGATTATGCGCGCCAAGCACTTGAGGTAAAAGCAAAAGGCTACAAGGGTTACAAGCTTCACCCACCAGGGGGCCTTGATCTCGATATCGCTTGCTATCGCGCAGTCCGTGAGGCGGTTGGTCCTGACTTCACCTTGATGGCAGACCCCGTCATCATGGCATCGTATGAAGAGGCACTGAAAGCAGGACGCGAACTTGAGCGCCTTGGTTACAAGTGGCTGGAAGAGCCGCTACTCGATGTCGATCTGCATAGCCTAAAGAAGCTTCGCGAGAAGTTAGATATTCCAATCGTCGGCACTGAAGTCATTGCCGGCAATCATTACAGCGCAGCCCACTGCATCAAAGAAGGCATCGTCGATATTGTCCGTACCGATGTCTCATGGCGCGCAGGTATTACCGCGGTAATGAAGACAGCTCATATGGCTGAATCTTTCGGTGTGAAGTGCGAATTGCACACCACTATCTATCACGGTCTCGAGCAGGTGCAGTTGCATGCATCTCTTGCGATCAATAACAGCGAGTACTTTGAGACTTTGTATCCATTCGATGACTTCCAATTCGGCACCAAGTCGCAATTAAATATCGTCGATGGCTATGTGATGGCGCCACAAGGAGAAGGTCTCTGTATCGAGTACGACTGGGACTTCATCGAGAACCACACAGTCGCGATTCTTTAACTAAACTAGTTAAATTAGTAAGAAATATAAGCGCTCATAGGCGTCGTTGTTCAGCACTACTGGGCAACGATGTTTATGAGCGCTTCGCCTTTTGCATAGCGTGCAAGCTGCGCCTCAACTAGAGCGCGCCCGCGAGGAATAAAGGCTTGTGAATCTCCCCCTACGTGAGGAGTGATAATCAGATTGGGTGCGCTCCACAGCAGATGACCATCTGGCAAAGGTTCTGGATCCGTGACATCAAGTGCTGCAGTAATCCGTCCTTTAGCGAGTTCTGCCAACAAAGCATCTGTCTCAACGACCGGACCACGAGCAACATTGACCAACGCTGCCCCATCTTTCATCGCAGCTAAGCGAGATGCATTCATGAGATGGTGGGTTGATTCAGTGAGTGGCACAATCAAGATGATCACATCAAAGGTTGGCAACAAGCGATCAAAATGATCAAAGGTCATTGACCCACCGCTACCTGAGCGAGTAAATGCAGTAATCGATACCTCAAAATTACTCAGCATCTTCTCAATCATCTGCCCGATATTGCCGTAGCCCACAATTGCTACATTCGAATCCGTAAGTGACGCTCTGCGTTGATGATCCCATTTACCTGCCACTTGATTGCGAGCAAAGTCGGCGAAGCCACGGCGAGATGCGATAGCGAGGGTTAGAGCAAGTTCGGCAGTCGAGGCATCATGGACACCTTGGGCATTACATAAGGTCACACCGGCCGGCAGAACTTTCAGGACATCATCAACACCAGCATTGGGTGACTGAATGACCTTGAGTGACTTCATCTGCGGAATCATCGCAATCGCAGCCGGCCCGCCCATATATCGCGGAACAAAGAATTCAATCTGTTCTAAATCCTGGGCGCTTGGCGCCAGACCGTCGGTTACCGCATGGCTGATGCCATCAGGAATTACTAAATCACTCCATTGAGTCCATGCCAGCGCCATTCCAAAATCCTATAGGAAGTAATTACCTAGGGATAGCGCTAAAACGGGCTGCTAGGACCTTTCCAGCCGCTTCTAGCCATACCGTGCTTTCGGCGATGGCTGCCTCAACTGAAGGTGCAAGTTCTACAAGCGACACTACTCGGTCATCGTCGCCATTCTTATTCACGCCACAGACCACCATCGCGGCAACATCCCGCGCAGCTGCTTGCCCCAGCAGATATCCCACTACTTTTCCCTGGTAACTCTGACTATCAAATGCACCCTCACCGGTAATCACACAATCAACCTGCGAGATTTGATCAATAACACCCGTGATCTCAGCAAGCGCTTGGACCCCGCTGACAATCTGCGCACCTAAAACCAGCGCCAGCCCACCTGATACTCCCCCGGCCGCGCCATATCCCGGTGCATCAACAGCGCCTACAACGTCTAGAAAATTCTTTAACCCTTGATCTAGTACTTCTACATCAGCAACTGATGCACCTTTCTGTGGACCATAGACATGTGCTGCGCCATGAAGGCCCGTCATAGGAGATTGCACATCGACCATAATCTTTATCCCGCGAACAGGTGCAACAAAGTCCCCGCTTATCTTCCTCAAATCATTAAGCGCTCCGCCACCTAGTTCAATTGCAGACCCAGAACTGTCAACACATTTACATCCCAGAGCCATCAGCGCACCAACACCAGCATCAGTTGAAGCCGAACCGCCCACCGCTATAAGTATCTCTTTCACTCGTGAATCATCGGCGGCGGCTGCAATCGCCTGCCCCAACCCATAAGAATGTGAACCAAGCGCATCTAGTCTTTCAACGGTAGTAATTCCACAAAGCATCGCCATCTCGATGACCGCGGTGTCACCATCTACCAACAACCAATAACTATCGTGCTCGCGACCATCACCGCTCTGTACTTTTATCGGGACTCGCCCTGAACCAACAACTGCACCTTCTATTGATGTCAGCGTTCCCTCGCCACCATCTGCGAAAGCAATACTTGTGATCTGATCTTCAGGGCGTTCCTGCAACCAGCCCTTACTTACTGCATCTGCAACTTCTTGGCTTGTGACCGTGCCCTTAAACGAATCAGGTACTAGAAGTATTCTCGCCACAAACTCAGTCTACTTTGCCTTAGCTAATAGAACTTTTCCCTGCGCAAGGAGAATCGCCGAAATAAATACTTCGCGAAATTCTGATTCACACTCAAGTTCAATATTAGGGCTATAAGGCAAAGAATCGATATTGAGGAACTCTATTCCAAAAATTCTTCCATCTTTATTAATATCTATATTGATACCTTGGTGGACCACTTCTGTTCGTGCAACTTCGCCAGCAGCGAGATATACGTAAGCCAACTTGTATTCGGTATCAATTGTGATTCCCTCTTTTAGCATTTACTCACCTCGTCTTACTACGGTTTTAATAATTACTGGTTCAACTAACGGAAGAGTTCCAGCAATCCAGAGAATAACAGTATCCCCCTGTGGCACTCTTGCAAATAGCCCGATCCCATTTTCATGGCCTGGTAGGGTCATATGAAAGTTATTCAAAGTGAAGTAAACATCATCTTCACTCACATTTCGCTCAACACATTTTATCTGCGCGTGATGTGTCAGTATGAATCGCATCTGCGGAGATTAAGGACGAACCTGCACCGCTAATCAAGTTCAACCGAGCACTGTGGATACTTAAACTACTGAGCGTAGTGAAATATTCTGGATATTTATTACAGTGATATTGTTGAGGCTCGTCGGAGTGCCGTGCATTAAGCAAGAGCTACAGAAAAGCCCGCAGGGCAATCTGCGGGCTTTTTGTTAGCCGTGTAATTACTGCCCTGCCCTCACCCCTCTCAGCGCATTTACCGCGGCAGAGCGCATCGAATTGAGCGTCTCTCACCCGTGAATAAACGCTGAATATAAAAGGTTATTCTTAGCCCATGTTTCGACGTCTAGGGACAGGGCTGGCCTTATCGCTCTTCTTCTCGCTCTTTACTTCAATCCCCGCAGCTCAGGCGGCCACTTTATTTACGACGATGAGCACCGCCTGCGACTCTACCTACGGCATGTCTTCCAACACTTTGCGCACAGTCATTCCGGTGACAGCACCAGCAGCAACTACCCTCACTGGCTTCAAGTTGTACTTCGCTCCAACCACAGATGCCACAAATATGATCGTAAAAGTTTTTGGCACCAACCCAACTTCAGGAAGCCCTTCACCGATAGGCACTTTCTCCTACTCTTCCATTACTGGGAATACCGTTAATTACACCGGCAGTATCAGTATTCCAAGTGCCGGCACCTACTGGCTCTACTTTCAAACTCCTATTTACAACACGCCTTGCTACGGCATGACTCCAGTTACTACCGGTAGCGCATCCGGCTGGACATCCGGAGGGCGCGCAAGTGAATCGTTTAACTCAGGTTCATCGTGGACCCAACGTGGCGACAATCTCACTTTTCTCTTCACCTTGGAAGGATCACTTCCTTCTGTAATTAATTTGAGTAACTACGCCCCAGCAACCGCTTGTTTCTGGGACACACGTCAAAACTATGCAACCCTCTTTCAAGCTGGCACCTCATCAACAATTACTCAGGTGCGAATGCAATTTGAAGCAAGCGCACGAGATGACGCTTTCAATGCCACGCGAATAAATATCTACACCAACAATTCTGGCGTCGCGGGAACACTTGTCGGAACCCTCTATCCGAACACACTGGCATCGGCGGTAACTGCTGCAGGTGCTTCGGTATCGACCCGCGTTGGAACATATACCGGCTCGGTCAATGTCACATCGGGAACACAGTATTGGTATGAAATTCGCGGAACCAGCTCACTTCTTTCAGCATGTCAGGCTTCCGGGATGGTGACACAGGCAAACTCATGGTCGATGGTGCTCAACAGCGGAAGTTACAACCTGCGCACCAGCGGAAGTTACAGTACCTGGGGCTTAAGTCTCTTTATCTTTGAAATCACTACCGGTGAGCCTGACACAACTGCAGCAACCATTACTGGTCCTGGCAGTTCAACTTCAGATACCGCAACTGCTTCCGTTGATGAAAATACAACTTTTACCAATACCTACACGGCAAATGAGTTTGTCCTCTGGTCGATCGCAGGTCCGGATTCAGCAACATTTACCATCACCAGTGCAGGAGTTCTCTCTACTACAGGCAAAAACTTTGAGTCACGCAGCGATGCCAATCTCGATGGCATCTTTACTATTACCGTCCGAGCAGTAGATGCCGGTGGAAATCTAAAGACTCAGGGACTCAATCTCACGATTAGCAACGTCAATGAGTTTCCAGTATTCGGCACAAATGGCGGCGCTGCTACGCATGCAGTATCCATGGCAGAGAATCAAGTGAACGTGATTACCTTCACCGGTTCAGACCCCGACACCCCAACGACTCTGTCGTGGGTCTTTGCCAATAGCTCGCTCGATCGCAGTAAATTTGATATCAACTCATCCACCGGCACCCTCACCTTTAAAGTTGCACCTGATTTTGAGAATCGCACCGATACCAATTCTGACAATATCTATCAGGTAGTTATTGGCCTCTCTGATGGAACGAACCTTGCCACCCAAACGCTCTCTGTGACGATCACCAACGTAGCTGAGGATGCATCTATTGCAGCTCCGGTGGTTTCCTCAACGCTCTTTAAAGGTGTCACAGCCACCATTTCAGCTACATCAGACTATTCAGGTCGCGTGAGATTCTTCATCGATGGAAAGCGCATCCCGGGATGTCTTTCCGTTGCCACCGTCGGTACGGCGCCCACAGCGGTTGCAACATGTACCTTCAAACCAACAGCTCTTGGCATACGCCGAATCTCTGCATACATCACACCAACCAGCAATGGGATCACGCCGGCTCTCTCAGTAAACGTTACAGTCACTATCTCGCGCAGGACATCGCTTCGCTAAATCGGGGCATTTCCCGGAAGGGTGCGCTTGTCAGTCCTCCCCCATACCTTTTCCACTATGGACCACATCGAATTTAGCGTCTCTCGCCTTCGTATCCTCTGGGGTGGCGATTGGGATCAACCCGAATTCCTCGCCGAAGTTGCCTACCTCTACGACCAGATAGTGCGCACCGGCACCCACGAACCCATTATCGATATGGGAATAATGTTGATTATCCCCTTTGAAGAAGTCGGTGAAGCTGTCTCTAACGCGATGGCCTGGAGTTACATCACTGCACCCAAACGCGGAACATTCGGCGGCGAGATCACCAACAAGGCTCGCAAAGTATTAGGTCAACCGATTCTGAAGCCAGTACCTAAAACAAGGCCAGAAGAGAGCAAGCCTAAGTTAAAGAGACCTTTTAGCCTCTTCAAAGAGGACGACTGATAGATTTCGACTACGTCAGAAGTGTGAATGAGCAACAAAAAACCCGCAGAGAAATCTGCGGGTTTTTGCATTGGATGATTAATCTGTCACTGGGCTTCGTAGTATTCAAATAAGTACTCGTTGGCACTCACCCAGTCTCTTACCTCAGAGATAAGCACCCACTTTCCCCCTAAGTTCCCCCAGAGCTCTAGCTCTTGTTCCATTCTAAAATCTGAGCTTACGATTAAGAATTTTCTCTGGTACATCTCATCTGAAATATCTGCAGTCAGCTGAAGAGTCGTATCTATCTCTTGCACAACGGAATCCCACTTCCGCGTCGCCTCTTCCTTATCCATGTACACGCCGCCCCAGCCAACCTGGACAATCATTGCCATATCACCTGCTACGTGACGGAAGTTAATTGAGTACGAATTAGCTCCGTGGCCAGCATGATTCAAGGAATACTGATCGACAACCGCACCTTTGAGGTACTTCACCGTCTCATCCAAAGAGTAATCATCTCTGCGGGTTGGGAATGGCTGAGTTGCCCAATGCCAGTTCCCAAACTCAATCAGCTCATTCTGCATGTGGACTGCGACCATAGGACGTTCAATTCCTGCTTCATCGAAAAAATCTTCAAAGTCAGCTTGGTCGTTGTCTACATCGCAGACACACCCATCGACATCAAAATCATTGAGAAGTGACATATCCACTTCAGGAAGTTGAGCAAGACGCATGCTCGCCTGCTCTCGCACCAACAAGAATGGGTCTTGAGCCAAGCGATATCTAGTTTCATCGCTCGTCGCACTATTGGCAGCTACTTCCGCACGAACCAGAACGCACCGATCAAATGAAAGTGAATTCAGGATTTCTTGGTCGGTAGAGAAATAGGCAACAATTAATCGCACCGCTGGGTTTGCATGGCGCTCTAATTGAAACTTCTCACCAATCTCTGGCCAATTCAGCAGTGCAAGAAATCCAGCGCCGTAAGGTAGGAACATCTCTCCATGCAGCGGTTCCTTGCTTTCATTCTCCTCTGACTCTATGTACTGATTAATGGCCATCAACCCAGAATTAATTGGTAATTTCGTTGCATCGTAGAAAAGGCCCATGAAGTCGGCAATCGAATATTCACTTTTATCCTGAATTAGAACATCATCGCGATATCTCTGCTGACTCGGCTTGAGATCTCGAAGTTCAATATAGATACCCTCTAAGTGCTCACACTGTTCTTCATAGGTGTTCATGAGGGGTGCACCTTTCGAAAGCCATTGAGTGGGCCTGAATTACACGCTAAGGGTACTCCCGTGCCCACCGTGAAGGTGTAAAACGAAATAGCTCCAGGCGACTAACCCCAGGGCCATTAAGTGTGCGTCTCTCTGGTGGGATTTGAACCCACGACCTCCCTCCTAGTCAAGGGGCGCTCTGCGAATCCAACTTCTTGATATTGTTACGTTACCTAGTCAAGGGGGCTTCCGCTGCAAAGCGGATGAGCTACAGAAAAACCCGCAGAGAAATCTGCGGGTTTTTGTTTTCTCCTAGCAATCCACTTGTCACCCCACCCCCATAGCCTTTCAACCATGATCAAGAACATCCTCACCGCCCTGCGCCAAGCCCGCATCGATGCCGAGCTGCAAGAGATCCTCACCGAAGGCAACCGCACCCGCGAGAGCGCATCACAGATACGTGACTACCTCCTCAAGGTCCTGCAAGAAGATATCGATGGCAAAGAGAAGTTCAATGACGAGATCCTTACCGATGCAGCCGAACTTATCGAAGAACTCGGCCCCGGTGCCTTCTACTGGATGGCAGATATCGCAGTACAGATGACTGTTCTGGCGCAATGCGCGCTGCGAGATATTCCTACCAATGTGGAGGCAGAGCTTGGCAAAGACGCCAGCGCCGATGAAATCATTAAGTGCGTGGTCAAGATTTAGACATTTCACTCGTCACGCTCATCCATTAGATAACAGAGAAAAAGCGCAATTGTGAACTCTCTGTGAATTCCTCAAGCACGCTCAGATAAGAGCATCGCACCTTCATTTCAGGTTGCCGCCCCTATCACCTCACCCTAACCTCTCATCTCAAGTGAACCACCAACCCATAGGAGATAGTTATGAAGGTTAAGCGTCCCGGAGTATTCGCTGCAATCGCCGTAGCAGCCGCATTAACACTGTCATCATGCGGAAGCGATGCAGAAGAAGCAAGTGAAATGGCAACAGAACAAGCAAGCGTCGGAACAATTGTTGACGTTGCAGTAGGAGCAGGTAACTTCTCAACACTCGTCGCAGCAGTAACAGCGGCAGATCTCGTTGAGACACTGAGCGGAGAAGGCCCATTCACAGTATTTGCACCAACAGATGAGGCATTCGCAGCACTTCCAGCAGGCGTCCTTGATGCGCTTCTTCTTCCAGAGAACAAGGCACTCCTTGCACAGATCCTTACCTACCACGTGGTCTCAGGCAAGGTCATGGCAGCTGATGTCACAGATGGCGATGTTGCCACTGTAGAAGGTTCAACAGTGGCGCTCTCAACAGCTAACGGCGTAACAATCAACGGCGCCAACGTTGTTTCAGCAGATGTCCCTGCATCAAATGGTGTCATCCATGCAATTGATGCAGTGATTCTCCCAGCTGGAGTAGATGTAGCAGCACTCACAAAGTAAATCAGTAAGTAAACGATAGTAATCGTGAGCGAGAGACCACCTCATCCATTGAAGAGGTGGTCTCTCGTCTTTAAGCAGAATTGGGTTTAACCATGGCGATAAAGATTCTCCTCATCACCGCACTCTCTCTGGCGTTGATGCCCACTGCCTCTGCCAACGATTTCAATGATCCCGCGGTCTCGCTCACCATCACCTCAACATCAATCACCAGAGCTGTCACCGAAGGCGGTAACTCACGCGGCCCCGCTCTTGCCATCATGAAAGATGACACCGTCTTGCTCGGTGGCGGCCGCACCGGTGGCGAACTCTTTACTCAGAATGCCGATAAAAGCGCTTTACGAACTCTCGGTTCTTTCATCCCTTCATCTCGCCGCGAGATTGATTCACGCTTTGCCATCACCGACATCGCAGTACTTTCTGAAGACCCACAATCTGCCAAGCTCTTGATCTCTTATCCACGACTGAACAAATCCCGCACCTGTGTTGAGGTTGCCGTCGATGAATTGGCATACGACCGAAAGCGCCAACGCGCCACATACGTGGCCACCTGGTTTATCTCAAAGCCGTGTGTTCCTATCTCTGCCGTGCAACATGCAGCTGGCCGCTTTGCCGTAATCGATAAGAACAGCGCCTATCTCACCATCGGTGACCTCGGCTTCACCCAAATTAATAACCGCAGTAAGCGCGGAGACCTCGGATCCATCTTTAAGATCACCGCAAAGTCAGCTACAAAAATCTCACAAGGCCATCGCAACCCACAAGGCATCGTGCTTTTCGATAACATAACCTTGATTGCTGCAGAGCACGGACCACGCGGCGGCGATGAGATCAATGTGATTAAGCAAGGCGGAGATTACGGCTGGCCCTTTGTTACTTACGGTGAACCATATGGTGCTGGCGATTATGTCCGACCAGGCAAGACTGGCACCCACCAAGGCTTTATCGAACCCATCGAGTATTACGTCCCATCCATCGCACCGACAGAGTTAGTGCAGCTTCCTACCCAAGGATGGGGCACATGGGGTCGCGCACTTGTTCTTGGCACTTTACGTGAAGAAGTTCTCGTCTTCATCAAAGTCAGCGACACTTTTAAAGTCACCAAAAGCATCCGCGTTGATATGGGAGAACGCATCCGCGATCTCGAGCTCTTAAGTAACGGTTCACTGATTGCCACCACTGACTCTGGCAAGTTAATGACGGTGAGTAACTCGTGAGCAGAAGAAAAATAGCTCTGCTGCTTGCAGCAATACTTTCAACTTCATTAACCCCGCAAGCAGTCCACGCTAAAGATTTGCGCATCTGGGATCAACTACAGGGAACCAATCCAACGGGATACGTTCTTCTCATGCGCCATGCGCTAGCCCCTGGCATCGGAGACCCAGAGAACTTCAACGTCAACGTCTGCTCCACCCAACGCAATCTCTCTGAACAGGGCCGCCAAGATGCGAAAGATATTGGCGCCTGGTTACAGCGCCGCGAAGTTAAGATCTTCCGAGTCGAATCCAGCCGCTGGTGTCGGGCAAAAGAGACAGCCCAACTACTGAACATCGGCAAGGTACGAGCAAATAAAAACTTAGATTCACTCTTTCGAGATGACGATCCCCTAGCCAGCCCACAGACTGCCAACATTCGCAAACGAATCATCGACCACCGCAAGGTACGCGGTCTTCTCGTCATGGTGGGTCATTCAGTAAATATCCAAGCCCTTACCGGCATCTCACTTGAATCCGGCGAGGGCGTCTTGGTTCGTGCCACATCGCAAGGAAAGATCAAGGTATCGGGATATTCACCGCTACCTTAAACCTTATTCGCTCTTTGGAGTGATCTTGTTTGTCTTTACATACTCTGATGCATGAGGAAAGCCATTAGCAGCAAGCGCCTCAGCGATATCAGCCTTCACAGCCTGAACAACCTTATGTGTTCCATTGCAGTTCTTCTCTGGATCTGTGGTGTATCCGCAGGTACAAGCGCCCATGACATTGCCTCTTTCGTTGGTGGTGTGGTGAAGGGTAGTGGACTCAAGATGGGTTAGGCACTCACTGATTAGGAGATTTCTAGTTGCTTTGCAGAGTCTTAACCTAGACCCAAGTTGGCCTTTATCTGCTGAATTAACTTCTTCTCTTCGCTCGAAACCGTTCCATCTGATTCAGCTTCCTTAACTACCGAGTCTAAAAATCTTTGGTTAAGAGATTCAACCTGCTTGACACCTAGGCCAGCCCTTCCGGCAATCTTTGCTAGCTCTTTTGCCTCGTCGCCAATGAGCTTTCCATCTTGGAAAGCTATAGCAAGATAATCCAGATAAGACCTTTCCGTATCAGACGATACATCTAATGCGTGGTCAGGCAACTTTGAGAGAATAGATTTCATCCAACCTGCATCGCCTTTCTTGAGATTCGAAACGCGAGTCTTTGCAATTAAAGACGTTGGTTGACCAATTTCAGTCCAAGGACTTGCGCTGTAAAACAGCTCCCCCGAGAGAGAAATAAGCTTAGGAAGAATTTGAGATAACGCACGCACATCACCAAGAGCTGTGTGTGCATCAACCGAAGGGATTCCATAGAAATTAAGCAGAGTATCCTGCTTGAAGTTCGGTAAATCTAGCGTTGTTCGCGCAAGAAATAACGTGTCAAGAGCGGGAACTGGAGCAACTTTGATTCCAGCTCGCTTAAATTCAGCCGATAGAAACTTATCCTCAAAAGCCGCATGGTGAGCAACAATCACCGCATCTTGCATACGAAACATAATCTGATCCACGACTTCAGAAAAAGATGGCGCATCAGCAATAGCGTCTTCAGTGATGTGATGAATGAATGTAGCTCCTACATCGCCATTCCCCGGATTAATTAAAGTTGAATACTCATCTAACGTCTTCCCATTCTTATCGATTCGCTTCAAAGCAATTTCTATAACGCGTGCATTGCCTGGCTCTAATCCTGATGTCTCAAGATCGACCACAACAAAATCTGAGTCAATTGATGATCCCGAAGTTGTGGACGCATATGAAAATAAGTCTCCCTTGGCACCATCTTGGGCAAAACGAGATCCTGAAAATTGCTTGCGAGGGCTCTCATTGACAGAGTTCTTAGGAACAATCGGCGTCGCGCTAATTCGATTCTTTCTCTTACCTCTCACCGCAAGGTAAACAACTCCAAACAGGTTGAAGAAAAGGCCTATCAGCGCACCACTAGATTTCTTGAAACCAGCCTTTTCGGCCAGCACTATCCCCAAAACGACACTTCCAATAACAAGCACATAATCCATGAGAACCTCTAGTTTCTATTTGGAGGAGTGAATCACGCCCCACCGACAATATGAAGCAAAGGCGATGAACTGACCAGCCCTAGAATCTCAATTCGTTGATTTCAAGCTTTCTGCGAACCGCCGCGGGTACGTCAACCTTTAGTACATCAGCGAGTCTCAATAGATAGATCTGAACATCTGCTATCTCGAGCGAGATAGCCTCTAATTGCTCAACGCTTAGCGCTGCCAGTTCAGATTGCTGCGCGGTGAGCCATTGAAATTCAGCTGCAAGTTCGCCGGCCTCGCCTGTGATTGCCATGGCCAAATTCTTGGGAGTATGGAATTGTTCCCAATCTCGAGCCTGGGCAAACGCTCGAATCTCCGTTTGGAGTGCTTCAAACTCTGAATTCGGCATTTCGACTCCCATTATTTTGGCATCCGATCCTCAAAATACTTCCGAGTCTCAGGATTTGTGAAGTAAACATAGCAACCCTTCATTCCTCTCGTCATCAGGGTTCGGTATGTATTTCTAATCAATTCATCAGCCTTTAAGTCGGCCTCTGCAGGGTTCACTTTTCGCTCCTTGATGTATCCAGCAAGAGACTTATCGGATTTAGCGCGGGCTGATGGGTCAGTCACTAATTCGCCATCTACGACGATGAGATCCTCACCAACAATGACCCCGACATAATCAACTTCAAGGCCTTGGCATGTGTGAATACAACCCACTTCTTCCACGGATTTAGGGTTGAAAATCCATTCATTGCCGTACTCGGTTAAATTCCACTTCGCCTTATATCCTGATTCAGGAAAGACAATATCGAAAGCATTGGAGTCGTTCTTGCTGGCCCAGTTCCAGCAATATCCCGCCACCACACGCGATTTGTTATTTGCCTTGTTCTTCTCGCGAATTGCATCATGTAATGCGGTGGGGCTATCGAAAATCTGGAAGTCAAAGCTCTGCTTTGTGAAGTAATTATCAATATTTTCTTGAACTCCTAAGGTTCTATCTAGCCAAGCCATGTAATCATCGGAGCCATTGCAACGAAATTGCGATACGAGCTCCATGATTTCAACTTCAGCACCTAGTTCCGCGGCATGCATCTTGATTCGAGAGATCTCACCCACATCTGACCAGGTCACCTTCTGTGCCTCATCGATGAAGAAAACGCTCAGCTTGGCAGAATCAATGATCTCTTTGGTTTGGCTTTCCCCCATGGTCTTGAACATTCCAGATTTCATCCGAAGGCGATGAGCCTCATCGACAATCAAGACATCTTCCGAGTCAGGATTATTTTCTGTAAAAGACCCAGATCCACTAAATCGATCACGAATTTCATAACCTTTGAGAATTTTCTTTAGCTTGGCTTTGAATACGTCTCTTGGTGCAGCATTTGCTGTCACATACTTAACATTTAATTGACTTGCTATAAGTTTCGCTAAGGCATTGATTGCAATAACGGATTTACCGGTGCCTGGTCCACCCTTAACTATTATCACTTTTTTACCCGAAATCTGAACTTCCATAGCTTGGCGAATAATTGTTTCATAAACAGTTTTCTGCTCATCAAGAAGAACAAATTCCTCGACTTCATTAAGCATCGACCCAACCGCATCTGCAAGTTGCTTAGAAGGCCGCATCGGAGAACTATCGATTCGCTCAAGAATTTCCGTTCCGACGCCTGTTTTAATCGTTGATTCAATCAATTGTTGCAATTCGTCGTGATTGCCGTGCAGAAATACCGGGGCTCTATTTAGGGCGTTCTCATATCTTGAGGCACTAATCACGGAAGAATCTTTGCAATTATGCAAATACGCACAAGCTTTGACAATTACGCCTGTTTCATAAACATATTGGTTGTACTGCTCTAGGTGAGACTGATAGCTCCATGCTTGATAGGAAGGGTGAGGTGTGCTGACCAGACCGCCTCCAAGAATAGTTTTAACGTGCTCATCAAGGTCAGAGAATTGAATGTCGGTCCATTGCTTCAACTCGATGATAACTACTGATTCCTCACCTTGCTCATTAAGGCCTGAGATAACGAAGTCCATCCGCAATTTTCGACCTTCAAGGCGATACTCAATAGCGATACCCGCATCATCTGGAATGCTGTCTGATCTCATTACATTAGACATGGCATTTCCCAAAGAGTTTCTCCAAGAAAGATACTCGCTGTTACCAACTTTTATATTGAATTTTTTAGCTACAGATTCAGATACCTTATCCTCAATAACGGGTGCGTCTTTGAGGAATTGAGACTTTTCGGCAAGGTAAGCGAGCACGACTAAGTTTAGAACTAAATATGCCAAATCTTTGACCAAATTTCTCTCGCATTTAGAGTTTTAGGCATCTAGACTATTTCTACCTTTAATACTGAGGAGAATCATGTCGCTAGATCAATTTCAAGTTCTTAAGGCTGGCATTGAATCTCAACCTGCGTTGCGCAATGAGTTTGAACTAGCATTTGCCGCTCTCGCATCGAAACACCATCCCTCCGAACGTGCAGAAAGATTTGTTTTTGGTGGCATCTGCGAATGGCTCCTGGCGATTACGGCCTGGAAGGCAGGAGTAAGGGCGTTACCTGCAGGCCATGGACAAAATGGCTTCGATCTAATGCAGTTTAGGGATGCGATGCAAGGACTTTGGTCTCTCAAGTCTTCGGCCTCACGAGTCTTATCTGGTTCAATTAACCTGAGAAATAACGCATCGTCGACATCAAAGGGCACTGGTGCCGTTTATGATAAACCTACAATATTCATGGGGCCATATTTGCCAGGTATTACTTATGTAGATTTTAAAGTTGCCACCAGTATGGCAGCGGCAATTGTTTATGATAAGGACGCAGCTAAACTCAAGACAAAGGCAGTCCTTGATTACGCGATTGCACATCCTGATTTAGTTATACCCGTTAAGTTATCGGCGGTGAAGACGGCCTCAGAGGTTGACGCCAACCTAAAAATCGTTGCAAAAATTTTAGAATCAGGAACATATCCACTCTTAAAGCCGACGGTCGAACTTCTCCAGGACTATACTTTAGAGATTAAATACCTTCGAAAGCAGCATGACGAAGGCATTATTTCAGATGAAAACTTTCAAAAAAAGTTACTTGAAATGGAACTAAAGTAATTTTGATAGTCGCTGATCTGGATTCTTAGGAGCTTTTTGTACGGCCTTAACAAGTTCTGGCTTCCTGGAAAGTAGGTCTTCATCGCGATTAACAACTGCCTTCATTACATTATAGACAGCCCCAACATTTACACCATTTCCAAGCTGCTTGTATGTCGGGGTATCGCTCTGTTCTCCAAAGGAGAATGCATCTGGGAGGCCTTGTAGGCGCGCACCTTCTCGCGGAGTAATTCTCCTCTTGCTAGGTCCAATGATGCTTGTTTGCGCAATCGCCACCATCGCGGGAACGTAGTTTGGTACCTTTGCACGGATTCCAGATGGTCGAAAATGCATAATCGTCTGCCAGAGACTTTCTAGATCCTGGGCTTGCCACTCTAATTTTCTTCGGCTAGGTGGGAAGTGTTGCAAGTTGTTATTCTTTTTGAGCCAAGTATCAATCCACTTCTTGTTGTCTGTGTAGAGCTCAGCATTTTTTGTTAAAAAGTTAACTTTCCAATCAGGTGTGCCACGTGGAATTTTGAGTTCATCGATGTGAGACCAAAAATCTGCCCAAATTGGAAAGCCTGGAAGCTTGATTCCCTTGTTATGAGACTTGTACTGCCTAACAAAATCATCCCAAACATCAATCCATTCAATTTCTTCATCCGTTAAGAGGTAGTTTTCTAGAACATCTTTAGTGTTCTTGACTAAAGGCAGGTCTTTGTTAAGGTTCCACCCGTTCGAATCCCAACCTGCTGTTGCAAAGCTAAGGTCAGGGATATCTACCTCTTGATTCGAACCCTTCCCTGATGGAATACGTGTTGCTGCTATAAAGACACGCTCACGGACTTGTGGCCGTCCACCGTGATCAGGACTAATTCTGTGGGGCGAAACAATAAATGGGGTCGAACTGACTCTGTATCCCAACTCTCTCAAAGTTTTGATAATTACTTGCCACTCATGAGCATGGCGAGGGCCAGCAATATTTCGAACATTTTCAAGCAAGACGATTGAAGGTTTTTTCTTCTCAATAATCTTTGCAATATTCCAGAAGAGTGTTCCGCGAGTCTCATCCATTCCTCTTTGGTAGCCGGACTTACTAAAGGGCTGGCATGGGAATCCGCCCACAAGGACGTCGTGCGATGGAACCAGGACATGCTCATCATTAGCAGCCTCGGTTATGTCTCCATCGGGAGTCATACCCCAATTTAGTTCGTACACCTTCGCTGCCGCAGGGTCGATCTCGGAGGCGTAGACGCATTCCCCGCCTAGCGCAGATAAAGCTGCATGAAAGCCCCCGATGCCTGCAAAAAGGTCAATGAACTTGAAACTCATGGGGATAGCTTAGGGCAGAAGACTGACAAATGTCGGATTTGCTTGAAAAAGGCTTCAAAAAAAGTCGGTCCTACCTGCCTAAGCCTCCAGCAAAGATGACCATTCGTTCGTCAGCAATTCGCCAACTTTGTGTAATTCTGACTGCTTTATTCCATACAAAGACTGCAATAACTTGAATCGATCGTTTTGACTCGTGGATTCGAAAGAATCTCCAAGATTTTCTCTCATTCTGGCAATAATCTCAGTTGCTGGAATTTCGCTTAATTTCCTCATCCCTTGTTCTCGAATGGCAACTTCGGGTGCCCCCTCTGCATGCAAAGTCCAGTACTCGAAATCTTTCCCACCCATTTCCCAGGCCCTTGCAACGACATTTCTGCGCTCTAACCTCTTTACTGCAGATTGAATTCTTGATTTCGGAATCCTTTTTGGGTTATCTGGATATGCCGCCATACCGTACAGCCTCAGAATTCTTGCACCAGTGACTGGCCCTTCTGTTTGAATAATGTTCAGAATAGCGGCATCAACGGCCCATTCATTCTCTGTCGATGGAACGTCAAGAGGTCGAACCTTCCATGGGGTATGTTTTGCAACTCCAGACTTTATCTTCAACTCAGCATCAGGTTCAGCAACATCAGGGACCCATTTTGCGGCGAGCACTTTCCCGACTAATACTTGATCACAAGATTTCAGACCTATTTTGGCTGCATCTCGGACATATTCATCTCGATCCGTAGTCAAGCTCCACAAGAGAGATATAGCATCCTCAGTTCCAAGCTGGGATAACTCGATTGCGGATGCCCACCTCAGAGTGGAATCATCACTTCTTGCGTGATCTTCTAATCGCTCAAAGTCAATCGTGACCTCAAAAAATTCCTGTCTTTCTGCCATTGTCTACTCAGGAACCTCTAATTGTCCGAAAAGTAGAGCCATCTGACCAGAAATGTCCTGCATGAAATCTCCTGGCTGCTCGGCCGCGTCCTTCAGCAAACGAATTCCGCCCTCAGCATATTTTTCAGCGATTTCGAATCGCTGTTCTTGATCTAACAAACTTTCGGCTGAGCCTGTCTCGGCCAACTGTATTGCTGACATTAATATCTCGTGATTCTTTTTAATGTACTCGATACGCACACCTGTTCCAGATTTCTGGATGGCGTCTACTTTATTGCCGTTCATAAAGCCGTAGGCCATCGCGAATACAAATAGGTCTACGTTTGTTGGTGCTTTACCGATACCAGCAAGTTTCTTTCCAAGGAGTTCATATGTATCTTTTGAGTTTTTATCGAAATCTAAGAACGTCTTCTTTGACACAACTCTCATTTTGTTCCTCCAATACTGGTTTCGGAATTATCTTGATCGAAAATGATTTCGCAGACTTTAGGCTTCATATGAGCAAGTGCATCCGCAACTTCTTGGTTGTACTCAGAATCTGTCATAAGCATCAGGATTTGCTTACCCTCCGCACCAGGCTCGGACTTCAGAGCTTGTGCCAATACGCCTGACACGAACTCTTTTACTTCTTCATCTAGGCGTCCCAAAGGACTATCTACAACCATTGGATAACTGAATCCAGCAACGTCGCTAAGTGTGAGAGAGAAAGCGAATGCCAAACAGGCCGTTTCGCCTGCAGAAAGAACGCTTCTCATTTCAACATCAAATTTCTTCGGAGATACTAAAATGCGATAATCGTCATCAATTTGTACTGGTTTATAGAAATTCTTTTTCCAAATCATTGATTGAAATTCCTGATCTAACTTTTCAGCCACCTTTAAACGAACCTGGTTGCTGAATTCCAGGTACATAGACTTGGCAGTTTCTAAAGTTGCTTCTGCAAACTTGTGACGCTGTAAAGCAATCTTGGACTTTTCTTTCGAGGCGCCCTCAGCCTTAATGGCGTTAAATATCTCACCTAACTTTTCAGTTAAGCTCGCGATCTGATTCTCAAGACCCCCAACTTGCTGAAGAAGAGAATCTCGCGCGCGTTTAGCCTCATCATGTTGAGTAGCGATGAAAGATATTTTTGAATCATCGTGACCGACAAGCTTCTGTGAGATTACTTTGAGATTTTCCATGGCTTCTTGTTCGTCCGCTACGGCAGTTTTTAGACGTTCTTGTGTCGACTTGAGAATTCCAGAACTACCACTTGCAACGGCGTTGGCAAACTGTAGTGGCTCTTGTAGTTCGCTTAACAAACTTCCAATTTCTGACAAGTCTGCGAATTCGGCCAGTAGTGCTTCCACATGTTTACATGCCGTCGACTTTGCCTCTAATTCGCGGCCGCAAATACATTGTTGAGCCTCGAGTAACGCCTGAAGAGCCTCTGGCTTATATGGTGGAGGAAGAACATTCTTGCTTCGCGCCTGATCAATCTCATTTTGAATGGATTTCAATTGAGGCATCAACATCAGGAGAGGGCCAGTTTTAAAAGCCCATTCACCTAGTTCCCTGCGTGCCTCCGCGGCACGATTACTAGCTGATTGAGCAGTGCTCTCAAGTTGTTTTCTCATAGCGATATCTTTTTGAATAGCTGCGATATCACCCATCTTCTTTTGGGCTTCTGTTAACTTTTCTTCCAAATCTACGCTAAGAACAGTTTTCTCTAATAACTCCTTGCGTAATTCTTCAATCTTCTTTTCGACATATTCATACTCTTTACGAAGTTCCTCACCGCGTACGCCCGCGACTGAACCAACTTCCTTGACTAGATGTTGGTTTACAGTCGCTAGATGCTCTACCAATTTTTCAAGTTGATCAATGTTTGCAATTTCCAAAACGGCCTTCTTAACGTATGCCGCTTCTGTATCCCTGAAAAAATTGTGCAACTGCTCACCGTCAAAAAGAAAATAATGACTAAAACGATCTGGAAATATCTTTTCTAACCAAAGTTCAGGATCAGGATGCTTTTGATAGCCTTTCTCTTTTTCCTCCATCAACATAACCGATAATTCACTTCCAGACTGGGAGACTCCAAAAATCTCATCAGTTGTCTTTACAAATCTAAATGTACGTTGAACTTGGGCTGCCCCTGAATTTCCTAAGTCCAAATCGATCCGGACGCTAGTTTCAATTATGTCCCCTTTTTTTGCAGCCGAAGACGCGCTAAATGAAACCAGACTAGCAGGGTCAAACTTTGACTCACCCTTTGCGAGTTTTCCAGTCAAACCCCATGTGATGGCTCGTAGAAGATTCGTTTTGCCTGCGCCATTTCGTCCTTTGACAACTGTAAAACTACTGTGTGAAGGATCGAGTTCAATCTCGATTTTGCGGTGCTGCCTGAAATTTTCAAGCTTTATTCTCGTAATCTTCATGAGATTTACTCGCTCACTTTCTCATGCCAAGACTCGAGATTGGAGTCGATGATATCCCGATAGCGTTCTTTGTATTGTGGATTTTTGACATTTGTGTTTTCTAGTTCAAAATTAAACAACGCCAAGAGACATTTCTTTATTGCAGGATCGCATTCCGCACTGGCGATGCCTCTAGCTACAATCGTTGCATTTGCTTTCATTTTGAACCTTCCATTTCTAACATTCTGGTTAAAATCCTACCTGAGACCTCTAACGAATTCAGAGCATCAGCAGCGAATTCGCTCGCTCTTGACAATTCTTTTTGCATAATATTCCTTGCGCTCTTTACGGCATCAGTACCTTCATCTTTCGAAATAATTGGCGACACAATCATGTCAAAGATTGTTGCAACTTCCTTTCCTGGAGCACGTCTTAGGAGACGACCACGCCTCTGAATAAACTCCCTAGGATTTGTTGTGCTGGCCAAGATAATGCCAATTTTTGCAGAAGGTATATCAACGCCTTCATCCAAACACTTCATTGCAATGAGAACTTGGATTTCATTTTTTTCAAAACTTTCAAGTATCCAATCTCTTTCACTTTTACCACCGAATTCTGATTTGGGAGAAGTTCCTTCCTCTCCCGAAAAAGTTCGATACATGGCGCCAGTCGCAGAAACAACTTCTATAGCCAGATTCATTTGTTCGCGATCACTGCAGTAGATCAGGCAGCCAGATTTGTCATCAAGTTCACTAAATACTCGCGCAAGTGCAGGTATCTTTCCGTAGGCCTTCTTTAGGACTGCAGCACGTTTTTCTTGAAGTCTAGCCAAACGTTCTAGACCGATTTGGTCAGTTGCTCTGTTCGACTGCATGATGATCTGCTTTGTTAAATCAATATATTCGTCAAGCTCCAAAGAGTCTAGATCGATAAACTCGGGGTGATAGTTGTATGGGCAAAGAGGTGTAAGTCCAGTGTCTGGGTCAATCCATGTGAGAGCCTTATGAAGGCCGAAAGAGAAAATGACGCCACCAAAATATTCTGTGAGCACTGCAGTGCCGGGGTCATCGAACCAACGGTTCGGCGTTGCTGATAGTCCAAGGCGCGCTGAGAACTCTGAATTCAAAGCCTTTCGGAAAATGGGAGCGCCCAAGCCGTGCATTTCGTCAGAGATCAACAGGCTATTGCCCAACTGGGATACAAGTTTGTTTGATTCCAACACGAATTCATCCATAGCGGCCGTATTTTGTATTGCAATCACGACCAAGTGGTCAAGGATTCCAATGGCGGCTTGTGAAGATGCATTTCGTAAAGTCTTACGCCAATGTTCGTTACCAAAAGTTGTAATCGGATTGAAATCAGATAGCACTTCAGCCCACTGAGCACCTACAGTTTGTGTTGGGGCTGTAACGAGGATAAAGGATTTCTCTTTCCCCTCTTTCCAACTAAGAACGCACGAACGTGCCGTGAATGTCTTACCTGTGCCAGTTGCCATTTCTAGGATTCCACGGAAGCCTGCATTGATCCAAGCGTTAATCGCCTGTAATTGGTAATCTCTTAACTTCGGAGCACTTTTGGTTTTTATCGGAAGTATTGCTAGGTCTAGCTCGTCAATTGTCTCAGGTGAAGCGGCTATTAATTTATCCCTCGATTTCTCGGGAAGTGGTATCGCTTCGAATCCAACATCGGCTGCGCATTCCCAGTATTTCTTGAACAAATTACTATCGTGTTCTATCCATTTTTCGCTCCCTAGATCCCAAGATTTGAAGACTTTAAACTCTTCAATATTTTGTGACCAGCCCATTGCGGTTTCGTTCACGGATCCACTAAAACTTACTTTGTTCCCTGACTCATCAGCAACAATTCCAACTTTTGAATGAAAAATTCCTGCGCCAGCATTAATGTCTCTTGGAATCAAAACTTTTATCTCTAAGATTCCTTCGCGTAACATCCACCCCAAGGCTCGTACGTGATCAACCGCAATAGTTGATGCCAAATCATTCATGTCGCCCATAGCAATAGAGAACTGTCTATCGACAAAATCGCGGACATCTTCAGGGTCAGAATTGGTTAGTGCTTCATAATCTTTTTCAGACACGACCGGGCTAGTTATCAACTGCATCTTGCCGCCGTTCTTAATTAGTCCAGCAACACCGCGCGCAGCCAGCGCTAAAACTTGAGATGAAAAGTAGCCAGTGAGGCGCTGATACATAAGCGCCTGTTGAAGGACTGGAACGTAAAACTCATTCACGACACGATCACCCCGAGCGCCCGTGTCATAAGCGTCATCAATCTCAAGATCCGCTAATGACAAGTTTGCCCCTTCCGCCCGGCCTGAGATATGCGGGCTCGGGGCTTGGTTACGTAGAGTAGCGAGAGCCCCTGACAAATAGAAGGTTAAGCGCAAGAAATGATCTCAAGGTGACTCGAAGTAGTTTTACCCTTTTGTCGAAGGTCGCGCCCCCGGACCTTCCACCACGTGCATCACCCTCCAGACCTTCGTCAAGGGGTGAGCAAAGTCGTCGCCACGGGTAGCTGCAACCTCTGATTTGAAGTTCTTGTAAGTGATTCCTGTCGCCATGTGAGCAACCCACTTGGCGAAGATCTCATGGGAAATGACCAGTCTGTAGGGATAGTCATTCTGCGGAGTGTGGGTAATTTCTTGCTTTGTTATCTCCATTAGGGGCTCAAGCGATTCCTTGTCCCTTGCTCGGACCATAAGGTCTTTTCCGTTAGATACGGCGCTGACAAATCCCGTATTGGTGAATAGCCACATCTTTATCTCTCTTTCTCTAACATTTGTCTTCAAATACAATGAAAATATTCGTCTTATCTAAGGAGTTTCATGTCTGGCGTACTTTTTCGTGAAAGCGGAGGTTCTTGGAACTCCCCCGTAGATTCGGGATATGCCGATGAGGCACAGCTCCAGGCGTTGATCTCGGAGTTCCCTGAACTACTCCCCGGTGTAAGTGCAGATTCTTTTGTGTGCAGAGAGTTCAATACAAATTCTGGACCAGTCGATTTAATAGTCATTAATTCTAAAGATGGGTCTATCACTCTCGTCGAGTGCAAACTTGCTCGAAACCCAGAGGTCCGCCGCAAAATTGTCGGCCAGATCATCGACTACGCCGCAAGCCTAAGCAAAATGTCGTTTGATGAATTCCATTCTCGCTGGATAGCCCGAGGTGGATCGGATTTAACTTTGGTTGATACCTCTAATGGTCCCCTTTCTCTTGGTGTAACCGCAAACCTTGAATCTGCTCGATTTACTCTTCTTCTTGCTGTTGATGAGATTAATGAACCACTCAAGGACATGGTTGTGCTTGTCAATAAGAAAACTGATGAGTCCTTTCGTGTGGCGCTAATCGAGCTAGCCCGTCATGAAATTGGAGAGACAGAAATTCTGATCCCCCGAACTTTCGGCTATGAAGCACTTAAGCCTCAAGTTGACGCGTACGATGGGCGCGCAAGTTGGACTAAAGAAGAGTACATGTCCTGGTTGAACATCAATGAGCCAACCTCTCTTTCGAAATTTGAAAACTTAATGAAGAACCTTGAGGCTGCCGGCCACAAGTGGGGTGGAACAAGAGCCGAAACGCCATCGGGCGCCATATGTGTTAAAACTTCAAACGGCTATCGGTATCCACTTGTTTTCCACACATTCAACTCTGCAACCGTAGAGGTTAGATTCATTGACTATAAACGTGAGGAATATGCAGACGATCTCGTAAGCCTCTTCGAGAATGTTGATGCAGTTAGTACTGAAAACGTAAGAGCCAAGGGGTATTCAGCCAAGCCCAAGATTGAGGTCTCCAAAATAGATGAAATGGAAACTTCTCAAGCATTGATAGAACTTTGCGCACGAGTCGCTAAAAGTTAGCTCTGCATCTAATTTCAGAAACTGCTCTCTGGGCGAAGCAGATAGAAATCTGCCTCCACTGGCATACCGAGGTAGCGGCCTACCTGTATCTGGGCGCGCTTAACAGTGCCGTATTCGGATAAGAGATTTGAGATACGACTGCGGCCCATACCGGCTAGGTCTTCTAGGGTGCCGTGTTGGTTCAATCCCAGACGGTGGGTGGTTGCGTACTTGATATCGGCATTGGCGAATGAGGTGTCATCGAGCTCGCGGACGTCAATACTGAAGTTAAGCATCGTGATGTATGGAACAAGGTGGGGGAACTTATCTGCAGTCTTGGTGATCTTGCGGATATCTTCTTGAAGTCCATAGCGGATTGATTTCTCACCATGCATCAGTTTCTTCTCATAGACGGCATCGGCATGGAGCCACGACTTACCTTCAACGACGATGGCTGGCAGGCCATCCTCAAGTACGGCAAGGTCGTGGCGGTTCCATTCGCGAGAGATTGTTTGGTTGATGCCCTTGATGCGGTTGAGGTGCAGCGCAATCTGGGTGCGAATCTCTAGCTCGGACTTGCCGGTGGCGAATAAGAAAGCAAGATCATCTGGATCTAGCTTATGAATTCCATCGAGGAAGTGCATCATCAATTCATCTTGGTCGTGTCGGTCGATGTCACGCATAGTGATCTCGCTTTCTTATCGTCAGGGTTCGAAAGTCTAAAGTGCTTAGGCTGCTTCTTGGGAAGAAGACGGGCTAAAGAAGCTTGCGCCGTCACGCATCAACCAGTCAACGAAGCTGGTGTTAAAGAGAGCATCTTCACCACGGTGGGTGCGGATGGTCTCGATGGCTTCTTCTGGCGTTGCTCCATCCTTAATCAGGATCAGAGCTGAGACGAGACCGCTGCGGTTGAGGCCGGCTTGGCAACGAACCAAGACACGGTCTCCTGCCTTCCAGCGGGCGTAGCCGAACTCAACTGCTTGGCGAAGGCGCTGCAGATCGATGTTGGTAATCGATGCATCAGGTACTCCATAGCGGAACTCTTGCACCTGCCAATCAGCTGGCCTGGCCCATGCATACATGGTGACGATGGAGTGAAAAGGCAAGTCATCGCGCTTGCGGTTGGTAGTCACAGGCAGGTGAATCACATCGAGGTCATCGGTGCCGCCTTGGAAGAGATTGGGTGCAATCTCTGAAAATAGATTTGGATACATTCTTCTCTCCTTAGTTAATGAAATCTTCTGGGTTGATTGAAGGATCAATCGGTTGGTTGCGCACATTTCGTGATCGGGTCTTACGTGAGTAAGACTCAGTCATGCGCTTTGATGAGTAAGCGATATCTTCAAACTCAGCTGTTTGGGCCAAGGTGTCGATCTCATCTGCTTCGGCGCGGATGATGGCAAGAGATTCTGCGCTGCGATCATCTGTGACTGGGATAAGGGATGCTTCACGGCGAAGGTTCTCGGCTGTTCCCTTGAGGCGAGTTGATGCCTCTTTAGTCTGGCCGTTGCGGAGCTCTTCGACTGCTTGAGTTTTTGCGCTCTGCGCTTCAAGGATCAAACGTTCTGCGCGAACGATTGGATCTGATACACGACCTACCGCAACATCACCAGGGACAACGTTGACGTTGACTGGCATCGTTACTGAGATCTCTTGGCGCTGGGCCAAATCCAAGTATTCGATAGTGATATCTGCGATGTGGGCAAGGCCAAGGGCTGCCATTGCAGGTACTGGGATATCGATGACAAAGCGGCGGTTCTCTCCGCTATAGAGATCACCAAGCTGCACGACATAGGTGTCGCCATCTTTCCAATAAGGAAGACGTTGCAGGACTTCAATCATTGGTGCGCCAGCAAGTGCTGGTGTTGGAGTGACGCGAAGGACTGCGTTGACGACTGTCTTATCGAGTAGGTCATCGACTTCTGCGGCGATTGCA
>JACCDV010656475.1_pt1 | contig 25700 bp, 25 predicted proteins | sample 7446131 | NCBI WGS metagenome assembly JACCDV01 (sample SAMN15323448, study PRJNA562643) | freshwater metagenome | isolation source: river surface water | place: USA:Blue River Watershed | collected 2017-08-17
AGCCCAGCCGTGCTGGTGCACACAGCTGCCACCACTCCCGGCGGCGATGCTGGAAGCCGCTGCTGCGCAGGGCCGCACCGGCTGCTATTGCGCCGACTGCCTGCGCGCGCTGGTCGATGCGAATGGGTATGGGAATGGCGATTGGCGTGTCGATGGGGGGATCGGCGCCGGCGCCGGCACTGCGGATCAGCAATGAATCATGGCCGCGCCCGCGCGCACCCGATACCTGTCAGGGGCAGTCGCGCAGCGCGGTACCGGTGAAACCGGCCAGCAGTTTTTTCAGCGCGTCGCCGGAGCCATCGTCCAGCCCCACCAACTGGTAAGCAAAGCGACTGGCGTTGAGCGGATGCTCTTCGACACGCGCATCGCTGACGCCGGCCTGCCTGAGCGCCGCCAGCTGGGCCTCCGCCAGTTCCGGCTTGCTGAACACGCCGAGCGAGATGCCCCAGCGCCGCGGCGACGCATCGCGAATCACCGACACATCCCTGAAACCCTGCTCGCGCAACTGCGCGACGCGGCGATTGGCGGCGGCTTCGCTGGCCTGCGGCGGCAGCATCACGATCTGCGACGGCGAGGCCTGCACCACGCGCTTGAGCGGCAGCACCGGCAAGGACAGCTGTGCCAGCGCCGGCTCGAAACGGGCGGCGGTCTGCGCGCTGAAGTCGCCGGCTTCGATGCACTTGCCCGGCGCACGCACCGGTACTTTTGCAGGCGGCGCTGTCGGCGTTGCTGAAGCAGCCGCGCCGGCTGCTGCGGACGATGCCGGCGCAGGCGCCGGCTTGCCCGATGCCTGCACGGTGATGCGGTCCGCATGCTTTTGCAGCGCCAGCCGCTCCGGCTCCAGACCGGACGGACGGAGGGATTGCAGCACCAGCAGCATCACGACATTGGCCAGCAGCAGCGCAAGCAGGAACAATCGCATCAGCAGTTCTCCAGCGCGGCCACATGCAGGCCGAGCAGCACGAGGTTATCGACACGCTCGCAGGCGCTGCCGGGGGGCAGCATGCCAGCGAGCCAGGGTTCCACATACGCTGCAGCGCCGCCCGACAGCAGGCAGCACGCGTCCGGCTCGCTGGCGCGCAGCGTACGCAGCGCCTGCGCAATGGCCGCCGCCTGCGCAGTCACGCAGCCGCTGACGATCGCATCGCGCGTGTTGTCGGCAAACTGGTGTTCGACCTGCACATCACGCACTTCCGGCAGCTGCGCGGTGTTCACCGCCAGTGATTTCGCCATCGTCAGCAGCCCGGGCAGGATCATGCCGCCGATGAAGCGGCCACTGCTGTCGAGCGCGTCGATGGTGGTGGCGGTGCCGCAAGTGACGACCAGCAGCGCCTGCGATGGATGCCGATGGCGCGCGGCGACCAGCGTCGCGAAACGGTCGCTGCCCAGTTGCGTCGGATCGCGATACCCATTGCGGACGCCGGCGCAATCTGCGCGCGACACAAAACGCCGCGCGCCGCTGACGCCGGCCGCATCGAGTGCATGCTGCAGCGACTGCGCGACCGCATCGCCGGCCACATTCGAATACCACGCTGCCGACTGGCCCTGCCATGCGGCGGGTGGCTGCGCGAGTGCGTCATACGGCAGCACGCCCGTTGCGCGCCAGTCGCCGGCCGGCGCGCCCGCGTCGGCGACGGCCCATTTCAATCGCGTGTTGCCGGCATCAATGAAGAGCATGTGGCGCCTCACTGGCCGGTCGTGTCGTCGATGTGGCGCGCAGCGATACATCGCCGGCAGCCACTGCAACGATGCCGCAACCGGTATCGAGCTGCAGGCAGCCCTGTTCATCGATGCCGAGCGCGACCCCCTGATGCAGCGTGCGTCCCTGCTCGACAATTGCCACCGACTGTCCACGATGCGCATGCAACGCCGACCAGCGCGCCACGAAAGGTTCCAGCCCGTCCTGATCAAAGCTCGCCAACGCGACGCTCAGCGCCGCGGCCAGTTGCGCGAGCAGCGCATTGCGATCAATCGCATCGGGTGACGCTGCATCGGACAAGGCGGCCACTGGCTGGTCGATCGCGGCATCGCGCGTGGCATTGGTCCGCACATTGAGGCCGACACCGATCACAGCCCATACACTGTCGCGACTGCGCTCACTGCTGTCGCTGCTGTCCTTGCTGTCGCTGCCGTCACTGCTGCCGCCGCTGATGCGATGGTCATCAAGGCGTGCGCCCATGCCGCGCTTCGTACTGCCCACGGTCTCGATCAGGATGCCGCCCAGCTTCGCGCCGTCGATCAGCAGATCATTCGGCCACTTCAGGCAGACCGGCGCCCCGGGACGGCCATCGATGCGCGGCGCGCGCAGGCATTCGGCGAGTGCGACACCGACCGCCAGCGACAGCCCGGCTACGCGCTGCAGCGGGCCTGCAAAGCGCCACGCGAGTGAAAAGCACAGGCTGTCGCCGGGCTCGGACAACCAGCGGCGGCCGGCACGGCCACGGCCGGCAGTTTGCCGCTCGGCCGCCAGCAGCAGCGGGCCCGGCAACGATGCCGCACGCTCGCGCAGGTCGGCATTGGTGGATGCGGTGCTGGCGACCACGTCGATGGCCGGCAGGGTCAGGGGCAGGGCCTGCGGTGACGACGGTGTGAGCAGGCTGGCAAGCATGCCGGCAACGCGCGCGGCATCGAGGGATTCGGTCATGTCGCGCATTGTATCGGCAGCAGGCATCCAATACACTGGCTCGCATGTCCGACTTCCTGATCCGGGCCGGCACGGCCCGGCCTGCGCCTGTGCGCAACAAATCCTCGTCATCGGCACGCATCGCACTGGGTTTTTACGTGCTGCTGGTGGTGTATGCAAGCTGCTATCCGTTCAGCGGCTGGCGCGATACCGGTCTGATGCCCTGGTCCTGGCTGACCGAGCCCATGCCGCGTTACTGGACCGTGTTCGACCTGGTGGTGAACGTGATCGGCTATGTGCCGCTGGGCGCGCTGCTGGTGCTGGCGCTGTATCCGGTGCTGCGTGGCGCACGCGCGATGCTGGTCGCGGCACTGGGCGGCATCCTGCTGGCGGTGGTGCTGGAGAGCTTGCAAAGCTATCTGCCATCGCGCGTGCCGAGCAATCTGGACCTGATCACGAATGCCAGCGGCAGCGTGCTGGGCGCGCTCGCCGGCGAACTGCTGCGTGAGCCACTGCTCGAAAAAAGCTGGCTGCGCTCGTTGCGCGAGCACTGGTTCTCGGACCAGGCCAGCCGCGGGCTGATCATCGTCGGCCTGTGGCCGCTGGCGCAGATCTATCCTCAGCCGTATCTGTTCGGCCATGGCCAGCTGTTGCCGACCTTGTCCGGCTGGCTGTCGGACTGGACCAATGAGCCGATCGACCTGGTGCAGGTGGTGTGGCGCGATATCAGCATCAGCATCGAACAGTATCTGCTGGCCGAGGTGATCATCACCGCACTCGGGATGACCGCTGCCGTGCTGACGCTGCTGTGCCAGATGCGCCGCCATGCGCCGCGTGTGCAGCTGGCGCTGGCACTGATGCTGGCCGCGATCGGGGTAAAGGCACTCGCGCATGCCGTCCTGTTTGCGCCCGACGATGCGTTCAGCTGGCTGACGCCGTCGGCCGCCAGCGGGCTGCTGGTCGGCGCGGTGATGCTGGGCGGGCTGTCGTTTGCGCCGCCGGTCGCGCAGCGTCGCGCGGCGATTTTTGCATTGGCCACCTGCCTGCTGTTGCTGAACATGTTGCCGTCGAACCCGTATTTTCTGCTGACGCTGCAGGAATGGGTGCAGGGGAAATTCCTGAACTTTAATGGCGCTGCACAATTCCTGTCACTCGCTTGGCCCGCATTTGCGCTGTGGTTTCTGCTGCACCCGACGCACCGCGTGCCGACCGCCGGCGGTGTATGATGCGTCGCCTTCTGATGACCCCTGTCTTGCACACCCTGTCTTGATTCCTTTCCCCTTCATGTCCCGAACCGGCGAGCAGCGATGAGCGATCCTTACTACCAGCACCACGTGTTCTTTTGCACCAATGTCCGCGATGACGGCCGTCCCTGCTGCGCCGAGCGCGGCGCGAGCGAAGCGCAGGCGCATGCGAAACAGCGCATGAAGGCGCTGAACCTGAATGGCGCGGGCAAGGTGCGCATCAACAAGGCCGGCTGCCTCGATCGTTGCGAGGAAGGCCCGGTACTGGTCATCTACCCCGAAGGCACCTGGTACACCTATGTGGACAAGGAAGACATCGACGAGATCGTCGACAGCCATATCGTCGGCGGCAAGGTGGTCGAGCGCCTGAAGATCTGATCGCGTTGCACCGAAATCCATGAATGCACTGACGCAGGAATTCACGCTGGCCGGTGCGGCCGGCGCGCTGGAATGCCGGCTCGACCCGCCGGCCGCCGACGCGGCACCGCGCGGTATCGCGCTGGTCGCACATCCGCATCCGCTGTATGGCGGCACGATGGACAACAAGGTCGCACAGACGCTGGCGCGCGCATTCGTCGCACTTGGTTATGTGAGCGTGCGCATGAATTTTCGTGGCGTCGGCCAGTCGGGCGGCGTGCATGACGCCGGCATCGGCGAGACCGACGACATGCTGCAATTGCACGATCACATGGTGGCACGCTATCCGGGTCTGCCGGTCGCGTTGTCGGGCTTTTCCTTCGGCACCTTTGTGCAGGCGCAGCTGCAGCAACGACTCAGCGAACGCGGCACACCGGCCGAGCGGCTCGCATTGATCGGCTCGGCCGCCGGCAAATGGGCGCTGCCGCCGGTACCGGCCGATACGCTGCTGGTGCATGGCGAGCTGGATGACACGATACCGCTGGCCGATGTGCTCGACTGGGCCAGGCCGCAGGACTTGCCGGTGGTCGTGATCCCGGGCGCCGATCATTTCTTCCATCGCAAGCTGCATCATGTGAAGCAGCTGGTGATCGACAGCTGGAATGCGGGCAAGGCCTGAGGCCAACGCTGAGCGTGACCAGCGGTGGCAGCAAGCCACATGAGCAAGCCACATGAGCAAGTGACAGCAGCAAGCCGAGATGACAAGCCGGCACGACTAGCTGGCGCAATGACCGGATGCATCTCGCTTTACCCCTCGGCAGATCATGCACGACGCTGCGGCGCAGCGTGATCGAAGGCTATAATCTGTGTTGCCTTCCCTTCCTGCATTCTTCGCGTTTTTCAATGAAAAAGTTTCTGGCCGCGTGCGCCTTCCTGTTCCCGCTGTACTTCCTGCTAACCCCTACCGCCTCCGCGCAATCGCTGCCGCCGCCGTCGATTGCAGCGCGTTCCTGGCTGCTGCTCGATGCGACCAGTGGACAGGTGCTCGCCTCACAAGAGGCGGACACCCGTGTCGAGCCGGCCTCGCTGACCAAGATCATGACGGCCTATCTCGCGTTCTCGGCGGTGCGCGACAAGAAGCTGGACCTGAACCAGCTGGTGAGCGTATCGACCAATGCGTGGAAGGTCGATGGCGACAGCTCGAAGATGTTCATCGAGCCCAGCATGCCGGTGCGCGTGCAAGATCTGCTGTATGGCCTGATCGTACAGTCAGGCAATGATGCAGCGGTGGCGCTGGCGGAGGCGGTTGCCGGTACCGAAGGCGCGTTTGTCGTGTTGATGAACCGCGAGGCACAGCGCATGGGCCTGAAGAACACGCGCTATGCGAACCCGCATGGCTTGCCGCATCCGGACAATTTTTCGACCGCACGCGACCTGTCGGTGCTGGCAACGCGACTGATCAATGACTTCCCCGAGCTGTACAAGATTTACTCGACCAAGAGCTTCACATACAACAAGATCACGCAACCGAACCGCAACCGTCTGCTGTGGCTGGACCCGACCGTGGACGGCATGAAGACCGGCCACACGCAAGCCGCCGGCTACTGCCTGATTGCGACCGCGAAGCGGCCGAACGCCTTGTCGGGTTCCGGCATGGCCAATATCACCCCCGTGAACAATGCGACCAATGGCGCCAACCATGAGCGCCGGCTGATATCGGTGGTGCTGGGCACGGAATCGGATGCAATGCGCGCACAGGAAAGCCAGAAGCTGCTGAACTGGGGCTTCATGAATTTCGACACCTACCGCGTGTATGCGAAAGGTCAGGCGATCGTCACGCCATCGGTATGGAAAGGTTCGCGCGGCGACGTGAAGCTGGGCTTCACGCGCGACGTTTATGTGACGGTGCCGCGCGGTTCCACCGCGAAGATCAAGCCGGTGGTCGAGCGCACCGACCCGCTGGTCGCGCCGATCGCGCAATACCAGCGCGTCGGCACGCTGAAGCTGATGGCCGACGACAAGCTGGTCAACCAGTTGCCGCTGCTGGCACTGGAGCCGGTGAACGAGGCCACCATCATCGGTCGCGCATTCGACTCGCTGCGGCTGATGCTGTACCGTTGATGCCGCAACCGGCGCTGTGGCTGTGGACGAAGGAAAGACCATGAACAATCCGCGCGAAAGCCTGATCGAGTACCCGAGCGACTTCCCGATCAAGATCATGGGCGCGATGCAGGAGCAGTTCGCGCAAACCATGGTCGAGGTGGTGCAAAAGCATGACCCGGAATTCCATGCCGGGAAAATGGAAATGCGCCCTTCATCGAAGGGCAATTACCTCGCCCTGACCGTGACGGTGCGCGCGACCAGCCGCGAACAACTCGACAACCTGTACCGCGAACTGTCGTCACATGCGATGGTCAAGGTGGTGCTGTAAACCGGCATGGCCGTGACCAACGCCGCCACATCGCCGGCTGCCGGCAACCCTCCGCAAGTCATCGCGCGCGGTATCGAACCTTACGAAGTGTCGTTTGCCGCGATGCGCGCTTTCACCGATGCGCGCACGCCCGAGTCGCCGGACCAGTTGTGGTTGGTCGAACATCCTCCGGTCTACACACTGGGCCTCGGCGCCGACCGTGGACATGTGCTCGATGCACAAGGCATACCGGTGGTACAGACAGATCGCGGTGGCGAGGTCACCTATCACGGTCCCGGGCAGGCGGTGATTTACCTGCTGTTCGACCTGCGCAAACCGGGGCGCAAACTGCTGCCGCGCGAGTTCGTGCACGGCATCGAGCAGGCCGTGATCGATGTGCTGGCGGCGTATAATCTGCGGGGTGAGCGCAAGGCCGGCGCGCCCGGTATTTACGTGGCTGATGATGGCAGCCGCGATCACTGGATTGGTGCCAAGATCGCTGCGCTTGGCCTGAAAATTCGCGCCAGCGGATGTACTTACCACGGCGTGTCGCTGAATGTGGCAATGGACTTGCAGCCGTTCAGCGGGATCAATCCCTGCGGCTACCCGGGACTCGCGACCGTGGACATGCAGACGCTGGGCGTGACCGCGCCACTGGCCGAGGTGCAGCACAAGCTGGCCGCAGCACTGATCGGGCGCGTTGCCGGCTGAACCCGGGCTGAACCCGGGCTGAACGCGCACCCGAACGAACAACACCAATTGACACAGCCGGCCGCAGCGCGCCGGCGGCAACCAGGGCTTCCTCCGATGGCTTCCGACAAAACTGCAGTGCCCGACGACAGCTACCGCGCAACCGACAAGCAGAAGGGCGCCGGCAAGACGGCGCGCATCCCGATCAAGATCGTGCCCGCCGAGCGACTGCCCAAGCCGGACTGGATACGCGTGAAGGCCGCGTCGCCGACCACACGCTTTTACGAGATCAAGGACATCCTGCGCGAGAACAAGCTGGTCACGGTATGCGAGGAAGCGTCATGCCCGAACATTGGCGAATGCTTCGGCAAAGGTACCGCGACCTTCATGATCATGGGCGACAAGTGCACGCGCCGCTGCCCGTTCTGCGACGTCGGTCATGGCCGCCCCGACCCGCTCGATGTGAACGAACCGGAAAATCTGGCGAAGACCATCGCCGCGATGAAGCTGTCCTACGTCGTGATTACCTCGGTCGATCGCGATGATTTGCGCGATGGCGGTGCGGCGCATTTCGTCGAATGCATCACGCGCGTGCGCGAGCTGTCACCGTCCACGCGCATCGAGATCCTGACACCGGATTTCCGCGGCCGCATGGACCGTGCGCTGGACATCCTGAAGGCGGCGCCACCGGACGTGATGAACCATAACCTCGAAACCGTGCCGCGCCTGTACAAGGAAGCGCGCCCGGGCTCCGATTATGAATACTCCTTGAACCTGCTGAAGCGCTTCAAGGCGCTGCATCCGAACGTGCCGACCAAATCCGGCCTGATGGTGGGGCTGGGCGAGACGGATGAAGAAATCCTGCAAGTGATGCGTGACCTGCGTGCGCATGACGTGGACATGCTGACCATCGGTCAGTATCTGATGCCGAGCGGCGACCATCTGCCGGTACGCCGCTATGTGCATCCGGATACCTTCAAGATGTTCGAGGAAGCAGCGAACAAGATGGGCTTCAGCCATGCAGCGGTCGGTGCGATGGTGCGCAGTTCGTATCACGCCGACCAGCAGGCACATCAGGCCGGGATCGACATCGGCGGCTGAGGCTGCCCTTCATGCTCGCGTTCACGATATCCGGTCGTGTTCGGACGCCATGGCGGCCGGATAGCGGCCGAATAGCCTCAGACTGAGCTACTTCCGATAAACGCACGCAGTTCCGCGGCTTGCCGCAAGCCTCGCCGCATCCTGACACGGGCGCCGATTTTCTCGTTCTGTGAAAGAACAAGTTCAGCGAACCCGTTACCGACGCGGTCTGTGACCGCTTATCTGATCCATCTTCGACTTGAAGACTGACTGACGCGGTCAGTACCGAGCGAGGACTTCAATGCGATCAGCACATTCTGCTTTTACGCCCTACGGGAAGCGACCGTTGGCGCCTGACAATCACCCGATACCGGATGCGGTCGATCCCCCTGCGAAACGACGACGCATCACCTTGACTATCCAGGCTTCGGGGACGAACACGCCGAACCCGTTTAGCCAAATCGCACGAGACAAGATCCTGCAGCGACTGGCTCACAGTCCATGCCATCTCGACTTGTCCGACATGTTCGCGCACGAGCTGATCATGCTGCCGGCCGAGGCCCTGGGCCATGCATGCGCCCAGGTCAGCAGCCTGATATTGCCGGCCCGGCTGTGGAAGCTGCCGGCGTTCTGTCGGCAGATGCCGGCATTGCGTGAACTGTGTCTGCCCGATTTCTTTGGCGACACGCTCGATCTGAAAGACTTGCCGCAACTGCAGCGCGTCGAAGGCAGTGGCGGCGTCCGTCTGGACTGGGTGCATGCGGATGCGCGCACTGAACTGGACATCCGCGTGCCACAACGCTTTCGTAAGGTACGCGTGCAACGCTATATCGATGGGCAACCGGGCCGCACGCATGCGCTGCCCGGTCATGCTTACAGCCATATCGCACCCGGCGCCGATGCCCCGGACCCTACGCAACTGAATGGCATCGTCCGCTTTCCGGATAATGGCCAGCCCATCTTCTGCCGACATATTGCCCGGCATGTCGAGGAAGCATGGCCGGCGATCAAGCAGGCCGCGATGACATCGGCACCCGGCGTCGCCGGCATTGCCACGCCCACGGATGTCGCAACAAAGATCGGCAGCGCGATTCAGGGTCGCTTTGCGCGTGACCTGCTTTACAGCAAATCCTATACCTTCATCGACGACGCCGGCTTCAGAGATTTTGCGAATGAGCAGCTGGACTGGCTGATGCAGTCGGCCAAACGCCATTGTGTATCGGAATCCTGGGCCAGTTACTACCTGGGATCGACCAATCACGTCATGAACTTGCTGCTGTGCGCCAAGGCGACGACACCCCCTGTCTACGCGGCGACACTGGTCGATCCGAATGCCTTGCTGGCCCGCCGGCGCATCGAGGCCAATTCGCTGACCGCGATACAGGATCCGGCACGCGGCTGGTCGCTGTCGGCGCTGATCGAGCCACAGCAATTGCTGGAATACGCAAACCCGACCCCGTCACCTTTGCTGTACATATTTCACGCGCAGCATCGAACCGACCTTGAGCGTCCTGCCGTCATGACCCGCATGAGCAATACGCAAATGCTCAATGGCGAGTTGTATTTCTCAATGATGTGTCTGGGGCTGCACGAGCCGCTGGGCATAACACTCGAAAAACTGCTGGATGCCTACCAACAGAGTGCTATCAAGGGAGCGCAGGTGTTTCATGCGCTCGCCGCTCGCGACATGGAAAACGACAGCGGCCTGTCGGCGGCGCTGGCATACGGCAACGTGGAGTGCGTACGCCACTTCACCGCTGCGGTGGAACGACTGAGTGCCACGCGAACCGCGGCGCACCTGCTCAATGTCGGCCCAGACAAGCTGCCAGATCAGTGGTGCGAATCACTGCTGACCACGACGCAAAGCTGGAGCGATATCGTGCTGGCACAAAAACCTCCGATGAGTGCAAGCCTCGCCACGCTGGTCGCCGCCGCCCAGCGTCTGTTCGAAAGCGGCGTGTTGTCTGCCGAGGCTTGCCTGCGTTTCCTTCAGCGACGCGAGGCCGGGACCTCCCCGACATTGAATGCGATTGATGCCGCGATCGCGACCTGCGATGACGCGCTGCTGTCCGCATTCCGTAAGCTGCTGGTCGCGTTGCACACGTCGGGTGCCGTCAGTCAGGCACAGTGCGAGGCGCTGGTCAGTGACGGGCCGCTGCTGTCGACCTGGTTGCCCGGTTCACCTGTTGCAGATTCCGGCGTGTCGGACGACTTTGACCCGGTGAGCTTTGCGGACTTCCTGTTCGGGCCGGATCAGCAATGAAGCATCGTCACTCGGCACGTGACGACGGCACGCGAGCAGTGAGCGCTGGCCAGCGATAAAAACACAAAGCCCGCAATCAAGCGGGCTTTGTCATGTCAGGACAACGTTCAGGCCGCGCGAACGCGGCAGAATCTCAGGCTGCCAGCGACTTCTCCAGCAGCTGGTGCAGCGCCGGGAATTCCGGTGTGCCGACATAACGCTTGACGATGTTGCCGTCCTTGTCGATCAGGAAGGTGGTTGGCGTCAGCTTCACATCGCCAAAGGATTTCGCTGCACTGCCATCGGTGTCGAGCGCAACCTTGAACGGCAGCTCGCGCGTCTGCGCGTAGTTCAGCACATAGTTGGGCGGATCATAGTTCATCGCGACGGCGATCAGCTCCAGGCCGCGATCCTGATACTTCTTGTAGGTCTCGACCAGCTCCGGCATCTCGGCGATGCAGGTGCTGCAACTGGTGGCCCAGAAATTCACCAGCACGACCTTGCCCTTCAGTGATGCGGTCGTGACCTGCTCGCCACTCAGCGTCTTGAAGGTGACCGCCGGCGCCGCTTCTTTCTTGAACAGCGACAGTGCAAAGAAGAGGACCACGCCCAGGATGGCGAGCAGGGTCATGGTCTGGATGATAGTGAGGCCGCCGAATCGGCGCGGGACTTTTTGCTGGGACATGAGAGGCTCTGCGTTTGCTACAGGAAAGCACCCATTATAGGCCAGCCCCTTGCGGCGGAGCGCAATGACAAAGCGGCCTGCACGGGTATCGGGCAGGCCACTGTATGATATTCCGGCAGGTGATGACAGCCATGCATCAGCGGCCAGCATCACGCAGCATCATGCCGCGCGCGCCGGCTGCTGACTGCCGGCTTATTTCGCGGGCTGGTCGGCTTTCTGGTCCGGGGCCGGCTGGTTCGCGAGGTCTTTCAGCTCTTCTTCGGTGATGTACTCGAACAGCTTCACGACCTTCTTGATGCCGCTGGCCGCATTGCGCGCGACTTCGGCGGCCATCTTGCCTTCACGCTGGGTCACGCGGCCCATCAGGTAAACGACGCCACGGTCGGTTTGCACCTTGAACGCACTCAGGTACAGATCCTTGGTATCGATGATCGCAGCCTTGACCTTGCCCGTGATCAAAGCGTCATTTGAGCGTGCACCGAGACTGGACACCGGCGCGACTGCGAGATCGTTCTCGATCGATTTGATGCCGTCGATGGTCGCGATCTGCTGCTCGACCTCGGCCTTCATCTTGTCGTCCTTCACTTCACCGGTCAGCAGCACCGCACGGTTGTAGCTGGTGACGGCCACCCGGCCCTGGTCGCCAGTGATCTTTGCTGCACGCCCCTGGCCTTTCAGTTCGATCGAGGTGTCGTCAGTCTGCGTGCCCAGGCTGCGGCGATCGACGGCGGCCATCGTGCCAACGGCGGTCGCACCCAGCATGATGGGGAAGCAACCCTGCAGGCTGGTAGCGAGCACCGAGCCCAGCGCGAGTGCCAGCAGCGGGCGGCGCGCGCTCACGGCACATTTCCCGGCAAGCTTCGCGGCGGTAGTGATTGCAGCTTTCATTCGGCATCTCCTCCAAAAAGTGCGACGTCGATACCGTCGCACAGACAATGAACCACCAACAGATGGACTTCCTGGATGCGTGCCGTGCGTTCATGCGGCACGCAGATATGTACGTCGGCGTCGGTCAGCATCCGGCCTATCTGGCCGCCGTCCTTGCCGGTGAGCGCGACCACGCGCATGTCGCGCTCAAGCGCGGCATCGATCGCGGCGATCACATTGCCCGAGTTGCCCGAGGTCGAGATCGCGAGCAGCACATCGCCCGCCTGGCCAAAGGCTTGCACCTGCTTCGCGAAGATGTCATTGAAGCCGTAATCATTGCCGACCGCCGTTAGGATCGAGGAATCGGTCGCCAGCGACAGCGCCGGCAGCGGCAGCCGCTCGCGCTCGAAACGGCCGACCAGTTCAGCCGCGAAATGCTGGCAGTCAGCGGCCGAACCGCCGTTGCCGCACGCAAGGATGCGATTGCCGTTCGACAGCGCGCCGAACATCAAATCGACCGCATCTGCAATCGGGTGTGCGAGCTGCGCCGCGGCCTGGATCTTCAGCTCGGCGCTCTCGTTGAAATGATCAAGGATCAATTGCCTGTTCATGATGCCGAATTATAAAGCTTTGGCCTCGAACCGACTTGCCGCGCCGCACACGCTCGACGCAGTCCGCTAGCGCACCAGCACATGCTTGAGCCAGTGCAGGGTCTGGCCTTCGATGCATATCGCATCGAAGCGACACGCCACCGCGCGGCCGTGGCGCTGCAGGTAAAGCTCGGCCGCATGCCACAGCCGCGCCTGTTTGCGCGCACCGATGCTGGCCGCCGCACCGCCATACGCGGAACTGCGACGCTGCCTGACTTCGACGAAGACCAGCGTCGCGCCGTCACGCATGATCAGGTCGATCTCGCCGCGCCGGCTGCGCACATTGCGCTCGACCAGTTGCAGGCCCTGTGACTGCAACCAGGCCAGCGCGCGATCCTCGGCGTGGCGCCCGAGTGCCGTGGTGCTCGCGCGCTTCATCGGCGCGACAGGCGGGCTTGTACAATAGTTGCGAGTCCCATGCCTGCCGTGTCGCGGCGTAGCGCCATCCCCGGTAGGGGGTGCAGTGATGGGTGTGGTCGTGGCGCAGCGAAGCTCCGCGCGACGTCAGATTGTTTTGATCCCGGTTTCATCCGCATACCGACTCCATGCCATCCTCCCCGTCGAATTTTTCAGACAGCCTCGTCGCACTGGCCGATGAACTCGCGCACCAGCGCTTCCCGAGCGGCGCATTGTATGTAGTCGCCACGCCGATCGGTAACCTGGCGGACATCACGGTACGTGCGTTGAAGGTACTTTCACTGGTGGATGCGATCGCCTGTGAAGATACGCGCAACACCGGGCAGCTGCTCGCACGGTACGGACTGGACAAACCACTGTTCGCAGCGCATCAGCACAATGAACTCGAAGCCGCACAAAAAATCGTTGACCGACTTCGTGCCGGGGAACGCATCGCGCTGGTGTCGGATGCCGGTACGCCCGCGGTGTCCGATCCCGGCACGCGCATTGTCGATGCCGTGATCGATGCCGGCCTCACGGTGGTGCCGATCGCAGGACCGTCGGCCGCGATTGCTGCACTGTCGGCGTCGGGGCTCGCGACCGATGCCTTCCGCTTCGTCGGCTTCCTGCCATCAAAGGACAAGCAACGCGACGCGGTGCTGGCCTCGCTGGCAGCGTCCGATGCGACGCTGGTGTTCTACGAAGCGCCGCATCGCATTGCCGACACGCTGGCCGCGTGCGAACGCGCCTTCGGTTCCGAGCGACGGGTGCTGATCGCACGCGAAGTATCGAAGCTGTACGAGCAGCTGCACCGCTGCACGCTGCATGAAGCCGGCTCGTGGATCGCGGCGGATGCGAACCGTCAGCGCGGGGAATTCGTGCTGCTGGTCGAAGCGGCAGCGCCGGCAGAAAATGACGGGATGGAGGACGCGCGCAAGCTGCTGGCTGTCCTGCTGCAGGAATGCCCGGTCAGTCAGGCTGCAGCGCTGGCCGCGAAGATCACCGGCCTGAAGAAAAATGCGCTGTACGCGCTGGCGCTGCAGATGTCGCAGCCAGACGAAGCCTGACAAAGACCAGAAAGCGCCAGCGGACTAGCGCTGGACGATGGTCGTCTGCAGCTGTGATGCCGCTTTCAGCAGACGCGCTGCATGGCTGGCCAGCTCGCGGTTCTCGAACGGGCCGGCATGCAGGCGGTACATGCCCTTGTTCTGCACCACCACCGGCTGCGGCAAATCGGCGGGCCAACCAGACAGCAAACGTTCGCGCATCGCATGCGCATTGCGCTCCTGCGCATACGCGCCGAACTGCAGGAAGAAGCCGCCGCTCTCTGCCTGCACCGGTGCTGGCGCATTGGTCGCAGCTAGCCTCGCGATCGCATCATGGTCGGCATCGGCTGCGGCCACACCCTTGCCGCGCCTGGCGGATTGCAGGCGCGCGATCTCGTCGGGCAGCAAGCGCTCGACTTCAAGCTCGACACTGCCGCCGCGCACATAATCGAGCTTCAGTGCAGCGGTATAGGACAGGTCGATGATGCGTTGCGAATGGAAAGGACCGCGATCGTTGATGCGCACGATCACCTGTTTGCCATTGCGCAGATTGGTCACGCGTGCATAGGACGGGATCGGCAGCGTCGGATGTGCGGCCGTCATCTTGAACATGTCGTAAATCTCGCCCGATGCGGTCTTTTGCCCGTGGAATTTCTTGCCATACCAGCTGCCGATGCCGCGCTGAACGAAAGGCCGGTTATCCGTGATCGGCACATAGGTCTGGTCGAAGATGGTGTAGGGCTTGCTCGGCCCTTTCGCATACGGCTCGACTTTGGGCTCGGCATCGGGCGTGTCCAGCAAGCCTTCCGGAATAACATCGGCCGGGCCATCGTCCTGATAGTAGCCGCCGGGCTTCTTCACGCCGCCGGGTGCCGAACCTGCCTGGCTCGACGGTGCGGTCGCATTATTCGTTGATGAGGAGGTCGACGCAGGCGACGATGGCGATACGGGTGACGGCGCACTGCGCGTACTGCTGACCACCGGCGGCGGTCCGTCCTGGCGCAGGTCGACCGTGGTACAGGCCGACAAGCAACAGGCCACCACGAGCGGTGAGGCCTTCAGCAGCCAGGCAGTGACGCTGTGCGGACGCATCGGTGCGCTGGTCGGTGTACTGATCGATGTACTGGTCGGCGTACTTGTGGGCGTGCTTGCCGTTGCAAGTGTCCGTTCCCGGGTCCGTGCCATCGACCGCTCCTGCGCGCTAGGTCTGCACCAGCTTGCGGTGCCGCTGTATGCTCATCAGCGTGCCGACGCCCAGCGACAGCGTCACGAATGCGGTGCCGCCATAACTCATGAAGGGCAAGGGCACGCCGACCACCGGCAGGATGCCACTGACCATGCCCATGTTCACGAACACATAGGTGAAGATCGACAGCGTCAGCGCACCGGCCAGCAAGCGCGAGAACAGGGTCGGCGCATTGGCAGCGATGATCAGGCCACGACCAATCAGCAACAGATACAGCACCAGCAGCACGCCATTGCCAAGCAAGCCGAATTCTTCGGAGAACACCGCGAAAATGAAATCGGTGGTGCGTTCGGGGATGAATTCCAGATGCGATTGCGAGCCATTGAGCCAGCCCTTGCCGATCAGGCCACCGGAACCGATCGCAATCGTCGACTGAATGATGTGAAAGCCTTTGCCCAGCGGATCCGAGGTCGGGTCGATCAGGGTCATCACGCGGTTGCGCTGGTAATCATGCAGCATCGACCACACCAGCGGCAGGCTGGCGAGGCCGGAGATACCGATGCCGATGATGAGTCGCCAGGACAAGCCGGCGAGGAAAATCACGAAGAAGCCGGACGACAGCACCAGCAATGACGTACCGAGGTCAGGCTGGCGCAGGATCAGTGCGACCGGTATCGCGACCAGCAGGCCGGCGACACCGAAGTCACGCCAGCGGATCATGCTCTCGCGCTTCTGGAAATACCAGGCCAGCGTCAGTGGCAGCGCCAGCTTCATGATTTCGGAGGGCTGGATCACGACGCCGACATTGATCCAGCGACGCGCGCCATTCTTCACGAGACCGAACAGCGCGACACCCACCAGCAGCGCGATACCGAACAGATAGACGGGCATCGCAAAGCGCATCAGTTTTTGTGGCGGGATCATCGCGGCAAACCACATCACCGCGAGGCCGATCAGGATATTGCGCAGATGGCCTTCGAAGCGCCCCGGGTAATCCATCGCCGCCGACGATACCGCGAGGCAGCCCAGCAGCAGGATCAGACCGAGGATGATGGTCAGCGAGCGATCGAAAATGAAGAAGCGCCGGCGCAGCGACTCCATCAGCTGCATGCGGCTGCCGTCACCGAAGGACATCATGGTTCGCTCCTGTCATCGCTGCGCGTTGCGGGCGTCGGCTTGTTGGCGGGACTGGCGGGGCCGGACCGCGGGGGCGCGGTATTTGCTGCGGCCGAAGCGCTGGCCGCCGGTTTCGCAGACGGTGCCACCAGCGCCGCCGCAGCCGGTGTCGCAATGGTCGCTGGTGTCGCTGGCGCCGCTGGTGTCGTCGGGGCAACCGGCTTGGGCGCCGGCTTGGGCGCGGTGGCCGGGGCGGCGGACGGAGCGGCAGGTGATGCGGAATTCGCCGGCGCAGTGGCCTGCTTTGCGGGCGCTGCAGGTGCTGCAGGCGCGGGCGATACCGGTGCCGGTGCGGTCGCGGGTGCGGGTGCCGTTGCCGGCGCAGGCTTAGCTGCAGGTACCGATGCAGCCGAAGTCGGCGTCGCTGTCGCTGGTTTGGTTGCGGGCGCCGATGCAGCCGGCGTTGCTGTGGCAGCGGCTGTCGCTGTGGATGTAGCCGTGGATGTGGCCGTGGATGTGGCTGTGGCCGGCTTCGTTGCCTCTGCGGCTGCCGCAGGTGCTGCGGTGCTGCCGTCCACTTTCGCCACCGGTTCATCCGGACGCTTGCCGAGCAGGTAGTAATCGATCGCGAGCCGCGCGATCGGCGCGGCGGCCGCAGCACCGAAACCGGCGTTCTCGACGATCACCGCGAGTGCAATCTTCGGCTTGTCGGCCGGCGCGAACGCAATGTACAGCGAGTGGTCACGCAGGCGCTCGGCAATCTTGCTCGCATCGTATTTGACCGTCTTGCTCATTGCGGCTGCCTGCGCGGTACCCGTCTTGCCGCCGGAGACATAGGGCGCATTCGCAAACGAGCGCGCCGAGGTGCCTTCCTTCGTGACGCCGATCATTGCGTTCTTCACCACTTCGACATTCTCGGGCTTGAGCGGTATGCGATAACTTTCCTTGGGCACCGTCAGCTTGCGCGCCTTGGTGCCCGGGTCTTCAATTGACTTCACCAGGTGCGGCTTCATCACCACGCCATTGTTCGCAAGGTTCGACACCGCATGCGCGAGCTGCAGCGGCGTGAACGAGTTGTAGCCCTGGCCAATGCCGACCGAAATGGTTTCACCGGCATACCACTTCTGCAGCTCGGGACGCTTGAAGGTGGCTTTCTTCCATGCGGTGGACGGAAGCACGCCGCGTCGCTCGTTTTCAAGATCGATGCCGGTCAGCTGACCGAAGCCCAGCGGCTTCATGAAGTCATGGATCGCATCGATGCCGAGGTCGTTGGCGAGGTTGTAGTAATAGGTATTGCAGGACTGGACGATGGACTTGTACATGTCCACCCGGCCATGGCCGCCTTCCTTGTCATCGCGGAACTTGTTGTTACCGAACCAGAAGTAACCGGGATCGGAAATCGCCATCTCCGGCGTGCGCTTGCCCAGTTCCAGCGACGCGAGTGCCATGTAGGGCTTGAACGTGGAACCCGGCGGATAGCTGCCAATCAGCGGACGGTTCAGCAGCGGCTTGTCGAGCGAGGTGTTCAGTTCTTCCCAACTCTTCGCATCGATGCCTTCGACGAACAGGTTGGGGTCGAACGTGGGCATCGACACATACGCGAGGATATCGCCGGTCTCGGGCTCGATCGCAACGAGCGCACCGCGCCGGTCGCCGAAGGCTTTCTCGACGATCTTCTGCAATTCGATATCGACCGACAGGATCAGGTTGTTGCCCGGCGTTGGCGCGTGGCGCGACAGCGTGCGGTTCGCGCGGCCACCGGCGGACACTTCGATTTCGTCATAGCCGGTAATGCCGTGCAGTTCGCGCTCGTAACTCTTTTCCAGCCCTTCCTTGCCGATGTACTCGGTGCCCCGGTAGTTGGCGGCGTCTTCGCTTTCCTCGAGGCGCTCGGCTTCTTTCTTGTTCACGCGGCCGATGTAACCGATCATGTGCGATGCGGTCTGGCCCAGCGGATACTGGCGGAACAGACGCGCCTGGATATCGACGCCGGGGAAGCGATAACGCTGCGCGGCAAAGCGCGCGACTTCCTCATCGCTTAAGCGGGTGCGGATCGGCAGGCTTTCGAAGGTCTTGGATTCTTCCAGCAGACGACGGAAGCGCTTGCGGTCGCGCGGCTGGATGTCGACCAGTTGCGCGAGTTCGTCGATCACGGTATCGATAGGACGCGTGATTTTCGACGGCGTGATTTCCAGCGTGTACGCGGAGAAGTTACGCGCGAGGATCACACCGTTGCGGTCGATGATCAGGCCGCGATTGGGTACCGCCGGCACCACCGAGATGCGGTTGCTCTCGGCACGCTCGAAATACTCGCTGTGCCGCACCGCCTGCAACCAGAAGAAGCGCAGCATCAGCAAGCCGAAGCAGATGAAGACCACGAGGCCGGCCACGGACAGGCGCAGGCGGAACAGCTGTAACTCGCGTTCTGTATCTTTGATCTCGGTCACGTGACCAGTCCCCGGGTGCTACGTCAGAAAGTTTGCGTCAGATCGGGCGCGTCTCGTCATGGTCGACGGCGCGGCGCTGCGGCGCCAGCAGCAGCCAGCACACCAGCGGCCACAGCAGCGTCGCGACGAAGCTTTGCACGAAGTACAACAGCCCCGGCATCTTGCCGCTGACAGCCAGCTGGATCAGCACCTGTACCACTTGCATCACCAGCAGCAGCGGCAGCACATGCAGCGCCTGCACCGACGGCCGGAACCACAGCACGCGGCGATGGATGGTGATCGCAAAGTAGGACAGCAGCGTATAGGCCAGCGCATTCTCGCCCAGTAGCGACGCGCTGTGCACATCCATCACCAGACCCATCAGGAACGCGATGCCGATGCCGACCTTGCGCGGCTGGTAGATCGACCAGAACACCAGCGTCATCGCGACAAAGTCCGGCATCCAGCCCCAGCTGCCCCAGGGCAGCAGGTTCATCAGGAATGCGGCCACCAGGCTGAACGCGATGAAGGCGGGATTGACCGGCAGCAGGATGTGGTCGCGATCGATCATTCCTGGGCCTCCTTCTTCATGCGGCGATTGCGCGGATCAGACTCGGTGTTTTCGGGCGGCGGCGGTGGCGGCTGCGACGATGCATCGGCCAGCAGCACCAGCAATTGCCGGTGGCGCGACACGCCGGCCGTCGGCTGCAGCAGGATGCGCGCGAACGCGTCCGAGGTCTTGGTTTCGACCGCAGCGACGGTCGCGACCGCCAGCCCGGCCGGATAGACGCCGTCGATGCCGGAGGTGGTGACCACGTCGCCTTTCTGGATGTCAGCGTTGGATGCCATGAAACGCAATTCGAGCACGCCCGACTGGCCGCGACCATACGCGACCGAACGCACGCCGCTGCGCAACACCTGCACCGGTATCGCATGATCCTTGTCGGTCAGCAGCGTGACTTCGGCAGTGAACGGGAATACGCGCGTGACCTGGCCGACCACGCCAAGGTCATCGATTACGGGCTGGCCGGGCTTGAGGCCATGGCGCTCGCCGCGGTCGAGGATCACCTTGCGCGAGAACGGGTCGCGCGCGTCGTACAGGATCTCGCTCATCACGGTCTTCAGCTGCAGCCGCTCGGACGCTTCGAGCAACTTGCGCAGGTAAGCGTTCTCGGCCAGCAGCTGGCGGCTTTGTTGCAGCTCTTGCGCATTGAGCACTTGCTGCTCGCGCATGCGGCGGTTCTCTTCCTTCAGCGACGACAGCGTGGTGAAGTAATCGGTGGTCGCGAAGAACGCATCGCGCGGCAGCATCGCAACCACCTGCAACGGGTAGAGCGCAACGCCGACCGCCTGGCGAATCATCGCCAGTGCGTTCAGGCGCGAGTCGGCGGTCAGCAGGCCAACGGCGATCAGCGCGAAGAACAGCATCTTGGCGCGCGCCGACGCGCCTTGCTTGAAGAGTGGCGGCGGACTGTATTCCATCAGGGCGAAACGATCGTGCCGTAGGTGCGCGACACATCAGCACGCAGTATGCGCGCCGACGCCATCGAAGCAAAGGGTGAAGTGGGCCGCAGGCAGGTCACTGACGCGCGGCCCCGGGTCATTACTCGTAGGAGAACAGCGAGCCCAGCTTGTCCATGCGCTCGAGCGCCATGCCCGATCCGCGCACCACGCAGGTCAGCGGATCTTCGGCGACGAGCACCGGCAGGCCGGTCTCTTCCATCAGCAGGCGGTCGAGGTCGCGCAGCAGCGCGCCGCCACCGGTCAGCATCATGCCCTTCTCGGCAATGTCGGCGCCCAGTTCCGGCGGCGTCTGCTCGAGTGCGTTCTTGACGGCCGACACGATGCTGTTCAGCGGATCGGTCAGCGCTTCCAGCACTTCATTGCTGGAGATCGTGAACGAGCGCGGGATGCCCTCGGACAGGTTGCGGCCCTTGACTTCCATCTCGCGCACCTCGGTGCCCGGGAACGCGGAACCGATTTGCTTCTTGATGGTCTCGGCGGTCTGTTCGCCGATCAGCATGCCGTAGTTGCGGCGGATGTAGTTCACGATCGCCTCGTCGAACTTGTCGCCGCCGACGCGGACCGAGCCCTTGTAGACCATGCCGCCCAGCGAGATGATGCCGACTTCGGTGGTACCGCCGCCGATGTCGACCACCATCGAGCCGGTCGCTTCCGACACGGGCAGGCCGGCGCCGATTGCGGCGGCCATCGGCTCTTCGATCAGGAACACCTGCGATGCGCCGGCGCCCAGAGCCGATTCGCGGATCGCGCGGCGCTCAACCTGGGTCGAACCGCAGGGCACGCAAATGATGATGCGCGGCGACGGCTTGAACAGCTTGGTGTCGTGCACCATGCGGATGAACTGCTTGAGCATCTGCTCGGTGACGGTGAAGTCGGCGATCACGCCGTCTTTCATCGGACGGATCGCCTCGATATTGCCCGGCACCTTGCCCAGCATTTGCTTGGCCTCTTTACCGACGGCCTGGATGTTTTTCTTCGCGTTCGGGCCGCCCTGCTGGCGGATCGCGACGACCGAAGGCTCGTCGAGCACGATGCCCAGCCCGCGCACATAGATCAGCGTGTTGGCGGTACCGAGGTCGATCGCAAGATCGTTGGAGAAATAGCTGCGAAGAAATGCAAACATGAACTTGTCCCAGAAGCACCGCCGCGGTACGCGCAGCGGCAAAAATTGCAAAATTGGCGATAAAACACGCCCGGTGGCAGCCTCGAAAGCGCCGTGCGCGGCGGGGTCCCACCGCAGCCATTAACCTGACATTCTACCTTATAATCTCCATCAAATTGGCCGCCAGAAACGCCAAAAATGCAGCGTTCGAGCACTTTTCTCCGGCGAAAACGCGGCATCTGCCCGACTTGTCATTTTCAGAATCCTGACCCCGGCCACCGCTGCCGACGCACCCCATGTCCCTGTCTCTTACCGATATTGCACGCCTGTCCAAGCTGGCGCAGCTGGACTTGTCCGACCAGCAGGCCGCCGACGCGCTGGCCAAGCTGAACGACATTTTCGCCCTCGTTGAACAGATGAAAACGGTCGACACCCACGGCGTCGAGCCGCTGTCGCACCCGGTGGCGGCGTGGCGCGATGACCTCGCGATGCGCCTGCGCGACGACCAGGTCAGCGAACCCAACAACCGCGACGATTACCAGCAGCCAGCGCCGATGGTGCAGGACGGCCTGTATCTGGTGCCGAAAGTGATCGAATAAACGCCGCGAATCAAGGTCTCACCCACTCATGCAAACCATCAAGCAACTGTCGGCGCAGCTCCGGAGCCGCCAATGTTCCGCGACCGAGCTCGCACAGCACTACCTCGACCGTATCGCAGCCAGCGACCTGAATGCGTACACCAGCGTCAACCCGGCATTGACGCTCGCACAAGCTGCGGAAGCCGATGCACAACTGGCCAAAGGCGATGGCGGCGCACTGACCGGCGTGCCGATCGCGCACAAGGACATTTTCGTCACGCGTGGCTGGCCCTCGACCGCCGGCTCGAAGATGCTCTCAGGCTACAACAGCCCCTTTGATGCGACGGTCGTGGAACAGTTCCGCACGGCAGGCATGGTCACGCTCGGCAAGCTGAACTGCGATGAATTTGCGATGGGCTCGTCGAATGAAAATTCCTTCTTCGGCGCCGTGAAGAACCCGTGGGACAAGACCGCGGTACCGGGCGGCTCGTCCGGCGGCTCGGCAGCCGCGGTGGCCGGCGGCCTCGCACCGGCGGCGACCGGCACCGACACCGGCGGCTCGATTCGCCAGCCGGCCGCGTTGTGTGGCATTACCGGCATCAAGCCCACCTATGGTCGCGTGTCACGTTTCGGCATGATCGCCTTTGCATCGTCGCTGGATCAGGGCGGGCCAATGGCCTGGACGGCCGAAGATTGCGCGCTGCTGCTGAATGCAATGGCAGGCTTCGATCCGCGCGACGCCACCAGCATTGAGCGCGATGCGGAAGATTTCACGCGCCATCTCGGCGACGACATCAAGGGCCTGAAGATCGGCGTGCCAAAGGAATATTTCGGCGACGGCCTCGCAGCCGATGTGCAGAATGCGGTGCAGGCAGCGCTGAAAGAATATGAAAAGCTGGGCGCGACGCTGGTCGAGATCTCGCTGCCGAAAACCTCCTTGTCGATTCCTGCGTACTACGTGATCGCGCCGGCCGAAGCGTCGAGCAACCTGTCGCGCTTCGATGGTGTGCGCTACGGTCATCGCGCAAAGGACTACAGCGACCTGTCCGACATGTACCGCAAGACACGCGCCGAAGGTTTCGGCGACGAGGTCAAGCGCCGCATTCTGGTCGGCGCGTATGTGCTGTCGCATGGCTACTATGACGCGTACTACCTGCAGGCGCAGAAGATACGCCGACTGATCGCAAACGATTTCCAGCAAGCGTTCAAGACCTGCGACGTGATCATGGGCCCGGTCGCACCGACCGTCGCGTGGGACCTCGGTGCACGCGTGAATGATCCGGTCGCGAACTATCTGGCTGACATCTACACGCTGTCGACCAGCCTGGCCGGCCTGCCCGGCATGTCGATTCCGGTCGGCTTTGGCCAGGGCGACAAGAACAGCCAGCGTCCGGTCGGCCTGCAATTGATCGGCAATTACTTTGGCGAAGCGAAATTGCTCAACATCGCGCACCAGTTCCAGCTCGCCACCGACTGGCACACGCGTCGTCCGCAATCCGCCTGAGAGGAACAGCATCATGCAATGGGAAGTCGTGATCGGCCTTGAGACGCATGCGCAGCTCACCACCGAATCCAAGATCTTCAGCGGCGCGCCGACCGCGTTCGGCGCCGAGCCCAATACACAAGCGTGCCCGGTTGACCTGGCGCTGCCCGGCGTGCTGCCAGTGCTGAACAAGGGCGCAGTCGAGCGCGCGATCCAGTTCGGCCTCGCGATCGGCGCAACGATTGCGCCGCGCTCCATCTTCGCGCGCAAGAATTACTTCTATCCCGATCTGCCGAAGGGCTACCAGATCAGCCAGTTCGAGATTCCGGTGGTGCAGGGTGGCACGATCTCCTTCGTCGTCGAGAAAGATGGGAAGGCCGACGTGAAGACCGTGCACCTGACCCGCGCGCACCTTGAAGAAGATGCCGGCAAATCGCTGCACGAGGATTATCAGGGCATGACCGGCATTGATCTCAACCGTGCCGGCACGCCGCTGCTCGAGATCGTCACCGAGCCCGACATGCGCAGCGCGGCCGAAGCGGTCGCGTATGCGAAAGCGCTGCATGCGCTGGTCGTATGGCTGGGCGTTTGCGACGGCAACATGCAGGAAGGCTCGTTCCGTTGCGATGCGAACGTGTCGGTGCGCCCGGTCGGGCAAAAGGAATTCGGCACCCGCTGCGAGATCAAGAACCTGAACTCGTTCCGCTTCCTTGAGGAAGCGATCAACTACGAAGTGCGGCGCCAGATCGAGCTGATCGAAGACGGCGGTACGGTGGTGCAGGAGACGCGACTGTATGACCCGGACAAGAAAGAGACGCGCTCGATGCGCAGCAAGGAAGATGCGATGGACTATCGCTACTTCCCGGACCCCGACCTGCCGCCGCTGGCGATCAGCCAGGAATGGATAGACCGCGTGAAGGCCGCGCTGCCCGAGCTGCCGGGCGCGATGCGTGAGCGCTTCGTCGCCGACTACCAGCTGCCCGAGTACGATGCGATGGTGCTCACGCAATCAAAGGCGATGGCTACGTATTTCGAGGCCGTGGTCGCTGCGGCCGGCAAGGAGCAGGCCAAACCTGCCGCGAACTGGCTGATGGGTGATGTGTCATCGACACTGAACCGCGAAGGCATCGATATCGCCGCATCACCGGTGTCAGCCGAACAGCTGGCACTGCTGCTGAAGCGCATCGCCGACGGCACCATCTCGAACAAGATCGCGAAGGAAGTCTTCGCCGGTATGTGGGAAGCGAAGTCGGCTTCGGCGGCACTGGCCGATGAGATCATCGAGTCCAAGGGCCTGAAGCAAATCTCCGACAGCGGCGCGCTCGAGAAGATCGTCGACGAGGTGCTGGCTGCGAATGCGAAGTCGGTCGAAGAATACAAGGCCGGCAAGGAGAAGGCATTCAACGCGCTGATCGGGCAAGCGATGAAAGCCACCAAGGGCAAGGCCAACCCGGCGCAGCTGACCGAGCTGCTGAAGCAGAAGCTCAGCTGAGGTCCGCTGGTCTCAATCAGCCTCATCGAGTGTTACAAACAAGGGCAGCTGCGGCTGCCCTTGTTTCTTTCATCGCCAGATCTCGGCGGACTTCATCGCCGCCCAAGCCCGGCTTTTCGCACAACGATCTTCACCATCATTCCCCCTGCTATAGTCGGGATCGAGCCCGCACCGGGCTGCATGTCACCACGATCGCAAGGAGCCATAACAATGAAAAGCCTCTCCGCAGCATTCGCCCTGGTCGTCACATTGCTGGGTGTCGGCAACTCGCAAGCGCAGACCACGCAAGTGAGCACCGAGTACCTGATGACGGTCCACATCCCGACCGAGCGCAAGGCGATCGACAACAACACAGTGATCGTGAACATCCTGCCCAGTGGCTGGGTGAAGGGTCCGAAGATCTCGGGCAAGATCCTGCCGCCCGGCGGCGACTGGTTACGCGTGATGCCATCTGGCGCACTGCGCCTCGATGTGCGCCTGACCATCGAAACCGACGATGGCGC